>Ga0172362_10003139_pt1 | contig 14264 bp, 13 predicted proteins | sample LakKivs1_kivu2a2_FD_114534 | JGI IMG/M metagenome (GOLD analysis project Ga0172362, IMG submission 114534) | Sediment microbial communities from Lake Kivu, Rwanda - Sediment s1_kivu2a2 | ecosystem: Environmental > Aquatic > Freshwater > Lake > Sediment | place: Rwanda: Western Province, Lake...
CATCCATAATCTGCGCCGGGTCAGTATAGTTCCAGCCAGAGTAGGCAGCCTTCATCACCTGTCTCGTGCCCTCAGCCAGCACCATTTTTGCCAGCTCGGAAATGATCATCCAATCGGGGCGTGCATTGCCCAATGGCTCGATGGCTTTGCGTACCATCTGCACCCTGCGCTCGGTGTTGGTGAACGTGCCGGTTTTCTCGGCAAAGCTCACCCCCGGCAACAGCACATCAGCAAACCGGGCAGTCTCGGAGGGGAAGATTTCTTCCAGCACGATGAATTCACACGCTTCCAGGCAGTGGCGGATATGGTTGCTGTCTGGGTCGCTCATCACCGGGTCTTCACCCAGGATGTAAAGGGCTTTGATTTTATCCTCCAGGACGGAGGGGATCATCTCGGTCACGGTCAGCCCCACATTGTCCGGTAAACCCACCCCCCAGGCTGTCTCGAACTTCTGCCTGGCAGCCTCCACGGTCACTACCTGGTAGCCCGGGTAGACGTTGGGCAGCCCGCCCATGTCACATGCACCCTGCACGTTGTTCTGGCCGCGCAAGGGGTTCACCCCAGCCCCAGGGATGCCGATATTGCCCAGCAGCATCTGCAGGTTGGCCAGGTCCATCACGTTGCGCACCCCCACGATGTGCTGGGTGATGCCCATGGCCCACATCACCGCCATGGGTTTATTCAGCGCCAGGATCTCCGCTGCCTGGTACAGCTGCGAAACCGTCACGCCCGTGATCCGGGCAGTTTTTTCAGGCGGGTACTCCTCCACTACGGCTTTGAAGTCTTCAAAGCCTTCCGTCCGTTCCTGGATAAATGCTTTGTCCTCCCATCCGTTCTGCAGGATGATGTACATCAGCCCGTTGATCAGGGCAATATCCGTGCCCGACTTCTGCCTGATGTGCAGGGTGGCGAAATCCACCAGGTCGATGCGCCGCGGGTCTGCCACCACCAGCTTGGCTCCCCGTCGCAGCACGGCCTGGCGTATCATCGTGCCGAACACCGGGTGCTGCTCGGTGGTATTCGAGCCGATCACCAGCATCGCTGCAGCATGATCGGCGACATCGCGCATGGAATTCGACATGGCGCCCGAACCATAGGAGGCGGCCAGACCGGCCACCGTGCTGGAGTGTCAGAGTCGGGCGCAATGGTCGATGTTATTTGTCCCCATCACCTGGCGGGCGAACTTGTTCATCAGGTAGTTTTCTTCATTGGTGCACTTGGCTGAGGTGAGCACGCCCACCGCATCACAGCCGTAGGTATCCCGCGCCAAACTCAGCTTGCTGGCTGTGATAGACAGGGCAGTCTCCCAATCGACCTCTACCCACTCCCCCCGCTCGCCAGCGACCCTCTCCCCCCTTTCCAGCAGGTAGCGGCGCACGCGTGGTTTCGTTAACCGGTCGGGGTGGTGGATGTAATCATATCCATAGCGCCCCTTGACGCACAACGCCATGCCGTTCACCGGCGCATCTGGGTTCGATGTCACCCCGATCACCCGGCCGTCCTTCACGTTCAGGTCAAACTAGCAGCCCACGCCGCAATAGGAGCAGGTGGTGGTCACTTTCTGTAACTGGTGAGCCCTGCCCTGCCCGTAAGATAGCTTATCACTGAGCGCCCCCGTTGGGCAATATGCCACGCACTGCCCACAGCTCTCGCACCGAGCTTCCAGCATGGTGGTATCAGCGCCTGCCACGATCCTCTCCTCAAAGCCGCGGTCAGCCACCCCCCACACGAAGCGCCCCTGCACCTCTGCGCAGGCTTGCACGCAGCGCCGGCACAGGATGCACTTGTTGAAATCCACCCGCACGAATGGGTTGGGGTCGCTATCCACCTCGTAGCGGCTGCCCTTGCTGCCCCACTTTGGCACCACCACCTGGTAATCATAGGCCAGGTCTTGCAGCTCGCACGAACCGCTCGCATCGCATACCAGGCAATCCTGGGGGTGGTTGGCCAGCATCATCTCCAGCGTCTTCTTCCTTGAGCGCACCACTCTCTCGCTGTGGGTCTGCACCACCATGCCTTCCCACGCCGTGGTGACGCACGCCGCCTGCAGGAAGCGCTGGCCCTGCACCTCCACCACGCAAATGCGGCAGTTCCCGGTGGGGCTCAGATCGCGGTGGTAGCACAGGGTGGGGATGTTCAGCCCATTCTGGCGCGCTGCGTTCAGCAGACTGGTCCCTTCTTCCACTTCCACCAATTTACCATCAATCGTCAGGTGTACCGTCATTAACATCTACCTCCCGATATTCAACCGCTAAGCGGGGTTTTCTGCTGCCCTGAAAACCTGGCTGAACTGCCCCAGGGCTGAGCGCATCGGGATGGGCACTGATTGTCCCAACCCGCAGAACGACGCATCACTCATCACATCGGCCAGCTCTAGCAGCTCGTCCATGTCGCCAGGCTGCCCCTTGCCATCCGCCATGCGTACCAGAATCTCGTGCGCCCGGTGGGTACCCACCCGGCAAGGCGTGCATTTACCGCACGATTCGGCGGCAAAGAAATGCAACAGCTCCCTCAGGAAAGCCACCGGCGAGACGGTTTCGTCGCACACCAGGAAAGCGCCTGCCCCCAGCGAGATACCTTTGGCTGCCGAAGCATAGTCGATGGGTATGTCAAGGTGTCCTTCCCGTACGATTGTGCCGGCTGCTCCGCCCGTCAGGGCAAAGTGAAAGCGTGATCCAGCCCGCATGCCTCCCCCAAAATCATCGATGATCTGGCGCAAGGTGAGGCCGAAGGGCGCTTCGAACAGGCCTGGGTGGCGGATATGCCCCAGCAGCATGTATATTTTCGTGCCGGGGATGGCAGCCGCGCTCAGGCCGCGATACCAATCCGCGCCATTCAGCACGATCGCTGGCACGGCGGCGTATGATTCCACGTTGTTCACCAGCGTGGGAAGGGCATGGTACCCGCTGGTGGGCGGGTATGGTGGGCGGGTGCGCGGTTCGCCCCGCTTGCCCTCCAGCGATTCGATCAGGGCCGTCTCCTCCCCGCAGATGTATGCCCCGGCGCCCTTGTGCAGCCGGATATGAAATGAAAAATCACTGCCCTGGATGGCTTCTCCCAGCCAACCGGCCTCCTCGGCCTGCTGGATGGCGCGCTCCAGGCGCTCAGCCTGCTTCACATATTCACCGCGAATATAAATGAATGCTTCCCTGGCTCCGCAGGCATATCCGGCGATGGCCATCCCCTCCAGGATCTGCTGGGGGTTGCTGTCGATCAGCACCCGGTCCTTGAAGATCAGCGGTTCCGACTCGTCCGCATTGCACACGATATATTTCGGTGTCTTTTTTGCCTGGTTGACGAAGCGCCACTTGCGCCCAACCGGGAATCCTGCCCCACCCCGCCCGGATAACCCCGAGGCCTCCACCTCAGCCAGGACGGCCTCAGGTGTGCTACCCAGCGCGGCTGCCAGGGCACGGTAGGCGCCCAGCTCCAGGGCTGAAGCCAGCGAATCTGGGTCCACCTTGCCGGCGTTGGCCATCATCACTCGCATTTCACCATGGCGCGCCTGGCTGTAATCGGTAGCTTGCCCTCGCCAGCCGCCCGCAATCTGGACTGCTGCGCCGCCAGTGTACGGGCCGGCTTGCTGCTCATCCACCAGCATGGCCGGTGCCCGGTCGCATAATCCCAGGCAGCTGGTGCGTTTCACTCGCCAGCCCGGCTCTGCTTGTAGAGCTTCGTCCACGGCCTTGCGGGCTCCATCGGCTCCACACAGCCAGCACGCCGGTCCATCACACACCCGCACGGTGTGGTCGGCTTTTTCCTCGAGGTTCAGCATCGTGTAAAAAGAGGCCACGCCATAGGCATCGGACGGCGCTAACGCCACCGCGCGGGCCACATCGCCAATTGCAGCAGCCTCCAGGTTGCCGCGTTTTGCCTGCAGCTCGCTCAGAATCTCCAGGATCGCCTCACCATCGCCATGGTGTTCATGTGCCAGCTCGACAATTTCTGGATCAATGGGTTGGTACTCGATTTTCTTGTTAGTCATCACACCTCACCGTAAATTTTCTCACCACTGGGTGCCATTAAAACCCTCTCTGCGTGAGTGTAAATGGTATGCTGCTCGCCTTTGGCATATCCGATCAGGGTGATCCCCAGCCTTTCCGCCATCTGCACCGACAGGCTGCTCGGCGAGGTGCGAGAGATTACCATGCTGGCTCCCAGGCGTCCGGCTTTTTGGATCATCTCAGAGCTGATCCTGCCGGTGGTGAGCACGATGCGCCGTGCCGGGTTCAGCCGTTCCAGCAGGCATCGCCCGGCGAGCTTGTCCAGCGTGTTGTGCCTGCCAATGTCTTCTGCCACCGCCAGGATTTTTTCCCCGTCGCTCAGGGCGGAGGTGTGCACCCCACCGGTTTTCCGGTATAAATCCTGCACGCCGCTGAGCAGATCCACAAGCTCGCCTACCCGTTCCCCGGGCAGCACCCAGCCGTTCTTCGGTTTCGCCTGGCTTTCTGGCAGGCTTTTTTTCTGCACGCTGGTCTCGCCACCCGAGCATCCCGATGTCTTTATCCAGTTTTCTGGCTTTTTCACCACATGGTTAAGCCACACGTCAATGTTGCTCCCATCGGCGCATTCGCTCACGCTGGCTACCTCCTCCAGCGATTGGATGATCTCTTCATTATATAAGAAACCGATTGCCAGGGCTTTCAGGTCGAGGGGTGTGCACATGAAGGTCAGCCAGATCTCATTATTTACCGTCAGGCTCACCGGCTGCTCGCTGATCACCGCGCTGGGCTTTCCCTCCCACTGGCCTGCGTGGAATACGATCGTCCTCAGGGTATTACTCTGCGCAGGCTTCATTTCAGGTCTTTGACCATTCGCCAGGCAGGCTCGTGCATGCTGATGCGCTTACCCTTGTCGTCGACGTACGACCAATAACCCGGGTCCGATCCGATTACCCGGTAACCCAGCCTTTCATAGAATCGCCGCGCATTGCGATTATCCTTCCCCACGTTAAGCGTCACCTGCTGGAAACCTCGCTTGTTCAGGTCATCTTCGATGGTTTGCATGATGCGCGTGCCGATTCCATAGTTGCGGAAACCCGGCTTCACCCTGAACCCGTAGATATACGCCCGCCTTTCACCATCCGCCAGGTCGGGATGGCTCCGCCTTAGCGAGACAAAACACTGACCAATTAGCCCGGTGCCGTTATTTTCCGCAATCCAGATCAACGCCTCACCCTGCTCAGCCATCATGTATGTATCTGCATACATCCGCCGGAAGTGGGTATATTCCCCCTCCCACTCGAGATCAGCTAAATCGCCCTTATCAGCCAGGCGGATTAAAACGGGGTTCATTACTAATCAGCTCGTCCAGGTATCTTTGTTCCTGATCAATACTTTGAATTTTACCATCAAGCCAGGCATCCCTCACCGCGCCCAGGATGCGTTTATAGACCGGCCCCGGGGGTATTCCCCGCTGGCGCAAGTCGTCACCGGTAACCTTTGGCGTGATGCTGTTCAGCCGGTCAAGGTAGGCCTGCAAGTTATTGCAGATTGCCTCGTCGCGGGCTGCCAGGTAGGTGGCATAAATTGCCAAGGGTGACACATCCTCGAGGCGGCTGGCCAGCATGCTGAGCCTGGCATTGGTCATCCAGGGTAAATCCTTCCACAGGGTACATCCATCCAGCACGACTCTAACCTGCTTGGCTGGATAGCGCAGCTTCCTCAAGATGGCCTGCACTTTATCCATCGGCTGGCTGATAAACCACAGGGTATAGGCCAGCTTGCGCAGGTTATTTCCCTTTTTCAGGTCTATCCTGATCCCTCGCAAAGGTTTATTACCGGCCTGGTCCAGCATCAGCAGGTTTGCTTTACTGCGCTCGTCCCACACGAGAGATGGGTGGATGGCTTCCAGCAGTCCCAGTTGTGCCAGCCTGTCAAGGATTGCCACGCGCTGGTCGGAATCCATGATATGGTCCAGCTCATGCCTGATCCTGTCCCCCGAAATCTGGTTGATCAATGGGTGTGCTTCCATCAATAATTCCAGCGTGCGCTTTTCGATGTGGAAACCGAAGCGCTGCTCAAAACGCGCCGCCCGCAGCATGCGGGTGGGGTCATCCACGAAAGACAGCGCATGCAGCACTCTCACCAGGCTCTGCCTGAGGTCGTTCAAACCTCCCCAATAGTCGTGCAGCTCACCGTAATGGTTGCCATCCAATCTCAGCGCCAGGGTGTTGATGGTGAAATCCCGGCGGTGCAAGTCCAGCTTGATGCTGCCGCGCTCCACCGTGGGCAGCGCCGTGGGGTGTGTGTAGAATTCCGTGCGCGCCGAGATCAGGTCGAGGAATTCAGGCAGCTCTCCGGCATTCTCGGGTTGGTCCAGCAGCCCGGCCAGCTCGCTGCGCATGCCGCTGATGATCCACTTGGCCGTTCCAAAGCGTGCGTGCGTGGTCAGGCGGCCGCCATAGCGCTCATTCAGCTGGCGTGCCAGGGCGATCGCATCCCCCTCTACCACCAGGTCAAAGTCAAGGCTGGGGCGCTCCAAGATCATATCGCGCACGAACCCGCCCACGATGAATAGGGCCGATTTTTGCTCGACAGCAATCTCCGCCACGATTTTCAGCAAGGCCAGGCGTGCCGCTGGCATGGCAGCTTCGAGACGCACGGCGTAATTTTCATGGGCTTTGCGGGTGGCCTGGGCGGTCAGGATTTTCAGCAAGTCGGTGCGTGTGACGATGCCGATGATCTGGCTATCATCCATTACCGGGATTTGTCCCCAACCGGTGTCGGTCATCAGGCGCTGTAGCCTATCGATCGGGTCACCCGGGTGGATGAATACTTCCCCTGCATCCATCAAGCTCGAAGCGGTCTTGTTCAGCTTATGCGCCAGGGCCCGGTCCACTGCCCGGCGAGTGAGCAGGCCGATCACTTTGCCATCTCTCACCACCGGGTAGCCCTCATAACCGTAACGCTGCATGCGTTCGGCAGCTTCCTGGGCGGGTGTGTCAGGAGATAAAACCTGGGGGTGCTGCGACATGATCTCCGCCACCGAGATCGCCGGTCTGATGTATTCCGGCAGGCGCTCCAACAGCTCATCGTGTACCTCATCCAGTTCCCGCCCCTTGATCAACCCCGCCGCAGCCCGCGAATGCCCTCCACCCCCGAAGCGCCCCGCAATCTCAGCCACATCGATGTTATCGCTGGTCGAGCGGGCAATCATCTGCACTCCGGCGCGCGTGGCGATCACCAGGAACAGCGCATCCGGTTCCAGCAGGTCGCGCAGCTTGTGAGCCACTGTGGATAGTTCTTCATCCAACCCGAAAGCATTACCGCAAGCCAATATCACCGTGTGACCGTGGATCTGGTAGGTTTCCAGCTGCTTGCGCAGGGTATCGTATAGCTTTTGCTGGTCGGTGGAAAGCGGGTGGTTGAGGAAATCAGCGGCGATGCGCAGGTTGGCTTGTTGCTCCACCAGGTAAGCTGCGGCGTGCAGGTCCCGGGCGGTCGTGCGCGTGTAAGTCAATGAGCCGGTATCCTCGTAAATCCCCAATAGCAACAAGGTAGCCTGGATCATGCTCAGGTCGATATCCAGCTTCTGCACGTCTTCCACGAAAATTGTGGCGGTGGCCCCCAAATCTTCGATGGAAATGGTCCATTGGGGTGGAATTTCCGGCCTGATGGTGTGGTGGTCAACCACATGCACCTGCGTCTCGGGACCCACGCCCCTCACCGAGGCCATGGATTGCGTATCCACCATGATGACTGCTTCCACGGGTTCATTGGGCAGGTCATGCCGGTCTACGAAGGGCAATTCCGCCCCATACAGCGTCACGAATGCCCGTACGTTGCGGTTCATCTGCATGGGCAGCACCGGGATGACGGTGGAATCCAGCAGGTATGCTCCCAGCAGCGAGGCCAGGGCATCGAAATCAGCTTGCTCGTGGGTTACAATGATGCGCATCAGCCAGCCATCCTATGATGAGCTATTATTTTAATCGACATTTGCAATAATGAGATAAAATAGGCGCATTCTATGAGCAAAGCACACCGGCAACCTCCGCACAGGATGCCTGAGCTGGATGTGGCACAGCTTTGGGATCAGTTGCTATCCCGCCAGCCAGATTCGATCAGGTATGCCTTCTCCACGCTGGACACTGGCAGACAGCAATCCGTGTTGGACCATCTTCAGCGCATGGCAAATGAGGCCGGCTGGCAGGCTGAGCAGCGACTCTCCGCCCGGATTGCCCTACAGGTGTTAGAAGCTCATCCAAGGCAGGAATAACGATGGAAATCCATGAATTAACCCAAGCCATGCATGAGTTCGTCGGCAGCATGGGCTGGTACCGGCCGGATAGCCCCCGTCCGCAGACGTCGCGCAACCTGGCCATATCGCTCAGCCTGGAAGCCGCTGAAGTGCTGGAACACTTCCAATGGGACGAGCAGCTGAAAGACATCGCTTCTTTTTCGGATGAGCTGGCCGATGTCATGCTTTACCTGCTGCAGCTCGCCAGCCTGGCAGGTATTGACCTGGAAAAAGCTGTAATCTCCAAGCTGGACAAGAACTATCACCGCACCTGGCACCAGGAGGGTTGAGCGATGCCACACCGCATCACGGTCTTCGGTGGCTCGCAAGCCCTACCCGGCGACCCACTCTACCAGGACGGCTTGCGCCTCGGGCAGCTGCTCGCCCGCCAGGGATATACCCTGCTCACCGGCGGGTATATCGGCAGCATGGAGGCCCTTTCACGCGGAGCTGCTGAAGCGGGCGGGCTTGTCATCGGCGTCACGTGCGATGAGATCGAAGCTTGGCGTCCGGTGAAGGCCAACCCCTGGGTCGGCGAAGACTGGCACTATGCCACCCTTCGTGAGCGCATCTTCGCCCTGATCGAGAACTGCGACGCTGCACTGGCCTTACCCGGCGGCATCGGCACGCTGGCCGAAATCATGCTCACCTGGAACATGCTGCTCACCCACATCCTGCCTCCCCGCCCGCTGATCTTGATCGGTCACGCCTGGCAGGCCACCATCAGCAGCTTTCTCGATGCTCAAGGCGCCTACATCCCCGAAGTCCAGCGCCAGTGGGCTCTATTCGCACCCGATGTAGACGCAGCGGTTCAGCAGTTGCGTGAAACCCTATCCGGTGGTAAATTACCTCAATAAGGAATGGATATGACCGAAGACAAGCTCCCCGCCCGTTCTGAAAACTTTGCCGATTGGTACAACCAGCTGGTGCTCAAGGCTGAGCTGGCCGATTACGCCCCCGTGCGCGGCTGCATGGTGGTGCGCCCGTACGGTTGGGCTCTATGGGAAAACATGACTGCCGCTCTCGACCGGCGTTTCAAGGCCACCGGGCACGTCAACGCGGCTTTCCCCCTGCTCATCCCCATGTCCTTCTTCGAACGAGAGAAGGAGCACGTGGAGGGCTTCTCACCCGAGCTGGCGGTGGTCACCATCGGCGGCGGCGAAAAGCTCGAAGAGCCGCTGGTCATCCGCCCCACCTCCGAGACCATCATCGGTACCATGTATGCCCGGTGGATCAAGTCGTACCGCGACCTGCCACTGCTGATCAACCAGTGGGGCAGCGTGGTGCGCTGGGAGATGCGCACCAAGCTCTTCCTGCGCACCCTCGAGTTTTACTGGCAGGAAGGCCACACTGCCCACGCCACGCCGGAGGAGGCTCAGCAGGAGACCTTGCAGATGCTGGACGTTTACGAGGATTTCGCCATCAACGATGGCGCCATCCCGGTGGTCAAAGGGCGCAAGAGCCAGTCGGAGAAGTTCGCCGGAGCCGATAATTCCTACAGCATCGAAGCCATGATGGGCGATACGCGCGCCCTGCAAGCCGGAACCTCCCACAACCTGGGCACCAACTTTGCCAAAGCCTTCGATATCCAGTACCTGGATAAGAACAACCTGCTGCAATATGTATGGACCACCTCCTGGGGCCTGTCCACTCGTTTCGTAGGCGCCATCATCATGGCTCACGGCGATGACCAGGGGCTGGTGCTGCCGCCCAAGCTGGCGCCCTACCAGGTCATCCTCGTACCTATCTTCAAGAATGATGCCGAGAGATCGCTGGTGCTGCCGGTGGTATCGCAGGTGGAGCAGGAGCTGCAAAGCTTCCGCCTGAAGGTCGATGCCCGCGAGGAGGTGACACCCGGCTTCAAGTTCAACGATTGGGAGATGCGCGGTGTGCCGTTGCGCATCGAGATCGGTCCCAAGGACGTCAGAAATAACACCCTGGCCTTTGCCCGCCGTGATACCCCGGGGAAAGCGGGTAAGTCTTTCGTCGACCACAGCCACCTGGAAGCCCGGGTGGCCGAAGCGCTACAGGCCATCCAGGCCTCCATGTTCGAGCGCGCCTTGGCCTTCCGCCGCCATCACACCTACGACCCCAAGGACTACGAAGAGCTCAAAGCCGTGATCGACCTGGGTTGGGCTTACAGCTGGTGGTGCGGCGATGCCGCCTGCGAGGCCAGGGTCAAGGACGAGACCAGGGCCACCACGCGTTGCATCCCCCTGGAGCAGGAGCCCGGTACGGGTCGCTGCATCGTGTGTGGCAAGCCTGCCACCGAAAAGGTGCTCTTCGGACGCGCATACTGATAACGTTTAGACGTTTGAAGGTTCACGCGTTGTGTTGAAATGCCCGCCATTCAGCCTGCCCGCCTGAAGAAGCAAGTGCTCGAGCTTGCCGCACAGTACCGTGAGCCCGCCATATTCGTGCGCCTGCTGCATACCCTGCTGGACATGTACAGCGACCACACCCATCGGCGCGGCCAATCAGGTGAGCCGCTACCTCTGGTGGGCTCGTATAACGCTCCCGCCCCGGTGATGAACCAGGTGTGGCACGAGCTGGAGCGCTTGGTGCAAACTGAGCCGCAGGACATGTGGCCATTGGTCGACGCCCTGTGGGCCGGTCAGAACCTCGACCTGCAGTTGCTTGCCGGTCGCCTGCTCGGGCAGTTACCGGTTACGCCGGCTCAACCGGTGATCGGTCGCTTGCAAGCCTGGGTGCACACCCATCCCGACAAACGCCTGCTGGACGGCTTGTTCGAGCACGGGCTGGCGCGCCTGCTCCAGGAAGCCCCCGACCCCCTGATGGACCTGGTGAGGGGCTGGCTGTCCTCATCTGACCAGCCCACCCGGCAGGCCGGTCTGCGCGCCTTGCTGCCCATCATCGTCCATCGCGGGGCTGGCTCCCTGCCCACCATTTCCCCGTTGATGAAACCCTTTATCCGCATCGCCCCCTCCCGCTTGCGGCCTGATATCCTGGCCGTGGTGCGTGCCCTGGCGCAGTGCTCGCCCGCTGAAACGGCCTTCCTGTTGCGCCAGAACCTGTCTGCCCCCGACAATCCCGACACGCCGTGGGTCATCCGCCAGGTGCTGGATGAATTCCCCGAGGAAATGCAGCACGGCTTAAGGCAAGCGATGAAGTCTGTTACTACTCGATGATTGTGATCAGATCAAAGGTTATTTAGATAGGATTGGATCAATATTCAATGACACCCGGCAGCTTCCGGGCTGCGTTGATCGCGTTTTGAATTTCCTTGGGCAGCGGGGCAATCCCATCGAATCCGCTACGCTGCACCCACTCAACCAGGTATTTCCGTAAATCATCCGCCTCCCACCATGTGAATTGATCGGGTGTGTCGAGGCCGGCCTCGTAATACAGCCTGGCTCGCACGCTCTTCAATGCCCCCAGGCGGGATAGATCCGAAAGTTTGACCAGCTCCAGGATCGTTTGCGGGGGGATGTTTAGCTGCCAGGCCAGCTCCTCACGGTCGGCGAGCGTTTTGCCTGCCTCCAGCATATGCTGAACGGTGATGATCCCATGTTCTTCCAGTTTTTTAACAGCCGCCTGGTCCACACCTCGAAATTCTGAAAGCTTGAAAATGTGGCGCGACTTGGCGATTTCCTTTTCACGGGATCCACTTACCATCCTGGCTAATGCTTCATTCCCCAGGTAATGGTAATAGTAGGCGATCCCTCGGATGCGTGTGTTGATCTGTCCCTTCGGCAGTGAATCAATATAACCTGCAATATCCTCCTCGCCGGCAGCCTCACACGCCACTTGCTTCTGGGTGTTCAAATAAGTCTCAAAAGTACGCACCTGGTTGACTAAACCATCGATGACGTGCTCTTTTTTCCCAAATTTCTTCAGGGTTTTTCGGAATCCAGTTTCATCCATCCTGTTATCCTCAAACAACGATTGGACCAGTACCATTTGAAAGTTATTGACCGCTTTCCATGAGACGAATTAAGTCCGATTATATCCCAACTTGGAATTCATCCTGAGATGGTCAGGTGTTATCTCCCATGGAAGGCGAACGACCTCAGCTGTGCTCTGGCATGGTCGTGCTGCTAACCTGGAAGGGCTGGGTATACCAGCCGTATCCCTCTGGCGAGATGGGTTCAGCAGCCCCGTACTTGTAAAAGTCATCAAAGTGCTTTTTCCATGTCTGATGAGTAAAACAAATTGACGAATTCGGGTTATAATGCATCAATAATGGTATGGTGGGATTTACGGGTATTCTTACCGTTATGTCAGTTGTGATCTAATAAACGATCTTTTTCATAAATCTATAAACAAGGAGAATTTACCATGGCAAGATATACTCGTTTTGGTGTATACCTAGTATTAGTTTTTGCCTTGCTGCTTGCAGGTGGTAACCTCGCCAGGGCTCAGAGGCCAACCAATGGTGAAGGCATCACTTCTTCAACCACTAGCCTGCTCCCGTTCGGTGAACAATACATTCAACAGGCCTCGTATCCTGAGGATGTCGGTTCCTACATCTCCTTAACTATGAACCCACTCTCTCAATTGCCTTATGTCAGTTATTACGATAGCTATAATCAAGACCTGGTATATGCCCATTTAATGCCCCATGGAGGTGGCAATTGTGGGACGGATAACAACTGGTACTGCGATTCGATTGACACCGGCGGTAATGTCGGCACCGCTACCTCGATAGATATCTGGAGTGACAACATCGATACCTACCGGGTAGGTATCAGTTATCACGATGTGACCAACCGCTCGCTAAAGTATATCAGTTGGACCTGCACAGGGCCCACCTGCACGATCAAGAACGACGTCACCATCGATGACCCAGCTACAATTTATGTTTCAATGGGGAATGCCACCTCCATGAAATTTGCAGCAAACGGTAACCCCGTCATTGCCTATTACCGTAGTAATCTACTAGCGGATGATGCTCTCATGTTAGCTGAATATGTGGGAAGCTCAGGGAATTGCGGTGAGGGTGGAGCAGCAGGAAAATGGGACTGCACGGTGATCGACGCGGGTGAGGGGGTTGGTAGATATGTCTCCCTGGATATACCGGCTGAGGGCATGCCGGTCATCGCCTATTATGATGCAGGCAATGGCGATCTGAAATATGCCCAGTATTGGGGCATCGTTGATCCGGATTGCTACGGCGACAATGGCTATTTTTGTCAGGCACTGGATACGAGTGGTGATGTCGGTTTGTTCCCATCGGTCACTGCCCAGCGCCAGATTGACGACCAGCCATTCCGCATCGCATATTTCGACAATACAAACCACCGCTTGAAATATTACGATCCCGATTTTGGGACAGTGTGGGTAGATAACATGGGTATCAGCATTAATCCAATGGGTATCTCGATGGACGTAGGTGCGAATGGTTATCCCTATATCGCCTATCAGCAAATCACAGGGGAGTTCGCGCCTGCCAGGTTGATGATCGCACGCCCGGCCCTGGCAGATATGGGCAGCGGGATAGGAAACTGCGGTGAAGCACCACCAGGATACTTGTTCCAATATTGGCAGTGTGATGTGGTGGATAATGCGGGCCAGTATCTCAACGAAGCTTACTACGTCTCGATGGAAGTGTATCCTTTCAACAGGCCTCAAATTGCTTACTCTGAGTTTTTTGATTATGACATTGGTGACCACGCCACGAGCGAAAAGTTCTCTACCCAGCTACCTTTGTCAACATTCTTGCCAATCTGCAAAAAGTAGGGTGTAACCTTAAAATATTCGCTTTCCTCTCTAAATCCCTTGTGAATTAGCACGTTGAAAGTGCTCTTCTTTCATACCGGTTGGTGGTTTTTCCAACCGGTATGTGCTATAAAATGAGAATCCTTAAAATATTCGCTTTCCTCCTTAAACCCCTTGTGGATTAGAACGTTTGTGCTATAATTAGAACGTCTTCATTCAGTCTTTACTAAATAAAGACGTTCGTATACCGGCTGAATTAGGCCGGTAAAGGATGTAATTACTCACGGCTACCCAAAGACTCATCTTCTTCATGATATTTTATTGATAAGGGGTGGGGGTGTGAG
>Ga0172362_10003141_pt1 | contig 14262 bp, 11 predicted proteins | sample LakKivs1_kivu2a2_FD_114534 | JGI IMG/M metagenome (GOLD analysis project Ga0172362, IMG submission 114534) | Sediment microbial communities from Lake Kivu, Rwanda - Sediment s1_kivu2a2 | ecosystem: Environmental > Aquatic > Freshwater > Lake > Sediment | place: Rwanda: Western Province, Lake...
AAAATGAAAAATAAAAAAGAATAAAAAATGAAAAATAAAAAAGAATAAAAAATGAAAAAATAAAAAAGAATAAAAAATGAAAAATAAAAAAGAATAAAAAATGAAAAATAAAAGAATAAAAAATTGTTTTTTTATTTTTTTCATTTTTTTTATTTTTTTCATTTTTTTCGTTGTAAAATAAAATCTCTCTATAATGTATAGCGTGTTAATAAATCCGTATTTATAAATTCTAATCCAATAAAAAATCTCCATGATGTATTCGCTTATCGGCGCCCCATTTTATGACGAGAGAAATCAATGTTATAAAAAAATAATTCGAATCAATAAGTTTCCACAAGGATCGGGACCGTTACACAAAATTGTAAAACGCGTTCGTTCGCCGCGTCTATCCCATTTCGATGTTTTTTCAAGTAACTGCGGTAGCAGAAGCTGTTGTGGTAATTCAAACGCATTCAACCCGCCGTGCATCTTTGTCATGTGCAATCCAAATGCGCCACACGAATTTTTAACGGTAGATGAACTCCCCGAACTCATGTCTTTTTTAATTGATAATGGATATAAAATTGATACATCCATTACGAAAATGCTCATGAAATCAAACGTCAAACCATCAAACGATTTAATATGTTATTTTAGTGATTCTAATAAATAGCTAACCCACGTTACGTTTGTTTCGACTCATCTTTTTCCCTTATTTTGAAAAAACGCTTGAGTCCACATAAATTCAGTTTAAATTCTTCAAATAAAGATTCAATTTTGGCGCTCGGTTTTACAATCTTAATTTTATTTGAAAGCGAAACGCACGACAACACAAATTTTCGATTGGTATGCGGAAAACGGTTGATATCATACCGATTTTTCGTGCTATCAATGATCGTTTGTATAATATCGTCAACCATGTTGTGTTCTGCAAAATATTCAAAACATTCGCGTGACCCGTGGTCATTATTTGAATATGCTAAAATCTTCACCAAATCAATCACCATTTTTTTTCTCTCCTCGCTCGGAATGTCGAAATATTCCACATATTCCATAGCGTGCGCAAACGAAGAAATCATGTTACACGGGAGCAGCGGATACATTTTTTTTGATTCCATCATGTCTTGAAAATGTGTATACACTTCAATACCAATGTATTTTTTTTTGGAAGACGGAACAGGGGGACTACTATCGTTGTCGTCAACTTTGTTATTTTCATTTTCATCACTACACGCATTATCGACGACGCTCTCGATTACTTCATTTATATGAGCGGCGCATTCTTCGCGTTCAGCGCCTTCAGTGTCGCGTTTCACACGCACATCCTCTTCCTCTTCTAAAATAATTACTACCATGTCATCGTCAGAATCGCTGAGTTGGGTTTTAAAAAATATTCCGCCCTTCTTTGTATCAGTCAAACTATCATTATCATTACACGTATTATTATTATTATTGTTATTATTATTGTTTACTGGAACTTCTAAAAACTTCATTGTATTTTCTGCAGATGCCGCCATCGACATTATTGTTTGCCTTATTGGTTGTGTTTTAATTATATATATATGGATAAAATATTTTATATTAGTTTGTTTAAATATATATTATATGGCCAGCCAACATGACGCTTTTAAGAAAAATGAACACTTTTACTGTTACAACATTTATTACTACACTTAGACATAATACGAACTATGCAACAGTTTGTTGAACCGTCAACCGCACATTCTTCTTCTTTTGCATGTTGTGCGCATTGTGCGCGTTCTACTGCCTTCATAATCATGAGGTTTACACCAGACATTTGGGCCACCGTCCCAGATTTATTCTGTTTATCATGTTTCCATATTTTTTTAACAAGTGGACAGTGGCGCCTTATGCTGTTTAAACGAGCATCAAATGAATCAGACGGTGCAGATGAAAGTCCAACCCATATGTTTTCCGAATATTTAGCACACTCCGATAAAATGCTAAAATCTTTACCGTCCTCAAAAAATGTTCCAAATGTAACTGCGGTTATAGTATCGATTCGCGGCTTTTTCAAATACATGATGCGGGCATCGTTGTAAAAATTACGAACCGTGTCATTATAAACATGGAGAACGTCAACATAATTTAAAAACATGACCAACTGATTGTCCCTCGAGTACGAAAAATATTCAATTTGAACTGCTGGAAAATAATACTTTATACACGCAGCATGTCGAATAATAAATTCCATTGAAAATGAATAAATAGTTTTTGTTTTATTTTCATGTATGTCTCTCAACACGTCGAGAGAGTTTTCACTAAATGCGTTGTCTAATATATTCATCGCCGCCGTTGCGTTTCTGTTTTCACACTCTTCTTCTGACCCTTCGTCGTTGAAAATAAATCGCATTGTATTCTCTTTTGCAGTTTGTTTTATGCGTTCAAATTCTGCGTACGCCATTTTCCACGACCGGTACACCGCGGAAACATTTAACGCGTGAGTTTTTATAATACACTGTTCAATATTACCATAACATTTATAGACTTCAGATGCAACGTCTTTAAAAAATGGAAGGCTTAAACCATCAAATGTGTGTCGTTGAAACGGAACCACCTCTTTCATGTGAATGTTTTTACCGTGATAAGCTCCCCATGAGGCGTTATTTCTTAAAAATCCGTTGCTGTCGAAATATGAAAAAAACACATCACAAAGAAAATACGATTTTTTTATAGATTCTGCATCGTTGTTGTTGTCGTTGTCATCATTCTGAAACTTTTGATAAGAATGCTTTTGAAGCACATAAGAATAAATACTGCATCCGCCGTTTGTTTTTTGTTTTGTGTCTGGATGAATGATTTGAACAATTTTAAATCCATGTTTTTTTAATACGGGCGCAGCGTTTATCAATAACGGAACATGTTTATTGAAAATAATAATGTCATAGTCATCCACAAACGGAAGTGTTTTCTGATTTCGCAGCAATCCAATGGAACTGCCGGCAAAAAGAGCATATGGGATTTTAAAGGCATCAAGAATTCTAAAAAAAATAGTCGCTTGATCAAAAATAAGTTCATTCGGTTCACACAACTTCAAGTTGGTTATTCCGACGGTTGGTAAATAATATGCGGTGCCACTATTGTCACTGGCATTACAATCACCGTTGTTATAAAAAAATGAATCCAAATTCTCAAAGTGTGGTTCTTCTGTTGTATTTAATTTGGCGACATTTGGTGTTGGCGTTGGCTTTAATTTTGATTTTATTTTCGATAAAATAGAATTTCTATTCGGAGGTGAAATGCTGTAAAATCCACCACCACCACCCTTTTTCCATCTCATAAACATTGATTTTCGTTCTGCGCGTATATTTGTATTATATTTATTATATTTTAAATCAAGTTTAAAAACCAATTCTACGTTGAATTAAATAATAAACATAAAAAATATAAATACATTGCATCAATATTTTTAACAATCAAGCACATAAATTTGCTTAATTATCCATGAGTTCTGTTATCATTTATACCTATTTTTCATCACCTCCAAGCGACTATAATCTAGACTTTTTTGTAAAAAAAGAATTATCATACAAAGACAATATTGACTACATTATTGTAATCAACGGATATGCGTATAACCGCAATATTGAATTTCCAGACTTACCGAATCTAACAGTAATAAAAAGAGAAAATGTTGGGTTCGACTTTGGCGGTCACAAGTGTGCTCTAGAACACATAGAAAGAACCTGTAAAAAGTATGATTATTATTTTTTCATAAACAGTGGTGTTATAGGCCCGATCATTCCTCATTATTTTACAGAATCACACTGGACACGCGTTTTCATAAAAAAAATAAACGACCGCGTAAAGCTGGTTGGAACCACTATTGTATGTTTACCGCATAATGATTCCGGGGGACACGGTCCAAAAGTGGAAGGATTTTTTTTCATGGTAGATCACGTTGGGTTAAATGCATTGTTAAACCAAAAAACTGTTTTTTATAACCATCCCGACAAGCGCAGCGGTGTCATAGACGGAGAATATGGATTGTCTAACTGTATATTTAAAAACGGGTATTCCATTGACTGCATGATACCAAGGTATCAAAATATTGACTGGACAAACGCGGATAATTACAACTTGAATCATAACAGACACCCATCAAGAAAAAATGGTTTTTACGGAGGTTCCATTCATCCGTACGATGTAATCTTTCACAAGTGGTTTTGGCATCATGAAGAAACTGTGAATTTTGACATTATTAAGCAATATGTGGATGATTTCAATTTGAAACTGCGTAAACTATAAAACTACAATACATTGGTTATTTGTCCTTTTTCATTTTAACAAACCGCTGAACCAGCTGTTTCAAACATTCTTTAAAGTCGTATAAACGCGCCACATGCTTCGGCAGTTCGCATATTCCTTTTCCGCGCTTGCTATGATTCGGTCCGTAAAAGAGTGCCAGTTCCAGTATTTTTATAACAAGCTGTTCTTCCTGCGTCAGCTCCAGCTCGTTTGAAAGTAAATCGATTCTATATGCGCCTTGATAAATAAATCGATTGTAATTCCCACACTTGTATACCGACGGTTTCAAACCGCCGCCGCCACCACCACCACCACAACCACTACTCATCGTGTGTTCCGGCAAGTTGGGACTGTTTCTTACAAGTCCAATTCCAGCAATTTTATTCACATCATTTTGCATTTCTAAAACAATCATCCACGCATTTTCGCGAATGGTGCGCTTCATAGGAATCGGAGAACCGTATACGCATTGATCTAGTTTTTGATGCCGCCTTCTCCACGCACAATTTTGCTGTAACGTTTCACTATTGAATCGCGTCGTGCAAATGAAAACCATGTCAGTTATGAAAAATGTATATATATCATTACATAAATCAATTTTTTAATTATTATCATTTTTTATTCTGATTTCTGATTTCTTATTTATATTAATTTTTTACTTGCGGTTCTTGGATGAATAAGCATTAAATTATTAAACACGAATGGTTTATTATTTTCATTTTGATATTTGTTATTTATTTTACTATTAACATATTTCATGTTTTTTATATTCGGATTTTCGTTTATATCAACTATATTCTCACTTCGGTTTGATTTATTAATTTTATTGTAAAATTCAATTTCTTTTTCAAATATAGATTTGGATTCAGTATCATTATTACATTCAAAGATGCGTTTTAATTTCGTAAAAGGTAGCAAGTTGGAAGATTTAAGAGGTATATATAGTCGATCATTAATAAAAAAAATATTTTTACATTGGTTCAATTTAAAATATCCTATTAATAAAAAACACTTTTTACTAGTAAACCAATCTGTCATTTTTACTTCAAAGTTCATAATCACATCATGTTGACTTGTTATATTTATTTTTTTATTCATTACGTTGTCAATAAATATTTTAACCGCATCCTTCCGTAAAGAAAATAAATAGGATTGATAATGGTATCTTGTTTGAGTTGAATCATTGTACCCATACAATTCAACATCGTGTAATGCAGTTAAATTTAAAAAATGATTGATTGAACTATGAATAATAAAAGAATCGTTCGTCAAGACAATATAATCATATTTATCAACTTTTACCACACTTTGTAGTGCATAAATCCACTTTCCAAAATCATAGTAAGAAGAATTAGGTATTTCATAATATGATGCATTTAAATATTTACGAGATATTTCTATTAATTCATTTCTTAGACCCATTTTACTCGTGTTGACTATTATTTTATCAATATTCAAATAGTCAAAGTATTTTAAATTATTTATTATAACTTCTAACTTGGTTGTTGAGTCACAATGACAAGCTATAACAACAGCATATTTTTTGTTTTTCATAGGAGAATAAGAATGGCTGTTTTTTATTTTAATCATTTCGTTAATATAATTTAAAAACAAATCATATAGTTTTTTTTCATTCATGTTCATATATAATAACTACTTATATATAATATTTAAATTTATGAAATTTTACAATAATTAATTATCGTTGTCGTCAATATCATAAATATATTCATTAGGTGTTTTATTTATTTTTTCTCCGATATAAAATACATTTAAATAAGACTCGGCTAAATGATTCCATTGGTTTATGTTATTGTGAGGTATTATTATACAACTATCAGTAAAATATGATGTAACCGTTATAAAATTCATCTTTTTTGAAAATATAGACTTAATGGCTTCTCTAGAGAACCTAAAGTAATCATATTTGTATCCGTGTAACGGAAATGTTTGATGAGTTGAAATAAGTATTCTTCCTCCTATTTTCAATATTTTCATTAAATTATGAGAAACTAACTGTGGATATTTTAAATGTTCATACGTCGAGAAACTTAATATTAAATCGAATTCTTCATATTTGAATATGTTATTTATTTTATGTAAATCACACACCACGTCCACATCAATACCCTTTTGATAATCGGTCATAATATACTCAACATTTTTTATGTTTTTAAAAAAGTGTTTTCTATTCGTAGGTGTATCTGGATTACTCCGTTTTGTTCCTAGTTCTAAAATTTTAAAATTTTCTCCTTTGTTTTCTTTTTCGCGCGCTGTAATTATCACCCAACTTACAATATCTTCTAATTTATAATTATATTCTTCTTTTTTGTTGAATTCCAAATAATTTTTCCAATGTTTTTCTCTCTTATGTATAATATTGTTTAGAAAACTCATTTTATCTATGTAAAGTATAAGTTATATATATATAATATAATGTATAAATATAATGTATAATATAATATATATATTATATTTTAAATGTCGGAAAAAATAAATAATGTGGATATAACAAAAAATATGGAAAATGTAGTCAAGATTGAAAAAACGCATTTAGAAGAAATTTGTAACTCCTCTGTGTTGCATTTTTTTGGAAATTGGACTCAAAGTATCGAAGTACTAGAAGAAAAATATTCCAAAGCTCAACCATATGAACATATCATAATTGATGATTTTTTAGATCCCATATATGCTGAAAAAATATATCAAAATTTTCCAGAAATAAATGAATTATGGCATGAGTACAAGAATCCAATAGAAGTTAAATACACGTATGATAATGTTAATAGTTTACAGGTCGAAATTAAAAATTATTTTTATTATCTATCACACCCAGAAATGATTAAAATTATGCAAAAAATAACAAATATAAATGATCTAGAGTATGATGAATTTTTACACGGCGCAGGTGCCCACATGCATCCTCGATATGGTCGACTAAATATTCATCTTGACTATGAAAAACATCCGTATTCCGGAAAAGAACGACGACTAAACATCATTTTATTCATGTCGAAAAATTGGAACACGGATTGGAATGGTGCAAATGAACTATGGAACGATGATGTAAGCCGGTGTATAACAAAAACAGATGTAAAATTCAATAGGGCCATCATATTTAAAACAAATGACATATCGTGGCATGGGGTTCCAGATAAAATATTGTGCCCAGAAAATGTATTCAGAAAAAGTTTAGCATACTACTATGTATCTTTTTTGAATACTCAAAAAAATGAAAACGACTATCGTAAAAAAGCAAAATTTATAAAACGACCACAAGATCCTTACAATGAAAATATACAAAAACTGTATGAAATACGATCAAATAGACGCATAACTAAACATGATATGGAAACTATTATACCAGACTGGATGATTGAAGATTAGACGAAAAACATAATTATAAATATAAATACAATTTTATTTGTTCGTTATCATAAGTTAAAATTTAAAATTGTATTTATAATTTATATAAATGAAATGAAATATAATTTATAATTTATATATACAAATTATAAAATAAATGTCATTTTTGTTAAAAAAATATAAGAAACGCCCTCCCGTCAATAATAACTTTAAACATATTTTATATGGATCGTCGACACCGACGCCGCATTCGATAACCATCTGCGACAAAGACATTTACAAAATGAATTACAATATGGATACCATTAAAAAAAGAGTGGCTCAACTCTTCGTAAAATTGGAAACACCGTGCTATTACTTTGCAAGCATCGGGATAACCAATCTCGCCTTAACAACGTATAATGATAGCATTCATAAACAAGCCAAAGCATGTTTTAAAGTGCTAAACTATTTTGAGACCAGTCATAATATCGCATACGCCGTATTTGCCGGAAACGCAATCGGCCTACTTCGTGCCAGTAAAAACTTACCATGGGCTGACGACTACGACATCATTCTGTTCAAACACGATGTTGATTTTTTTACCAATGATATGACGCCGGAATTCGAAAAAATTGGGTTCAAAGTTGAAATGAAAATTGTTGACGGCGTCGTTGGTGGAGCAAAAATATTTGGACCGCCGGTCGTTTTTACGCATATAAATTATGACGATTATCACGATAGTCACAGCTTAAGCGTGTTTCAATGCGACGTATTTTTTTCTTATTTCGATAATTCCGGGCTTCTTAAGAATTGTGGTGGCTGGGGTCTTTATCATAAAAAAAATATCCCGCAAAGTGCTGTGTTTCCTCTCAAGCGTCACAAGTTTCATGGCATGCTGCTTCCATTTTTTAATGACTCCTTTAAGGAAGTGAAATTGTGTTATGGCAACATTCAAAAGTGTTCCATTTTCTCTCATCATTTGGATTCAACGATTTTTTATAAACGGTGGGAACATGCGTATAAAGACTTTGACTATATTAAAAAAGCAGCCACTGCAAATACGAAAAAATACATTGCACGCAAATGCCAAGACCAAGACCAAGACCACCATGAAAATGAATGTAAAACGTCAAGAAATACGCTGTTATTAACAGAGTCTGTTGTTTTAAATGAATTATGCGATACTTTATTTCATAATAATGGTAGTGACTTTCATGTTTCCGTTTTAAAAAAATTGGACTTTTTACGCTACTTGTATCAAAAAAATATTGGCACTATTATAATTTCACCGCTCTTGTCTCTACAACATAAAACAAATTTCATATTAGAAGATTTAAAACACAAAAGGTTTATCGACGCTGCAGATTATGATTATAATGCGCCTGGACTTAAAATCATTGGCGATCACGCCGCAGACATTAAGTATTACTTTCCATACATGAAAATCATTTACCAGGAGAATGACTGCGGAAACGAGCATGCGCATGCTTTGTCCCCACTATTCTATAGTTACGTCGATATACTCCGCATTTCACGAGCACGGTTTGACCAAGTGTATCAAGAAAAAATTGCTGTATCAAAAAAATATGATATGATTGTTCCAATTATTGAAATGATCGACTCTGAATAAAAGTTTTTTTCTATTTTATGTTTTTTATATTTTTTATATTTTTATATTTTTTATATTTTTTAAATAAAAAATAGATATGAAACGTAATCGAAAAAGATAAATTGAAAAATAAAAAACTATGATTGTAGTTACCAGTGTTACATCATCGTTACCAATCGAATCAAATCAATAATGGCAATTAGAGGAAATGGTCAATATGCTGAGCAGCAGCAAGAGCAGCAGCAGCCGGAGTTTGTCGGACCCACTTTGTGCATTTCGCGCACCCACAAGAATATTCGACAGGAGCGCGTTTTCGCAGTGCTTCGTCAACTGAACTTGGGTTGGGTCGGAAAGATTGACATGGTTCCCAAACAAGTTGTTGAAAGAAATCCTGACGGAACGGTAAGTAGAAAAGAGTTTGTCCGTGTCTTCATTCACTTCACCAAGTGGTTTACCCAAAATCGCCAAACCCAGCAGTTTCTTGACCGGCTTGATTCCGAGGGATTTGTTCACATTGTCTATGATGAGCCGTGGTTTTGGAAGGTAACCAAGTATATTCCCAGGGAACACAAGCCGCAGCCACAGTCCAGATATCCTAGACCACGCATCGATTTCGGAGCCACTGCCGTCAAAAAATCCGAAGCGGTAGCATCAGCAGCAGCTGTTCCAGCCCAAATCATTCCTGTCCAAGTGTCAAGGCGTTTGCAAAGCGCCAGTGGAAGCGACTCGAAAAAGAAATATTGGGAAAAACAAGCTCAAGTTGCTACAGCTACAGTCATGAGCGAACATTACTCGGCAGCATCACCCACGCCTCGCTCTCACGGATCGGACTCAGAATCAAGTCCAAGCCCATTGATTCAAAGAAACGTGAGCGTTCGACTGTTTGATGGTGGTGCTTGTGATGTTTCTTGCGATTAAGTTTTGAACCATCGTCGTGTATGCAAAATATTGAATAAAAATGAAAAAATGAAAAAAATGAAAAATAAAAAATGAAAAATAAAAAATGAAAAAAATGAAAAAATGAAAAAAGAAAAATAAAAAATATTTTTTTATCGCCAAAAATAAAATTTAGAAAAACATAATAAACAAATAAAATAATATATATTATTATTATCTTAACTTAATCTAATAAACAAACATACTCTATCAAATAACATGTTATTATCGAATATGTTGAATGATAGTAATAATATAGATGACATTTTTAAACCGATAGGAATCAATAAACCGTGGTTTAGCAAAACTACAAAACATGTTTCTATGAACTCCTGTATTTATTTTACAGTAACACGAAATATAAAGCCACACGACATCATTCATGTATTTGAAAATGTTTTGAATCTTGGAACTGTTTATGAACAATACATCAATATCGTCCCGGTCTTCAATGAAAATTATAATCATGTTTTTTTGAAAATACGATGGAATGATAGCATTGAGACTGCAAATTTTGTAAATGAACTCATAGTTAACTCTTCTGTAAAAATATACCATAATAAAGGTTACTGGGTTTGTAGAATGAATAAACATCCTTTAAAGGCGCGCCATTCTAAACGGTGTCTGCATTTTGCATCTTTTCATTGTGATACTTCAGATTCTGAAGAAAATAATGTCAGTTTACAGATTAAGGAAGAGGAAGAGCAGGACGTTTCTAAAGAACGGAACGTTTTGACAGAAGAAGAACGGAACGTTTTGACAGAAGAAGAACGGAACGTTTTGGCGGAAGAAGAACGGAACGCTTCAATGGAAGAAGAAGAAGACTTTTATGTAATTAAGGAAGAAATTATCGCAAGTGAATAATTTTTTATTAAAATAATAAATTAAAATAAAATATATATATAATATAACAATATAAAGATACCACACCATATTAGTGTGGGGGAGAGGAAAGGAAATATGGTTTAGCTCCTTTAGTTTAGTTGGTGAGAATTTGGGTCTTATGAGCCCACGGTCACGGGTTCAAATCCCGTAAGGAGCAAATATTTTTGACAACCTTACAGCAATGTAGTTTAAATAAATTATGGTTGTCAGCATTTTAATAACATGAGCCAATTTAAATAAAGAATGAATATATTTTTATTCACGACGCTATGTCCTCACAAATGCGAAAAAAATAGAATCGCGAGTTGCGACAAGTCAGTCTGGAGGATCTTGTTCATATCATTTTTTTTGGCAGAAACAGAAAGAGGGTTTAAAAATAATTTACAACAAACAGCGCGGTAATTAAAAGTGTTGTAAGCACATCTATAAAACCGCCTTCTTTCAAGTAAAATGCATCTATTCAACATAAAATTAATATTAATTAATATACGTTAACTTAATGCAGGAACAATTAAGTTGTATGTAATAATGTAATTTTAATTTGTTTATTTGCATTTTCAACATTTTTTTCCGACGACAACGATGATGACACCGTTCATCCGTACGTCATATATGCACAGTAAGACCACAAAGGCATTGCATTTTTTTTCTTAAACGACGAATAACATCGTCCGTTGTACAACACTTTTTTGAAATGGATAAACTGAATGCGAAGTTGATAAAAAGAGGTTGTTTTTTTTTCAGGGGATAACTGGAGGGAGCCATAAAAAGACAGGTGCGAATCATTCATAGTAGTAGTAGCATTTTTCATGTGTGTTTGTATATATGTTTGCATATTTTCATAATTCTAACACATTTTGCAGGTACGAACAAGCGACGACCGACCGACCGAGGACTTTTAAGAGGAGCAGGAGCAGAAGCAGCAGCAGGAGAATCAGAGAATCAGGAGCGAATGGATGACAAATAAAGATAAATTAGTCTTTACTGACTAAATAAAAGGGGGATGCTAAAAATAAAAAAATAAGGGGGATGCCATGAAGGCGATTAGCCAGTATAAAATTAAAATATATAAAAAAACTAAAACCAAATACAAAATATAAAACCATTTCTTGCACTTAACCAAAACCCAAAACCAAAAAAAAAGAGTATAACCAATCCAAAAAAAAGGATTTGAAACCAAAATATAGAAAAGTTTTATGCTTTTAACTAAAAAAAGCATTCGTTTTACCATGAATTTATGAAAATAATAAAAAACATTTTTTACTCGCTTCGATTATAACATATTCTTACTATTCTTATTATTCTTTAGAATTTGATTATTATGCAGCGAAAAAATATAAAATGTTTATAAAGTGTTGCATGGATTGTCGAGCGGTCAAAGACGCATCACTTAAGATGATGTCCCCAGCGGTTCGTGGGTTCGAATCCCACTCTGTGCATTATTTTTTCATATTCATATTAATAATAACTTTCGGGCTATTATTAATTATTCAACCCATTTTATATTATTCATGCATATTTCCATATAAATTCCCTTCCATCTATTTTTGTATTATCTTTTAAATGAAGTTAAGATGACATTCAAAAAATTCAAAAAAAATGACACACCGCCGCCGCGGTTAATCGATCATTTATTTTATTATTTTATTTATAATATGTAACCCTATATTTGTGTTTATCACGTCAAACACATTAAATTGTATCACTATTTGAAATGACAACAAGGTCGTCATCCGTTCGTACCACGTCGTCGTTGCTGAATGTCGTTTGTCGGTAAGATGAGCGAGCACGACGAATTCCGCGGCACCCATCATCATCATCATCATCATCATCATGATTCGTCGATCCGCGTGTCGCCGCTCCTGTCGATGTGGGCGACTGAGACATTGCACGATTCAAAACATCAAATGCGGCATTGGTCGTTCCTGATCTCTGGCGGTAAAGCACGTCTTCATTGGAACCGCCACATGAAAACAGCCTGTCGTCGCCATAGTCGCATGATGAAGATGTGAGAAAGTCACCAACATACTGGTCCAAGGGTGTCAAATCAGTCACTGCCGTCGGCGTTTCATCTGTGCATGAACGAAAGCGCGAATAAATGTACATCAGGCCGTGCTGAGAACTTGGAATTGCACAAATGCAAATGACAATATCTGTCACAAGATCTTTCAACATTTCATCCTCTGCAATGTTGTGCAATTCGCCGAACTGTTTGACTTCATCCTTGAGTTCGTTCGCGCGCCGAATGAGTGCATCTTTTTCTTCCTTCATCGGATCAGTCCACTGGTTTGTTTCATAATCATATTCCGCATACCGACTGTTTCGAGTGAAGTTTTCGTTTTCGCGATGCTTCAAATCTTTTGCATCCTTCATCAAAATCATCACCCTCCAACGCAGTCGTTCCTTTTGAACCTCGATGGAGTTTGTCGTTGACGACACAATTCCAAACCCTCTGTAAAAGGGGTAGTTGGGAGGATCTTCAAGATTTTGGTTGTCGAATGCGCGAAATGTCACATTCACGGTAACACACGATTCACTGCCACTGTAATCGTATACAGATGATAATACATCGTCTCTTTGCGCTTCATTCTCATCTTGATCAGCATCGGTAAAAACAACATGAAATCTCTTTGTCGTTTCGTTTGCAACGCGTTTCAAAAACACACTCGAAGTTTCGCATCCTTCTTCAACATCAAGGAAGGTCGCACCCGTCAGTCCAATTGTAACATCTGTTACGGCGGCAAACAGGTGCGGGCAGAAAATCTGCGCAAACATGGCGCCCATTTTCGCGGGGTTGTCGAGAAACATGTAACTGCTCACATCGTTCACTTTCGATAAGTTGATTAGACATGCCGCTTTGTGATCTGCGCCGTAGCCAATGAATATGTGTTCCATCTCGGGTGAAAGTAGAGTCTTCAAATAGGTTTCGTCTTTGCTTCCTGCTGTGATTTCACCGTCGGTCATCTGAATATGAATCGTGACAATGTCTTCATTATCACGCTCCTTGTCCTTGACGGCTTGTTGTTCCATGATGTTGCGATCAAGCAGAAATGACGCTTCAAAACTGGTCGAATTTTCGACTCGAATTCCGTGCACTGTAGACGTGAGAAATGAAACCGTTTCGGAACTTACCTCTTGATCTTCAATCACCGCGCGCGCTTCTGTGCTGAATGTCGTCAACGTGATCCAAAATTGCAGTCCTGGATTGTCATTTGCGGCGGATGCGAGATATTCCA
>Ga0172362_10003142_pt1 | contig 14260 bp, 8 predicted proteins | sample LakKivs1_kivu2a2_FD_114534 | JGI IMG/M metagenome (GOLD analysis project Ga0172362, IMG submission 114534) | Sediment microbial communities from Lake Kivu, Rwanda - Sediment s1_kivu2a2 | ecosystem: Environmental > Aquatic > Freshwater > Lake > Sediment | place: Rwanda: Western Province, Lake...
GGCGCGGAAGAACCTGTCGGGGCTTGTCAGGGCGACGTTCACCCCGCCCAGGCGGCGCAGGGCGATCTGGCGCAGGCTCCAGGCCACCGAATCGCCGACGACCAGCGCGCCGACGATGACGGCCGCCGCGACGGCGGCGCCCAGCACAACCCCCGCGTGCGTCCGCCAGTAGAACCGCAGGCTCTCGACGATGAATCTGCGCGTGGTCATCGGATCGGGTCTCTTTCCGTGCGAGCGCCCCGGAAACCCGGACAGACGGTTTGGGTGGAGCTGCGCTTCGTCGCTCCGCGGTCCCTTGGGTCAACCGGAACGTGTGCAAACCCGCTTGCGGTTCGCAGGGCGCCGCCCGCGCGGCCGGCGTCGTGCGAACCGCAAGCGGTCGCGCGTGAGCAGGCGGTCTTGCGTGACAGCGTGATGCTCATTCCGCGCCGTTCCCTTCGTGCAGGCGCCCGTCGCGGAGGTGATATTGCCTGCCCATTCGTTCGGCGAGCGCCTCGGCGTGCGTGACGGTGATCAGCGTCAGGCCGTCCTGGCAATTCAGCTCGACCAGCAGGTCGGCGAGGTTGGCGGCGGACGTGCGGTCCAGCGAGCCGGTGGGCTCGTCGGCCAGCAGCAGCCGCGGGGAGTTGATCAGCGCCCTTACGACGGCGGCCCGCTGCTGCTCGCCGCCGGAAAGCTGCCCCGGCCGGCGGTCCACGCGATGCGAAAGCCCCACGCGGTCGAGCAGCTTCCGCGCGGCGTCCTCGCGTTCGGTGGCCGGGCGCGTGTCGCCCGCCGCCAGCGTCGGCAGCAGCACGTTTTCCAGGATCGTGCATTGCGGCAGGAGGTGGTGGAGCTGGAAGACGAAGCCAATCTTGCGGCTGCGAAGTGCGGCCAGGGCCTTGTCGTCCTTGCCGGCCAGGTCCTCGCCGTCGAGGAGCACCTTGCCGCCCGTCGGGCGGTCCAGCGTGCCGATGATGTTGAGCAGCGTGCTTTTTCCGCAGCCGCTGGGGCCGACGATGGCGATGGCCTGCCCGGCCTCGACGCGGAGGTCGACGCCCTTGAGGACTTCGGTGGCCACGTCGCCGCCGGCGGGGCGGTAGGTCTTGGTCACGCCGGTCAACGACAGAAGCGTCTGGTTGTCGGTCATGTTGTGCCTCGCAGTTTTCGCCGGCTGAAGCCGGGCAATGTCCAATGCTAAATGCTTACTGCTAAATGCTTAATGCCGAATGCCGAATGCTGAATGCTAGATGCCAGGCGCCAAACGGCCGAGCCTGGTCGCGGGAAGCGGTCAGCGGTCAGCAATCAGCAATCAGCGGTCAGCAATCAGCGGTCAGCGATCAGCGGTCAGCGGTCAGCGGTCAGCAATCAGTGGTCAGCGGTCAGCGGTCAGCAGTCAGCGATCAGCGGTCAGCGGTCAGCAACCGGGCTCTGCCTCCCTGCATTTAGCATTTTTCATTTGGCATTTTTCATTTAGCATTTCTCATCTGGCTTTGTGCCCAAGAGCTTGTCGCACAGTGCCGCGACGTGCGCGGCCATGATGTCGGTGGTGTACTTCTCTAGTACGGCCTGTCGGCCGGCGCGGCCGAGACGTTCGGCCAGGTGCCGGTCGAGCAGGACGCGGCGCAGCGTCTCGGCCAGGGCGGCCGGGTCGTTGGGCGGGCAGAGCAGCCCGCCGCCGGTGTCGGCGACCAGCTCGCCGAAGGCCCCGTGGTCGGGCAGGACGACGGGAGTGCCGCTGGCGAGGGCCTCCAGGACGAACAGGCCGAACGCCTCGCCGCGCTTCGTCGGCACCGACACGACGGAGCAGGAGCGCAGGAACGCGGACTTGTCCTCGTGGCTGAAGTCGGTGAGCAGTTCGGCGTCGCGTCCGGCGCCGGCCTCGGCGAGCCACCGCCGCACGTCGTCGACGAACGCCCGCTCGCCGCTCATCACGCCGCCGAAGGCGCGCAGGCGCGCGGCGGCGAGCCGCGGGTCCTTCCTCAGCAGCAGGAACGCCTCGGCCAGCGTGTCGAGGCCCTTGGCGGGCGAAAGCTGCGCCAGGTAGCCCACCACGGGCGGCTCGCCGGGCCGCTCGGCCGGGGCGTAGCCGTGCGGGTCGATGCCGTTGGGGATGACGTGGAGCTTGTCGTCCGGCAGGTCGAGGCGGTGGCGCATTCGCTCGGCGTAGAAGCGGCTGGGGGCGATGAAGGCGTCGATGTCGGCGGCCAGGCGGCGGAGCATGTGCCAGGCCTCGGCGCGGTAGGGCTCCTCCAGGCTGTCGAGGTAGCCCTCCTCGTCCTGGAGGGTGCAGATGACCACGGCGCCGAGGTCGCGTTTGATGCGGCGGGTCACGCCGGCCAGCAGGCTGGCCGTCAGGCTGACCACCTGCGGGCGGATCTCCCTGGCCAGCCAGTCCACGAGGCGCCCCAGCTCCTTGGCCTGCCTGCCCTCCTCGCCGCGGAGCATGCTCAGCAGCGTCTCGCCGACGCCGCGGGCGCTGGTCATGTCGGCCTTGCGCCCCGCCCAGCGCAGCAGGCGCGGGCTGTCCAGCAGCCGGTCCAGCCAGCGCGGGCTGTGGCGGAACACGGCCGAGTGCTGCTGGAGAAAGACGTTGATGCCGCCGAAGAACACGCCGCCCTGGTCGCCCTCGCCGGTCATGAGGGGCAGGTACAGGGGGACGGTGACGGCCTCGTGGCCGGCGCGGCGCAGCGCGCGGACGAGGGCGGCGTCGCGCAGACAGTTCTCGCAGTAGAACGTGTCGCCCGACCCGCCGGATAACTGGGCGAAACGCATGAGAGTTTCACGTGTCGCGTGTCGGGTGTCGCGTGTCGGGTGACAAGCCGCTTCAACGCACGCTCGCGACACTCGACACCCGACACTCGTCACCCGTCACTCTTTTGGCCCGAAGCAGTAAACGAAGCCGTTGTCGGCGCCGATGACGACGAGTCCGCCGGCCACCGCGGGCGAGCTGCTGACGCCGGGGCCGCAGTCGTAGCTCCAGATGAGCTTTCCGTCGGCGAGGCGCAGGAGGTACAGCCGGCCGTCGCCGGAGCCGCAGACCACCTTGCCGCCGCAGATGACGGGCGAGCCGTTGATCTCGCCCTTGGTGGGGAAGGTCCAGACCTTCTTGCCGGTCTTGCGGTCGACGCAGTGGATGAGCGTGTCGCGCGAGCCGACGACGACCTTGTCGGGCCCGACGGCGGGCGACGAGAAGAACGGCTCCTCGCCGCCGTAGGACCAGATTTTCTTGCCTGTGACGATGTCGAGGCACAGGAAGCCGCCGTCGTAGTTGCCGACGTAGACGCGCCCGTTGGGGTCGATGGCGGCGGTGGCGGCGATGTAGGCCTCGGCGTCGTACTCCTTGGCGTCGCGCCCGTCGGGGGGCACGACGTGGACGACGGCGTCGCAGCCGCCGAAGACGGTGCGGCCTTTCCAGACGGCCACGCCGCCGTTGATGTAGTTGCCGGAGGTGTACTTCCAGAGCTGCTTGCCGGTGTCGGGGTCGATGCAGTAGAGGCTGAAGTCGTAGCTGCCGACGACGACGCGGAGCTTGCCGGTCTTGGGGTCGCGGAACCAGTGGGCGGCGCCGAGGATCTTGTCGTCGGTCTCGAATTTCCACTTGCGCTTGCCGTCGGCGGCGTTCAGGGCGTACAGCAGGCCGTCGGTGTCGCCGACGTAGACGGTGCCGTCGACGTATGTCGGCGGGGCCTCGATGCCGCCGCCGGTCTTGCTGGCCCACACCAGCGTGCCGGTGTCCAGGTCGAGGCAGTAGCAGTTGGCGTCGTAGGAGCCGACGAAGACGCGATTGGCGACGATGATCGGCGAGCTGACCACCGCGCCGCGGGCCTTGAACTTCCAGACCACCTTCAGCTCGTCGGCCAGGCGGCCCGGCGCGACGCCCATCATCGACGGCCCGCCGCGATAGACGGCCCACGGGCCGGGCATGTTCGGCTCGGCCGCGGTCGCGCCGGCCGCGGGGGCGGTGGTCGAAGGCGCGGCGGCTTTGCCTTCGGCGGCGCCGGCCCCCGCCGCCAGCCACGCCGCCGCGGCCGCAAAAGCCCCCAAACACGCGGTAATCAGCACTGCGCCCGATGAAGCTGTCCTTCGCATGACCACACCTCGCCGCGCCGGAAAACCGCGCCTGATGCGCACCTTCGCGGCCGCTCGAAATATCGTAGCACACCGCCTTCCACTGGTACAAACGCGGCGGCAATCAGGGTGTTCCGCTGCGCCGCGGCGCCGCGGCGAGCTGCCGGCCCAGGCGCCTCAGCCGGCGCCGCCACGCGATCACCTCCGCCCGCCCCAGAAGCTGTATCGCCATCCGCTTCAGCCAGCCCACCCCGCCGGCACGCTGGTTGTCCCGGTACAGGCCGGGAATCTTCGCGAAGTTCGCCTCGTAGCAGGCGCAGAACAGCTCGTGGTGCTCCGGCCACATGCCCGCCGGGCGGAACGGCCTGGCCCCCGCGGCCGTCTCGTGCGGCAGCGGCTCGTAGAAGACCGGAAACACGATCGCCGGCCCGGCCAGCAGCTCCTCGGCCAGCCGGTGCGTCGCGCGAACGTCCTGCGGCGTCTCGCCCGGCAGGCCCAGGATGATGCTGTAGATCGCGAAGAACCCCGCCTCGGCCAGGCGAGCCGCGGCCGTGCGCACCACATCCGCCCAGTCGACGGCGCGGAACGGGGCGATCTTGCCCGGCGCCACGCCCGCCACCAGCCGCCCGGCGGCGCTCTCCACGCCCATGTTCACCCACAGTCGCCGGCAGCGCCCGGGAAACTCCATCAGCCGCCGCAGCTCGCGCAGCTCCGCGACGGAAAGCTGCGCCACCGAGGCGATGTTGCCGTGGTCGGCCTGGACGAAGCGCAGCCCCCGCACGCCGCGGACCTCCTCCAGCAGCCCCGCCAGCGCGGCGAAGTTGACGCCCGTCCCGGCCGCACCGTAGCGGAAAAAATCCTCGCTGCCGAGCAGGGCGTTGGCGGCGCCGGCGGCGGCGTTGGTCGCCAGGTCCGCCAGCACCATCTCCGGCGCGAAGTGGTGCATCGGCGCTTGGGCGATCGTGCAGAACGAGCAGCCCCTGCCGCAGCCGCGCGAAATCTCCACCGCGCCCAGCAGCGTCCGGCCGCGGATGGGGCGGGCGTCGGCGGCGCCGGTGCCGCGGAGGCGCACGTGCGGGGCGAGGTCGCGCCCGGCCAGCACGTCGGCCAGCAGCTCGACGCCGCCGGCCTCGAAGTAGCCCTCCACGACGGTGTCGATGCCGAGGCGGCGGGCCTCGTCCGGCCGCGAGGCGAGCTGCCAGGCGCCCGGCCCGCCGAAGATGACGCGGAAGCCGCCGTCGCGCTTTGCCCGCGCGAGCCGGGCCAACATCGCGGCCGTCCAGTGCCGCGTGTACAGCTCGCCCGAATAGAAGCTGGACGTGGTGGTGTTGGTCATGCCGGCCCCGAGCGGGTCGCCGCTGGATACGCCCACCAGCTTCGTCCACGGCCCGACCAGCCGCCCCAGCGACTCTGGGGTGGCGCAGACCACGTCGGCGGCGTCCAGGCCGCCCGCCAGCATCGCCGCTTCAATGCGCCGCAGGCCCAGCGGCGCGGACGCGGCGCGCCCGGCCGCGTCCGTCGCCACGGGCGGCGCGATCAGCCGGCGCATCAGCCACGCCGGCGCCTGCGTGGTCTGCATCGCCGCGAAGATGCCCTCGAAGAGGACGTCGTACTCGGCCGCCAGCGTCCGGTCGGCCACGAGGACCACCGACGGGCGGGCAATTGCGGATTGCGGATTGCGGATTGCGGATTTCCTCGCAGCGGACATGGTCATTTCCCGGCTGCGCGCAGGTCGAGGCAGACGACGTCGCCGGCGTGGTTGCGGCAGTAGAGCAGACCGCCGGCCAGGGCGGGCGGCGCCCAGCAGGCGCCCTTGAGCACCTGCGCGCGTGCGAGGGGCTTGAAGCCCTTGTCGGACGCCTCCGCGACGACCAGCTCGCCGCCGTCGCTGAGGATGATCAGCCGCCCGCCGGCGGCGATCAGGCCGCCCATCTTCACCGACCGCTCGGTCCACTTCCAGTTGCCCGTGGCGAAGTCCACGCAGCGCAGCGACCCCGGGCCCAGCAGCCCGCCGTGGAAGCCGAACAGCATCCCCCCGGCCAGCACCGAGTTGCTGTAGAGGTTCTGCATCTCGCCGTTGCGCCAGACGGTGGTGGCCTTGCCGCCGGCCAGCTTCACCACGCCGCTGCCGGGATGCTGGCAGGTGGACAGGAAGCAGAGCTGCCCGCTGACCAGCGGCGTGGTGCAGTTGTCGATGAACAGGAACCGCCACGGATGCAGCAGCACCTGCGCCCCGTCGTTGGCGTCGACGACGGCCAAGCCGTCGCCGTTGAACGCCGCCACGCACTGCCGGCCGTCCACGGTCAGCGCCACCGGCGAGGAGTAGGCCTGGCGGTACTTGCGGCTCTGCCAGGCGATCTTGCCGCTGCGCCGATCGACGGCGACGATGCGCCCCACGTCCACGACGACCAGCCGGCCGACGGCCAGCGGCGAGCAGGCCAGGCCGAAGGTCGGCAGGCCGATGCCGACAGGCTCGTCGCGCAGGTCGCGCCGCCACAGCAGCCTGCCCGCGGCGGCGTCGAGGCAGCGCAGGTGCCCGGCCCGGCTGAGCGTGTAGACCATTGCGCCGGCCAGAGTGGGGGTGGACCGCGGGCCGGGGTAGAGATTGATCAGCCCGCGGGGGATGATGGCCGGGCAGGCGTAGGAGTTCTGCCAGAGCACCTTGCCGTCGCGGGCGCCGAAGCACGTGACGGTGTCGTTGCCGTCCTGGTTGCCGAGGGTGCAGGCCCGCCCGCCGGCCACGGAGATGCCGCCGAACCCCGCGCCCACGCGGGCCTTCCAGAGCACCGGCGGGCCGTTGGCGTCGAAGTCCGACCGCCAGGCGGTCTCGTTCGACACGCCGTCGCGGGCCGGGCCCAGCCACTGCGGCCAGGACGGCGCGTTGGCGTCCTGCGCGGCGGCGGCGCCGGCCAGGGCGCACAGCAGCGCCGCGGCGGCGCCGCGCCCGCCCGTGCGCGTCGTGTGTGACATCCGGTACATCATCCTACGGTAGAACACTTCCGCCGGCGAATCGGCGCCATTGTATCCGAAGCGTGCGGAGCGCCGGCGTAACCTCTCGCCGAACGCCCGCAATACATAGGCGCCTGCGGGGCGTTGAACCCTATGATGTATACTGTGCGCAAGTCGGCGACCCCCATGGCCTCGATGACGACGAAAGAACCAACCATGCTCACGAACCGAAACGGCAGGAGGAAGCTGCGCCTGGCCGGCGGCGCGGGCGCCTGTCTGCTTCTCGCCGCGATGGCCGCGACGGCGGCGGCGCAGGCCGGCCGGCCCGACGACGCCGAGGCGGTCCGCACCAAGCTGCTCGGCGCCGACGGCCTGCTCGCCCGCGGCCTGCCCGACCTGGCCGCCAGGGAGTACCAGGCCGTCCTGGCCATGAAGCCCACCGGCGAGCAGGCCACCATCGCCCGCTACCGGCTGGCGGTCTGCCACTTCCAGCTCGGGCGCAACAAGGAGGCCGTGCCGCTGCTGGAGGCCGCCCTGGCCGACCCGAAGCTGCCGCAGCGCGACGAGGCGCTGGCCGTCCTGGGCCACTGCCGGCTTTCGCTGAAGGACCACGACAAGGCCCTGGCGGCGCTGGAGGAGCTGCTGGGCAAGTACCCCGCCAGCCCGCAGGCGGAGGTGGCCGCACTCAACCGCGCGCAGGTGCTGCACATGATGGGGCGGCACGGCGAGGCGGCCGCCGCCGCCGGCGAGTTCGTCAAGAAGTACCCCGCCTCCGCGAGGCGAACCTCGGCGCAGTTCACGCTGGCGTTGGCACTGTCCGCCCAGGGCAAGCACGCCCCCGCCGCCGCGGCGCTCGCCGACGTGCTCAAGACGCCCAACTGCCCCTTCGCCCTGGAGGCCACGCTGCTGCTGGGCCAGTGCCAGGAGGCCCTCGGCAAGCTGGACGACGCGGCCGCACAGTACGCCAAGGCCGCCGCCATCGCCCCGCCCGACCGCCAGGTGGAGGCCCTGTACAGCCTGGGGATGGTGCAGTACAGGGCGGGCAAGAACGCCGATGCCGTCCGCTCGCTCAGCTCGGCCCTGGCGGCCGAGGCCAGGCGCGACCCCAAGGGCGCCTCGCCCAGTCCGTGCGCCGCGCCGGCGCGGTTCGAGCTGGCACTGGCGCAGCTTGCCGACGGGAAGCTCGACGACGCGCGGAAGACGCTTTCGCTGGTGGCGAAGTCCGACGCCGCGCGGGCGGCCAAGGCCCGCTACTGGCTGGCCCAGTGCGACATCCGCGAGGGCAAGCACGAGGCCGCCTACGCCGCGCTGGACGCGCTGGCCGGGTCCAAGCCGCCGCCCGACAACCTCCCCGACGTGCTCTACGACCGCGCCCTGTGCGCGATGGCGCTGGACAGGCACGACGTTGCGGCCGAGCAGTTCGCCGCCTTCCGCAAGGCCTGCCCGTCCAGCCCGCGTCAGGCCGACGCCGCCTACCGCCAGGCCTTCTGCCTGCACAAGCTGGGCAAGCTGGCCGAGTGCCTGCCGCTGTGCGCCGCGGCCGCGGGGGACAAGACGATCGGCCGGGCCGCCGGCGAGCTGGCCGCCGAGAGCCTGTTTCTGCTGGCCCGCCACGACGAGGCGGAGAAGGCCTTCGCCGACCTGTCCAGGACCGCCGACGACGCCCAGAAGCGCCGCTTGGTCTTCCGCCTCGTGCAGTGCGCGTTCCTCCAGGGCCACTACGCCCGCGCGATGGAGCTGGGCGGGCCGTTGGCGGCCGACAAGGCCGTCGCCGCCGACTGGAACCTGCGGCAGGTGATCTTCCTGCTGGGGGATGCACAGCTCCAGACGGGCGACTATAAGTCCGCCGCGGCCACGCTGGCGCGCTACGTCCCGCTGGCCGGCGCGGACAAGGCCGAGGCGCAGTGCAAGCTCGGCCTGGCGCTGCTGCGCGCCGGCGACAAGGCCGGCGCCGACACTGCCTTCACCGAGGTGGGCAAGGCCTGGACGAAGGGGCCCAAGCCGTCGGCGTGGGTGGTGCGGGCGACGTTCGAGCACGGGCTGATCGCCTTCGAGGACAAGCAGGCCAAGCGGGCGGCGGCGGCGCTGGAGCAGGTTCTGACGGCCGGGCCGCCGGAGGACCTGGCCGCACACTCGCTGTACATGCTGGCCTGGTTGGACTTCGACGCCGCCCAGTTCGCCAAGGCCGCGGCGCGGTTCGCCGAGGTCGTCAAGCGATATCCCAGGCACGCCCGGGCCGCCGACGCCGCCTACCGGCAGGGCGCCGCCCTGGCCGAGGCCGGAAAGCACGCCGAGGCCCAGCAGGCCTTCGAGGCATACCTGAAGGCCTACCCCGCCGACCGCGGCGCCCGGGCCGCACGACGCGAGATCGCCCGCTGCCTGGCCGCCCAAGGCAAGAACGCCGAGGCCGCCAAGGCCCTGGGCGGCCTGGCCGCCGAGAAGAATGCCGCCTCCGACGAGGTCCTCTACGAGCTGGCCTGGGCGCAGCGCCAGAGCAAGGACACCGCCGCCGCCGTCGCCACCTACCAGCGGCTGCTGAAGGACTACCCCGCCGGCAAGCTGGCCACCGCCGCCCGCGCGGAGCTGGCCGACCTGCTCTGCCAGACCGACAAGTACGAAGACGCGGCCGCGCTGCTCAAGGCCGTGCTGGCCGACAAGTCCGCCGACGCCAACACCGCCGCCTCGTCGCACTACCGGCTGGGCTGGTGCTACGAGAAGCTGGGCAGGACGGCCGACGCCGCCTCAACGTTCGCCGCCTACGCCGCCGCCCACGGCGACGGCGAGTTCGCCCCCTCGGCCCTGTACTACGCCGGGGCCGACTGCGCCAAGCTCGGTCGGCTGGAGGAGGCCGAGAAGCACTTCGCGGCCCTGCTGGCGAAGTTCCCCGCGCACGACCTGGCGGCCGTGGCGATGCTCAAGCAGGGCGAGGTGCAATCGCAGCTTCAGGAGTACGGCAAGGCCATCGCCACCTACGCGGCGTTCCTCAAGAAGCACCCCAACGACAAGTTCGCCTTCCTGGCGCAGTTCGGCACCGGCTGGGCGCTGGAGAACACGAAGAAATACGCCGACGCCCGCGCGTGGTACGAGAAGGTCACCGCCTCGCAGAAGGGCCCCACCGCCGCCAGGGCACAGTTCCAGATCGGCGAGACGTACTTCGCGGAGGGCAAGTACGACAAGGCCGCGGCCGAGCTGCTCAAGGTGGACATCGTCTACGCCTATCCCGACTGGTCGGCGCGGGCGCTGTACGAGGCGGGGCGGGCGTTCGAGGCGCTCGGCCAGCACGGCCAGGCCAGGAGCCAATACTCCGCCTGCGCGGCGAAGTACAAGGACAATCCCGTCGCCCAGCAGGCCGCCAAGAGACTGAAGGAACTGCCGGAAAAGTGAGCAGGGACGAATGCTGAATGCTGAATGCTAAATGCTAAATGCCCAATGCCAAATGCTGAATGCTGACCGCTGAATGCTGAATGCTGACCGGCTTCGATGCATTGAGGAGAGACAACCCGTGAACAAGAGGATCGGAAACTGGCGAGAGAAGTTTCTGCTCGCCGCGGCGCTGGCCGTGCTGGCCGCCCCGGCGGCGCTGGCGCTGGCGCAGGAGGCCGAAGCCAAACAGGTGCCGGCCAAGGTGGACGAGTCCACCCCGCAGACCACGCCCAAGATGACGTTCCTGGAGCTGCTGGTGAAGGGCGGGCCGCTGATGATCCCCATCGCGGCGTGCAGCCTGCTGGGCCTGGCCGTCGTCATCGAGCGGCTGATCGCCCTGCGGCGCGGCGCCGTCATCCCGCCGGGCTTCCTGGAAGGGCTGAAGGCGGCGTTCCACCACGACAGCCAGGACCGCGCGGCCGGGCTGAGCTACTGCGCCAGCCGCGACTGCCCGCTGGGGCGTATCACGCGGGTGGGAATCATGAAGCTGCCGCGCGGCGAGGAGGCGGTCGAGCAGGCCATCGAGGACGCCGGCGCCAACGAGATCTCGCTGCTGCGGCGGAACCTGCGGATGCTGTTCGGCGTGGCGGCAGTGGCGCCGATGCTCGGGCTGCTCGGCACGGTCTGGGGGATGATCGAGGCCTTCCAGATCGCCAGCGACCCGAACATCGACGTGACCAACCGCGGGCCGCTGCTGGGCAAGGGCATCTACGAGGCCCTGGTGACGACGTTCGCGGGGCTGACGGTGGCGATTCCGGCCCTGATCGCCTACTACTACTTCCAGGGGCGCATCGACCGGCTGGTCCACGACATGAACGCCAGCTCGGTGGAGTTCGTCGAGCATTACCTCGGGCAGGGCGGCCAGGAGGCCAGACCATGAGGATCGCCGCGCGACAGGCCGAGGGCGAAGAGCCCATCAACATGACGCCCCTGATCGACATGGTCTTCCTGCTGCTGGTGTTCTTCCTGGTGGCCACCAGCTTCGCCCAGGAGGAGCGCGACCACCGGGTGAAGCTGCCGGTCACCAGCACGCCGCGCCCGCTGTCGGCCCCGCCGCAGCAGGTCGTCATCAACATCCTCCAAGACGGCACCATCCGCGTGGGCGCAAAGACGATGGACCACCGCCAGCTCGGCGAGCTGCTGGGCCACGTCGCCCGCAACCAGCCCGACCGCATGGTCCTCATCCGCGCCGACGAGCGCAGCACGTTCCGATACTTCGCCGCCGTGGTCGCCCTGTGCCGCCGCGTCGGAATCGCCGAGGCCAGGATCGGATACATCGAGGCCGGCCGCGGCACGGCCGCGGAGTGACCCATGCGGACCCGCCCGGCGGCGGAGGACCGGGAAATGCGACACAGAGACGCAGAGGGACAGAAAAAAGATCAGACAGATCGGACCGATCCGACCGATCCGACCGATCTTCTCCCTCTTACCTCTGTCCCTCTGCGCCTCCCTTCGGGCCTGAGCCTGAGGCTCAGCCTCAGGGCCGAAGGCTGTGTCGCAACAACAGGCCCTCGAACACGAACCGACCAGCAGCGAACGTGACCCGACCCCCGAACAACCCGAAGCCCCCCGCGCAGCGCTGGCTGTGGTGGCTGGCGGCCGCAGCCGCGCTGATCGTCGTCCTCGCCGCCGGCGCCATGGCGTGGTACTACCTGGCCGACACGCAGGTCGTCTGGACCGACGGGCGCGGCACCGTCATCCCCGACAAGGCCGCCAACCTCCGCCGCGTGCTGTGGTCGCAGCCGCGCGCCCCGGCCGGGCCGGTCAACTCGCCCCAGCACGACTACGAGCCGGGCCCGTCCGCCGACGGGCGGGAGATGTTTTTCGTTCGCGGCCTGCCAGGCCGGAATGCCGACATCTACTTCACGCGCCTCCAGCGGGGGCGCTGGACGCAGCCGGCCCCCCTGGCCGCCGTCAACACCGACCACGACGAGCTCGGCCCGCGTCTCACCGCCGACGGGCGATTCCTGCTGTTCTACTCCGACCGCCCCGGCGGCGTGGGGCAGTACGACATCTGGGCGGTGGAGCGCACGGCCGCCGGCTGGGGCGAGCCGTTCGACCTCGGCCCGTCGGTGAACAGCCCGTACAACGATTACGGTCCGGCCATGACGCCGGACGGGGGGAGGCTGATCTTCTCGTCCAACCGCAAGGCGGCGCAGGCGGCGGGCGACAAGGCGCCGTGGCGGGCGACGGTGCGCCAAGGCGACCTGAATGATTACGACCTGTTCGTGGCGGAGAGGGTCGCTGGGGGAACGACGACGGCGCCGTCGTCGAAGGCATCCGCGGCGGCGCCCCCGGAGGGGGCTTACGCCGCGGCTCCGTCCACGGCACCTTCGTTGACTTCGCCGGTGCGGAGTGCTCCGCTTGCGTTTCGTGAGGCGAGGGAGCTGGAGGGAATCAACACGCCCTACCGCGAGGGCGTCTGCTGCGTCTCGCCGGCGGGCGACTTCCTCTATTTCGCCTCCAACCGCACCGGCGGGATGGGCGGGTTCGACATCTACCGCTGCCGCCTGACCGACGGGCGCTGCGGGCCCGTCGAAAACCTCGGGCCGGAGATCAACACGCCTTACGACGACATGGACCCGGCCACGGCCGGGGAGGGCTTCGTGCTGGTCTTCAGCAGCGACCGCCCGGGCTCGGCCGGGGGCTACGACCTGTTCGAGACGACCTCGCGCGAGGTGTTCGCCTCGTACCGCCGCCGCGAGGCGCCGCGCTTGAGCTGGGGCGTCTGGGCGCTGCTGGCGGCGCTGGCGGTGCTCATCCCGCTGCTGCTGTTCCTCCGCGCGGCCGGGTATCGACACCTCAACCTCCTGACCAAGTGCGTGATCATCTCGCTGCTGGCGCACGTGCTGCTGACGATGCTGCTGGGGCTGTTCTGGATCAGCCAGCCGATCCTGCACCGCGTGGCGGAGGCGGCGGGGCTGACCACGGCCGTCAACCTGGACGCCGCCCGCGAGGTGGAGATCCGCATGGCCATCCGCCAGCAGGTTTCCGACCTGCCGGTGAACGAGCTTCCGGTGGCCGACCCGACGCTGGCGCAACTGGTGCGCCGCCAGCCGGAGGCGATCGAGCGCGTCGAGCCGGACCGCACGGAGCTGAACGTCCCCCGCGCGCCGGTGCGTCCGGCGCCGCTGACGGTGCAGCCGGAGGCGCCGCGGGCGATCCGGCCGGCCCCGGCGGAGACCGTCAGCCTGCCCGCCCCGCCGCTGGTCGCCGAGGCGCCGCGGATCCAGCTCGCCCGCGAAACGCCGCTGGCCCGCCAGGCCGACGAGGCCCCCGAAGTGACCACACCCGCCCCGCCGCCGGCCGAGCCGACCCCCGCGCGACTGGAGACGCCCGCGCCCGCCCCCGCGGCCGTCGCGGCTGAGGCCGTGCCCGTCAAGCCCGAGCTGGCCAGTCTGGCCGAGTTGGCCGTCGCTGAGCAGCCGGCGGCGCCGCAGACGGAGACCGTGGCGCCGCGGCCCGTCGCGCTGCGGCAGGTCCAGCCGACCGTGACGCTGCCCAAGGTGACCGTGACTGCGCCGGTGGCCGAGACGCCCGCCACGGCCCCGGCCATCCCCGCCGCCGTCGAGACCGTCCGCACGCCGATGCCGACGGCCGGGCCGCGCGGGCAGTCCCCCCCCACGGCCGCGCTCGCCGTGCCCGCCGTGCAGGCCGTGGGCAACTCGCTGGCCGTGGCGGCCGAGGTCACCAGGGCGCCGGCGCCGCAGGCGGCGCCCGTCGCCATCGACATCGCCGCCGCCAGCGACGCGCCCGCAATCAAGCTGCCCGTGCTCGCCAGCGGGCCGCCCGAGGCCGAGCCGGTCCCCCTGGCTGCTTCCGTCCAGCCGCCCGGCGA
>Ga0172362_10003147_pt1 | contig 14250 bp, 15 predicted proteins | sample LakKivs1_kivu2a2_FD_114534 | JGI IMG/M metagenome (GOLD analysis project Ga0172362, IMG submission 114534) | Sediment microbial communities from Lake Kivu, Rwanda - Sediment s1_kivu2a2 | ecosystem: Environmental > Aquatic > Freshwater > Lake > Sediment | place: Rwanda: Western Province, Lake...
AACCAAAGAATCATCAGAAAATTTTGCTATAAATTATCAAAATGCCAATAAACCCGAAATTAAAGGCGGATATGTGGTTTTACCCACAGAAGAACAAGGTCAAGATATTAAATCCCAGCTTGCCACGGCCAAACAATCTACTTCTCAGCAAAACTATCTTAATTTATTTCTTTTAATTATTGCCATTATTTTGTTCGGCGCGGTCATTGGCCTCTCTTTGGTTAGATTTCGTAGAAAATCCTTGACCTCTTCTTAAATTTCTGCCAAAATGTTAATTATTAACTGTTAATTGTTAATTGTTATGAGCGGGCATAGCCATTGGGCAGGAATAAAACATAAAAAAGAATTAACTGACAAGAAAAAAGGCAAGATTTTTAGTAAAATTGCCAAGACGATTGAAATTGCTGCGCGCAAAGGCGGGGACCCGGATATGAATTCCAGTTTGCGGCTGGCGATTGAAAAAGCGCGCTCGGTTAATATGCCCAATGATAATATCCAAAGAGCAATCAAAAAAGGCACAGGCGAAGATAAAGCGGGGAAATTGGAAGAAGTGACCTATGAGGCATACGGACCACAGGGGACTCCTCTAATTATTGAAACAATTACCGACAACAAAAACCGAACTCTATCTGAAATAAAACATATTTTAAATAGCTATGGCGGGAAATTGGCTGAAACAGGAAGCGTTAAATATCTATTTGATAAAAAAGACGGGGATTGGATTCCCAAATATCCAATTGATATTACTAATGAAAACCTAAAACAGCAATTAGAAAAATTATTTGAAACCCTTGACGAAAATGATGATGTGAATGATATTTATTCCAATGTTAATCTATGAAAATTTTAGGCATTGACCCAGGCACAGCTACAACTGGCTGGGGCGTAATTAAAAAAACCAAAAAACTTAATTGGGTCGGGCACGGGCTAATTACCACGCCCGCTAATTTGTCTACGGCTGAAAGATTAGTGAAATTAAATAGAGAAATAAGTTCATTAATTAAAAAATACAAACCCAGTATAGCAGCAGTGGAGGATATTTTCTTTTTCAAAAACTTAAAAACCGCAATAAAAGTCAGCCAAGCCCGAGGAGTAATTCTATTGGCAATCAGCAAATCAAAGATTCCCATAGTTGAATATACCCCGCTTCAGGTTAAACAAGCAGTAGCTTGTTATGGTCGGGCGGAAAAAATCCAGGTTCAAAAAATGGTTAAAATCCTGCTTAATCTAAAAGAAATTCCCAGGCCCGATGATGCGGCTGATGCCCTGGCTATTGCCATTTGCTGCGCTCATTCTATTAGGTCCTGTTGATAGAGCTATTGACAAAGGATTTTTAATGATTATAATGGCTTTGTAACCCCAAAAGGAGGAAAGGTCGAGAGAAATTAACCAACTAAACGCTAATAATTAAAACGGAATCAGAATATGATTACTACTTTAAAAGACCTTTCAAAGCCCCTTTTTATTGACGAGGAAGAAGAAAAAGAAGAGGAAACCGAAGAAGAAAAAGAAGAGGAAAAAGAAGAAACCGAGGAAGGCGAAAAGCCAGAGGAAGAAGAGGAAGGTGAAGAGGAAGAGGGCGATGAAGAAGAATCAGAATAAATAAAATATCTAAAACCCCCGCATTACGGGGGTTTTAGAATTATTTCAATAAATTTATACCAACTTAATAAACCTTCTTCTTCCTACCTGTAAAATTGACCCGGTTTTAATAAAAATTTTAGCGCGCCAGTCAGCAATAACTTTATTATCTAATTCAACCGCTCTCTGCTCCACCAATCTCTTAGCCTCTGATTTGGAGGGGGCTAATTTTGTTTTAATTAATAAATCCAAAATGTTTAAACTTTTAAGATTTATTTTACAGGTTTTAATTCGGGAGGGAGCTTTCTTTTCTTTAAAAATACGATTAAATTCTCTTTCTGCTTTTATAGCTGCAGGCTTGCTATGATGAATGCTGACAATTTCTTTAGCTAATCTTGCCTTGTCGTCACGGGGATTATTTTTTTGTTTTTTAATTTTATCAATCTGCTCTAGCGATAAATCTGTGCATAGTTCAAACCCCGGAAAGATCAAAGAATCCGACCAAGCCATAATTTTACCAAACATTTCTTTGGGGCTCTCATTAAGATTAACTACATTACCTTCGGTTTTGCCCATTTTCTGCCCGCGGGGGTCGGTTAGCAATTTAGTGGTTAAAACAAATTTTTCTTTCTCCTTAAGGACCTTCATCAAATCGCGACCGCAAAGCATATTAAAGGTTTGGTCATTGCCGCCAACTTCCAAATCAACGTTCATGGCTATACTATCATATGCCTGGGTTAAAGGATATAAAAACTCATGAAGATAAATCGGTCTCTTCTTCCCTAGTCTCTCTTGAAACATATCTCTAACCAACATTTGTTGAACCGTGAAATTAGAAGCCAGGTCTATCAATTCTACAAAAGATAATTTATCGTTCCATCTACTATTAAACAAAACCTTGGCGGAATTTTTCCCAGAAAATTTCAAGATTTTACTTGCTTGTTTTTTGTAGTTTTTGAGATTTTTTTGAACCTGCTCCCGGGTCAATCTTTTCCTGACCGCGGCCTTATCAGTAGGGTCGCCAATCATTCCTGTAAAATCACCAATCAAAAAAATAACTTCGTGACCCAACCTTTGAAATTGAGCCAATTTTCTAATAGTAATGGCATGCCCAATATGTAAACTTGGAGCAGTTGGGTCATAACCGCAATAAAGCCGAATTCTTTTCCCGGATTTCAAAATTTTCTCCAAAGCCTCTTTGCTTGGATAAATCCTCTCTACTCCCTTTCCCAAAACTTCTCTTATTTTATTGGAATCAGTGATTATTTTGCTCATAATTTAAACTTACTATAAATTCCGAAAATAAACAAGAATTGCTAAAATCTTCTTATTATTCTATTATAAAGTTAATGCCTAAGATTAAGTCATATCGAAAAAAGAGGAAGAAAAAAACCGCCCTAGCTATTATTATCTGGCTAGTGGTTTTAGGTTTTATCGGCTTAACCGGAGCATTTGCCTATTTTGCCAAGGACTTGCCCAATCCCAATGAAATAGCTCAACGAAGAATGGTTGAATCAACAAAAATTTATGACCGAACGGGTAAAATTCTTTTATATGATGTTCATGGCGAAGAAAGAAGAACGGTTATTTCTTTTGATGAAATCCCTCAAATTGCAAAAGATGCTACCTTGGTTATTGAGGACGATAATTTCTATCATCATTTTGGCCTGGACTGGAAAGCAATAGCGAGAGCGTTCTTAGCCAACTTTCAGGGCAAAAAAATAACTCAAGGCGGTTCAACTATTACTCAACAATTCATTAAAAATGCCATTCTAACCCCGGAAAGAACTTTTGCTAGAAAAATTAAAGAAGCCATCTTAGCTATTGAGATGGAATTAAAATACTCTAAGAATGAGATTTTCAGTTTTTATCTAAACCAAGTTCCCTATGGTTCTAATGCTTACGGGATAGAGGCGGCGGCTCAAACTTTTTTTAATAAAAATGCCAAGGATTTAACCTTGGCCGAGAGCGCTTTATTAGCTGCCCTGCCCAAAGCTCCCAGTTATTATTCTCCTTATGGTTCTCACGGCGAGGAATTAAAAGCTCGCCAGGAATATATTTTAGAGAGAATGTATAAATTTGGTTATATTACCAAGGATGAAATGGAAAAGGCCAAGCAAGAGGAACTGGATTTTGCTCCCAATATCAGCAGCATCAAGGCTCCTCATTTTGTAATGTATATTAAAGAATATCTGGAAGAAAAATACGGCAAAGAATATGTGGAAAAAGCTGGGTTAAAAGTTTATACCACTCTGGATTGGAATCTTCAAAAAATGGCTGAGGAGATAGTGTTAGAACGCGTAGAAAAAAATGCTAAAAATTATAATGCTAATAATGCTGCTTTGGTTGCAATTGACCCAAAAACTGGTCAGGTTTTAACCATGGTCGGCTCTAAGAATTATTGGGCCGAACCATATCCTAAGGGTTGTATTACGGGAAAAACCTGTCTTTTTGACCCAAATACTAATGTGGCGGCAAGACCACGCCAGCCTGGTTCAGCTTTTAAACCCTTTGCCTATGCCACGGCTTTTGAAAAAGGGTTTACTCCTGATACGATAATTTTTGATTTAAAAACCGAATTTAATCCAGATTGTCTATCTGATGGAAGTCAAGAAAAAGACCAATATGGATTAGATTGCTACCATCCCAAAAACTATGATGCAAAATTTAGGGGTCCAATAACCTTTCGTCAGGGATTAGCCCAATCATTGAACATTCCCTCGGTTAAGGTTCTTTATCTGGCTGGAGTTAATGATACTATTAATACTGCCCAAGATGCGGGTATTGAAACCCTAAAAGACCGCTCGCGTTATGGTCTCTCCCTGGTCCTGGGAGGAGGAGAGGTAAAATTATTGGAATTAACCAGCGGCTTTGGGGTCTTTGCTACTGAGGGAATCAAACATCCCATAATTTCAGTGTTAAAAATTGAAGACAATAAAGGCAATATAATTGAAGAATATCAGGACGAATCCCAAAAAATTCTTGAACCTCAGATTGCTCGACTTATCTCTGATATTCTTTCTGATGATGAGGCACGCGCGCCGATGTTTGGTTATAGGTCCAATCTTTATATTGAGGGGTTGCCAACCGCAGTTAAAACCGGAACTACCCAAGAATACCGAGACGGCTGGACAATCGGTTACACCCCTTCTCTGGTGGTCGGAGTTTGGGCTGGCAATAATGACAACGCACCAATGAATAAAGAACCAGGAGCGGTTATTGCTGCCCCGATCTGGAATGAATTTATAAAAAAAGCCTATGCCAAAAAGCAAGAAGCCAAAGAAGAAGACAGGCAGATTGAAAATTATTTTAATCTGCCCGAGGAAGTGGAGGAATTTATTAAGCCCGACCCGATTATTACAAATAAAGATGTTTTGAATGGAAAATTTACTAACGAAGTCAGGGTCAAAATAGACAGAATATCGGGAAAATTAGCCACTAACTTAACTCCCCCGGATTTAATTGAAGAAAAAATTTATCGCCAAGTACATTGTATTTTATATTATGTAAATAAAAATGACCCACAGGGAAATGACAATGGAAGAGGTGATCCCCAATTTAATAACTGGGAAGCTCCAGTTATAGAATGGGCCATTTCCCCAGAAAGAAAGGAGGTTTATAACCAAGATTTGCCCCAAGAATATGATGATGTCCACACTCCAGAAAACCAGCCCGAAGTTAAAATTCTTTCGCCTAAAAACAACGAGGCCATAAAGAATGATGAAATAAAAATCCAAGTCGAAGCTACGGCTCGACTTGGAATAGAGAGAGTTGAATTCTTTTTAGATAGTAAGCTAATCGGGGTTAATTATTCTGGACCTTATTATCTGAATTTTAGAATCCCATCGTCTATTAAGGAAGGAGAGCATACTATTGAGGTTCGGGCTTATGACAAAGCAATAAATTATCAATTTCAAAAGGTTAAAATTATTTTAGTTTTATAATTTAATAGGCATTATTACATAGGTAAAACCCGAATCCCCTTCGGGTTTTACTATTCCCGGACTAACCTCTCCATTAAATCCGAGAATTACCTTCTTGCTCTTAATGCTGTTTAAGCCATCTAAAAGATATTTGTGGTTAAAAATAATTTCTAGGTCCTTACCCTTTAATTCTCCTTTAAGCTCTGATAAGTTTTCTCCCAAGTCAACGTCCTGAGAAAAGGCCTCTATTAATGATTTTTTAGGATTAATCCTTAGTCTTACATCATTGATTTTGCTGCTAAAAAAACTACTAAGCTTAATCGCCTTTATAAGCTCCTCTCTGTCAATGGAAACATTGGTTTCAAATTGTTGAGAAATTAGTTGCTGATAACTCGGATAACTTCCTTCAATTAATTTAGAAATTATCTGAATTTTGGACAAATCAAATAAAACCTGATTGTTCTCAATGCTGATTTTTATTACTCCCTCCTCTTGGTCGGCGATGATTCTGATTAACTCTTGGGCTGTTTTATAAGGAATAATAATTGAATTCTGCTCGCCCTTTTTAATTTTAATATTTTTGACATCTAATATTTTTTCCCCTAAACGAAAACTATCAGTGGCAACAAATTTTATTTTTTTATCTGAAGAAAAATTAAGAAAAACACCGGTAATCTCTGGCCTAATATCGGAAAAAGACACAAAATTAATTATTTGTTCTAATGAGCTTTTAAACTTTAAGGCATCAATCTCTAAAATTGGGTCGCTTTTTATTTTGGGAATTATTGGAAAATCCTTTGCGCTTAATCCTTTAATATTTGATTTATAATTCTCACATTTTAAATAAATTATATTATTCTTAACACTTATCTCTATTTTTTTATTGGGTAAATTATTTATAAAGTTTACCAATAATTTTGCTGGCACGGTAATACCCCCTTCTTTTTCGGTTTTACAGGGAATATGATTAGTGATAGCCATTTCTAAATCGGTGGTTACTAATTTTAATTGTTTTTTCTCGGTGCTTAAAAAAATGTTATTTAAAATTGGAAGGGTTAAATTTTTCCCAATAATATTTTGTACTATATTAAGTCCTTTTTTAAAATTTTCTTGAAGACAAATTATTTTCATAATATTTAATAATTTATTTAATTTTTAATTATTTAATTTATTATATTATATTTGTGGAAAAATCTTTATTTAGGATTTAAAAATATCAGGAAAAATTCTTTAAAATATGTTAATAATTTTGACTAGATCTAATTAATTAACAACTTATTCTTAAGTATTTTCACTATAAATTCTCTCTTTAATTAGACTTATTTCTTGTTGTAAATTATCATTATTTTCTAATTCTTTTCCTATTTTCTCACATGCATAAATTGCCGTAGTATGATCTCGCCCACCTAATTTAGCTCCAATAAAAGGATAAGAACCCCTTAATTCTTCTCTAATTAAATACATTGCTACTTGTCTTGGTTTTACCACCTCTTTTTTTCTACTTCGGTTGATTAAATCATTAATATTAGCATCATAAAAATTAGCCACTACCTCAGTAATTCTTTTATAATTGGTTCTTTTTTGGGGGTTAGAAATGATTGTTTTAAGAATTTTTATTACCTGTTTTTGATTTGGGATAGCATTATTTAATCTAATAAAAGCAATAACTCGATTAAGCGCGCCTTCTAATTCTCTAATATTTTTTTGAATATTCGAGGCGATGTAATTAAAAATTTCATCGGTTAATTCTATGTTTAAGTCCTGAGATTTTTTCTTTAAAATAACTAATCTGGTTTCAAAATCAGGATAACCAATGTCGGCTATCATGCCCCCTTCAAAACGAGAACGTAACCTTTCTTCTAGGGTGGGGATGGCTTTTGGTGGTCTGTCGCTGCTTAAAATAATCTGTTTATTTTTTTCATAAAGGGTGTTAAAAATATGAAAAAATATCTCCTGGGTTTTTTCTTTCCCCGCTAAAAATTGAATGTCATCAATGATTAGAGCATCAAATTTCCTGTATTTATCTTTAAATTCCTCAATCGCTCCATTTGACAAAGAAGAGATTAAATCAGCGCTAAATTTTTCCGAGGAAACATAGGCAGTATTTTTGGTTTTATATTTTTTTAACACCTCATTGCCGATAGCCTGAATTAAGTGGGTTTTTCCTACACCTACTCCGCCATAAACAAATAAAGGATTATACGTTCTTCCCAAATCTTTAATTACCGATTGAGAAGCAGCATAAGCTAGTTCGTTAAAAGAAGCAACTACAAAAGAATTAAAATTATATCGTGGATTTAAATTAGTTTTTTCGTCTATTTTATATTCCTGGAAATCTAATTGCTCTTTTAGTTCAATTGGTTTTATTTTTTTCTTTGTCTTTTTAACTTGTTTATCTTTTTGAGTTTGTTTTTTAGGATAATTGATAATATAGCAAATCTCTTTAATATTTCCAATGGCGTTTCTTAAAGAACTAAAAATAATTTTATGGTATTTATTTTGTAACCATTCCTTGGTAAAGCCATTGGGTACGCCAATTGTTATTCTGCCCTCTTTATTAGAAATGATATTAGTATTCCTGAACCACGTGACAAAATTGGCTTTTGAAATGGAAAGCTCTATTTCTCCCAATACAACCTGCCAGAGTTCTTGGTTAGTCATACGAAATTATTGTATCATAAATAAAATTAAAGAAAAACAAGGTCAAGGTCGGTTTTTGTTAACAAGCTGTGAATCGATTGTGGAAAGACAAGGATGGTGAAGTTTGACCCTGGAATTAATTAATGATAATCTTTAAATTATGGCTAAACAAGGACCTACTTATCAACCAAAAAAGAAAAGAAGAAAAAAGAGACACGGCTTCCGGATGAGAATGAGGAAAAAAGGCGGAAGACGAGTTTTGAGCCAAAGAAGAAGAAAGGGGAGAAAAAGATTAACCGTCTAAATAAATGCTGGTTCGGAAGTATTGTTTAAAAAAAAGACAAGATTTTAAAAATGTTTTAAGGAATAAAAAGAGCCTGATTGGAAAGCTTGTTTTTTTAAAATTTATCAAAAACGATTTAGATAATAGCAGATTTGGATTTATAGTGAGTTCAAAAATATCTAAGAAAGCAGTTGTTAGAAATAAAATAAAAAGGCAGTTAAGAGAAATAGTTAGGAAAAATCTTGCCAATATAAAATCAGGACTTGATATTATTATTATAGCTAAGCCAGAGATTATTAATAATAATTATCAGGACATAAAAAGCGATGTTAAGAATTTGCTTAAAAGTTTATAAAAAAATAATTTCACCAGCGATGCATTCTTTTAGTCTTAATTCTGGATGTAGGTTTTATCCCACTTGTTCTGAATATGCTTATCAAGCCATTGAGAGATATGGCTTAATAAAAGGATTAGTCAAAACCTTTAAAAGAATTATTAGATGCCACCCCTTTAATCAGGGCGGCTATGATCCATGCTAATCGCTCTTTTTAATGAAATTTTATATCGACCCATATTTAATGCCTTGGTTTTTTTATACAATGTTATTCCGGGCCATGATTTTGGTATAGCTATTATAATATTAACTATTTTAATCAGAATAATTTTATTTCCCCTGTCATATAAATCAACCAAATCACGTCAAGCCCTTTCAATTATTCAGCCGAAACTAAAAGAGATTCAGCAGAAATATAAAACCAAGGAAGACCAAAGCCGAGAGATGATGAAACTTTATAAAGACCATAAAGTTAATCCTTTTTCAGGTTGTTTGCCTCTTCTAATTCAGTTTCCTATTTTAATTGCTCTTTATCAAGCGCTGATTAATGTTTTAAAGCCAGGGAGTTTATCCGCTCTCTATTCTTTTATTAAAAATCCTGGGACTATTAATTCCTTGTTTTTGGGAATGGTAGATTTATCAAAGGGGAACCCTATTTTAGCAATTTTAGCCGGAGTTTCTCAATTTTTTTATTCAAAAATAACTATGAAATACACTCCCTCAATAGGCTCCCAGAAAGCAATGGGTCAGCAAATGCTTTATTTTATGCCTATTTTAACCATAATCATTGCCTGGACTCTACCCGCGGGTTTACCCCTCTATTGGGTGGCAAGTACTATTTTGGGGTTGGGGCAGGAATATTATCTTTTAAAGAAGACCTATGGAACAAATCAAAAAACTAATTAAAGAAATCCTTAAAGAAATGAGCTTTGGAGATATAGGGATTAGCATAAAAAAGGATAATTCCCTAAAAGACAAAGAATTGTTAATGATTAATGTTGATATGGATCCGAAACAAGCCAGATATTTTATCAAAGAAAATGGAATTGGATTAAATGCGCTTCAACATTTATTACGAGTGCTAATTTTTAAAAATAAACCCGAACAGACCTTTTTTACATTAGATATTAATAACTACAGGAAAGAGAGAGAGGAATTTTTAACTGACTTAGCTTTAAAAACCGCTCAAAGAGTGAGAAGAAACAAAAAACCAGTTGTTTTAGAGCCGATGTCTGCTTATGAGCGGAGATTTATTCATCTCAAATTGGCTGAACAGTCAGATATAGTCACCGAAAGTATTGGCGAAGAACCCGAAAGAAAGGTAGTGGTTAGGTTATATCCTTAATATATGACCTTGGTTCGGAAAATTGCTTTTAATACCATAATTGCCAGTGGGGCGCGCATAATTGGCGTAGCCTTTTCTTTAATTAGTATTGGACTAATCGCGCGCTATTTGGGCAAGGAGGGTTTTGGCAGTTATAGCTTGATTTTGGCTTTTTTATATATTTTTGATACTTTGGCTGATTTAGGACTTTACAATTTAATGACTAGAGAGATATCCCGACCAGAAGCCAATGAAAAGAAAGTTGCCAGCAATATTTTTACTATTAGAGCAGTGGCTCTTTTGATATTTTTAGGATTAGCTGTTATCGTAGTTTGGTTTTCTCCCTATTCTCCTCAAATCAAAATAGGAATGACGATTGCTTCTTTGGCTTTCTTTTTTATGTCCGTTGCTCAAGTTTTGATGGGTATTTTTCAGAAATATCTTAGAATGGATAAGCCAAGTTTAGCCGAATTAGTGGGTCGTTTAAGCCAATTGGGTTTAGTGATTTTATTTATGTTTTTGGATTTAGGTTTTTTTGCGATTTTAATTGCTTTAATTATTAGTAATCTTTTGATTTTTATTCTCAATTTTATATTTGCCCAGAAATATATAAAAGTTGGCTTGGCTTTTGACTTTTCTTTTTGGAAAAAGACGATTAAAGCTACTCTGCCTATTGCTGCTTCAATTGTTTTAACTTTGGTTTATTTTAAAATTGATACCATCTTTCTTTCTTTGGGATTTATTAATCGCTCTTCATCTAATCCAATTATTGATGTGGGAATTTATAATATCGCCTATAAAATCCTTGAAGGATTGATTTTTTTCCCCGCTATGTTTGCCGGTTTAATTATGCCTCTGCTTTCTAAATATGCTTTTTCTAATCCCGAAGAGTTTAAGAAAGTATTTCAAAAAGCCCTGGATGTTTTAATTATTTTTCTCATTCCTCTGGTAATTGGACTTTTGGCAATGCCCACACCAATCGTAGTCCTAATAGGAGGCAAAGATTTTAGTGCTTCGGCCGTAGTTTTACAGATTTTAAGCTTTGCCATTGGTTTGATATTTTTAGGCAATCTTTTTGGATACAGTATTATTGCCTTAAACAAACAGAAAGCAGTGGCGTGGATATATTTTAGCGGGATGATTTTTAATATAATAACTAACCTGATTTTTATTCCTAAATATTCTTGTTTGGGAGCGGCCAGCACTACTCTGGCTACGGAATTATTAGTGACAACCCTGATGTTTTATTTGATTTATAAAACAATCAAATATCTCCCCTCGTTTAAGATAATTTTTAAAGTTATTTTAGCCAGTCTAATAATGGCTGGTTTTCTGTATTTATTTAAGAATTGGAATTTATTTTTACTAATTGCCGGCAGCGTAATCATCTATTTCTTTGTCCTTTATTTGATTAAGGGCATAAAGAAAAAAGAGCTATTATTGTTAATAAAAGAAAAAACCCTCTGACGAGGGTTTTTTCAAATAATTTTTTTATTCTTTAATCTAATTTTATACTATATAGCAAGCCATTGGTTTTATTAACAAAGAAGAGATAATCTTCTTGGGGAGAAAGGAATAAATCAACCGCATCATAGGGTTCGGTCATTTGCGAATCGTCTAATATTTTAACTCGGTCTCCATTTTCAATATTAATTTTATAAAATTCATCATCGGCAATAAAAGTTCCCTTGTAAAAATCATCCGGCAGAACATTGGCTTGTTCAATATTTCTGGGAATAGCGCAGAAAATCATTCTTGGGTCTTGAGAGCAAACACATTTTTCAGCCAACGTTGAAACATGGGCTGTTTTTTGATTAGAACCATCTCGACTTGCAAAGAAAATGGCGATATTCTTGCCATCTGGACCAGTTTTTGAATAAAAAATCTTGTCTCCTTCTGGCGACCATTTAATGCTTAATCCGTAAATGTCGGAAATAATTTTAATTATGGCTTTTGTTGAGGAATTAATTGAGAAAAGAGAACTTCGCACTAAGCCCGAGGGCTTTTCTCGGAAAAAGATTTCTGCGCCCTTGGGCCATTCTATAATTAAATCGCGCATCTTGGTTGTGGAAACATTGGAAAAACCAGACCCATCGGGATTGGCTACGCTAATATAATTTTCATTAAGAAATTCGTTTTGGTATTGATAAGCAATTTTATTTCCATCTGGCGACCAAGCAATGTCTTCAATATATTTGTTTAGAGGCAGAGCTTTATCGGTTTCACGGGTGTAAAAATATTTGGTGACATTTTCTAAATTGTCTTTAAAAATAGTAAATGCCCTCTTTTTATCCGGGGACCAGAGAACTTTTACTAGATTTTCCAAAACTGCGGAGGAGACCTGGGTTAAGTCCGAGCCGTCAAAATTAGATTGCCAGACATTGCCATTGGAACGAGTATAATAAATTACTCCTGCCTTATCCGAAGTCAGAGTAGGCGAAAGTACAGCCTCTTTACTAATTGCCTTTATTTTAATCTCTGGTTGGGGAACAAGCCCCTCTTCTTCGGGGGGAAGCCCTCCTTTTTCCTCGGCTGGAGGTAATCTGCCCGGTTCTTCCTCTTCTGGCACGGGTTTTTTAATTACAAAATAATAAACCAGCAAGCCGATTAAGGCAAGAATTAGAAGAACAATTAAAGTTATTAATATTTTTCTAAGCGCAGTATTCATAATAGCAGTTTATATTGACTATTGCGTACATGGTTTTATTGCATAATCGGGAATTTTAGTTAAGTTTTGGCTATCAGGACAAACATCCTCGGCATTCCAAGGTATCAGGCCGAGGTCTTTTTGACATTGAGAATCGGCCTCAGCCTCAGTTAGGCCCTTACAGTTTTCCCATCCTTCTGCTACGGTATTCGGTGTACAATGAGGAGCTGAACCCTCCCTACAGCAATAAAGACATTGATATTTTGTTGAAACTTCTTGTTCTGTGGGTAATACAGGTTTCATTTCTGGCAGTTTGAAGCCAATATTCACTAAATCTGGATTAATAATCCCTAAAATCAAAACACTGGCTAAAAGGATGATGATTCCCAAAATAGCGGAAAATATTCTGTCTTTGGCATCAGAAGCCTTAGAAGGATTGCCCGCAGAAGTAATATATAAAATCGCCCCAATTAGGATTGCCAACAAAGCCACAAATCCTGCTGCTCCCAAGGCAAACATATAAATATAGCGGATAATTTCAGCAATGCTAGATTCGCTGGTAAGTTTTGTCCCAGAAATAGTGGGATAATCTAGCAATAATTTAGCCGCCTGACAAGTTTGCCAGACTCCTAACAATGTAATTACTGAAATTGTGATAAATAAAACCTTTTTCATTTTAATAGACCCGAATTTTAATTGATTGATTTGCTTTTTGTCTGGATTCAGTTTTATTAACAACATCAACCCAGAGGTTTTTTTCTAAGGTTCCCTTATCTTCTTTTCCAGAAATGGTCATATCCAAAACATTGGCATCGTATTCAGAAGAAATAATCGGTTGCCGGCCCGCAAAACGCCATTGAAAAGTTAGGTCAGTTAATCTTTCAATGCTGAAGAAATAGGGCTTGGCAATAAAGGAAAATTCTTTTCCTGCTAAAACCGTAGAAACCTGACTAGCCTGGTCAGAGAAATGTGCATTGCCATTGGACGGGTAGATAACTATTTCAGGCTCAACTATTGGGATTTCAATGGTTTTTTCCCGGAAAACACTTCTATCTTCATTGAATACCTGAAGTTTTACCCTGTGAAGATTGCCTGGTTTTTGGTTAACGTAAAAATAATAAGTGGTTTTGCCATAGCCGGATTTATCTTTCTGGAAAATATCATCTAAAAACCAGCTATATTTTAAACTACTTGCCTTGCCACCTGAAGTTTCCACCAGAGCCTCGACAGTAACCTGACTTCCTTCACTTGGCAGGGCTCGACCCTGGTATCCATAAGGAGTATAAGTATCAACAAACCAGATTAAATCAATATTTTTAACGCTAATTGAGGGGGCAGTATTGAAATAATCAGTTTGGCTTAAGCCAATTATCGGTAAAAGCGCTATAAATATAAATATTGTGATTGTAATAATTGTTTTTATTTTCATTTTGCTTCACTTAATTTTTTGGCCCTGCCGATAGTTTCTTTGCCTAATTTAGTATCTTTGAAATAAATATATAGGACAAAAACCGTCCA
>Ga0172362_10003148_pt1 | contig 14241 bp, 14 predicted proteins | sample LakKivs1_kivu2a2_FD_114534 | JGI IMG/M metagenome (GOLD analysis project Ga0172362, IMG submission 114534) | Sediment microbial communities from Lake Kivu, Rwanda - Sediment s1_kivu2a2 | ecosystem: Environmental > Aquatic > Freshwater > Lake > Sediment | place: Rwanda: Western Province, Lake...
ATCCGTCTAATACAATATATAATAATAGTTCTACGGATATAGAGAAGGCGTTTTTTTCTAAATCAATAAATAATCTATTTGACTGGGCAAGATATAGATTTGTACTAGATTATAAATCTACATTTCCGAATAAAAGACAACCGTCATTTATAACTTTATATGATTTTCTGATTATGAAAAACTATAAAATAAGTCAATATTTGCTAAATGTATTAGGATTGACTTATAGTGATCTTGATTTAGAGCCTGAAAATATATATAAAGAGGGGTATTGGGAATATATAACTACATTTATAGATTATACTGGGGATTATGCTACATATAACTTTGAGATAGATGTTGCTTATGACTCAGCTTTCTCTGATATAGTATATAGTTTAGACAGTTCGACTGATCTGAATGGATGGTATGTAGAAAATGATATAGGTGCTGATGGAATAGTAAGATATATTGAAATACCAAATTCTGGAATACCAACAAAATATATAGGAAAAAGGATAAAATATTCTAGTCCTGTGTCTAAATATCTTACAAGTGGAGCATTATATTATATAAGATTTAGACAAAAAATAGGATCAACTTATTACGATTATATCACGAGCACTCTATTAGTTTTTAGTTAGGGAAAAAATAATGATTAGTCCAACAGATTATAAGACAATATCAGATTATATTACCTATGGATATGAACAAGAAGAATCTATAGCTTCTTATTTGAATAATATAATAGAAGATCTAAATACATTATATTCATATATGAGCAGCAATCTTATAACTTATGGGAATTCTTTCGATAACTCTTATATTGGAACTTTTTATGCTGAAATAAATAATATATATAATAATATGTATTTGAACAAAATAACTAACCCAAAGGATTTGCTAAATCTAGTATATTCTATGCAACAACATATAACTAGGTACTATGGAGACGTAAATAGTTTTCTAGAAGATAACTCAATAAAGGTATATCAGATATTTGCTGATTTGTCCTATGATGTAGGATATGAAATAGATGCTTCGAACATAGAAACATAGGATATTTTATTATGGCGAAAAAAAACCAAACGCTTCTAAGCGATTTGTTCAAAAATGCGAGGAACGAGCTAACATTATCTTCTGCAAAAGGTTATATACCCGATATTATTACTTTTTGCGAACACAATGATTATTTAGGGCTAAGAGAAGTAAATGAAGATGGAGAAGAGATAAGGGGTCTAAGACCATTTCAGAAAATTATTCTAAAAATTTTCTATAGAGGGTCAAGAGGTAACGAAAATATAGAACTAACAGAAGAAGAGATAGAAATTTGTGAAAAAGAGGGAGTTGGATCAGACGATACGGATAAGGGAAATCTTCTGAAAAAATATGAAGGAAAAAACATTTTTAGAGAACTTGTTTTAGTTTGGGGCAGAAGGTCGGGCAAGACATTCTTATTCTCTGTAATAGCCTTATACGAAGCCCTAAAGCTATTAGAAATAGACGGAGGAGATCCGTACAAATATTATGGGATAGGAAGCGGAACAGAGATATCTATTCTTACTGTAGCCTCTGCATCCGATCAGGCTGCAATTGCTTTTAATGAAATCAGAGAAAAAATTTTGAGAAGTAAATATTTTTCTGATAAGTATTTAGTACCAGATGGAATCTGTTCTGATAGTATCCATTTGCTTACTCCTCAAGATAAAATAAATAATGAAGATGCAAAGAAAAAAGGATTACCTCTCAAAAAGGGATCTATAGTAATAGAAGTAGGACATAGCAACTCAAACTCTTTGAGAGGTAAGGGCATTTTCGTATTACTACTAGACGAGATTGCAGCATATAAAATGTCTGGCGGTCCAGCTTCAGACGAGCGTATTTATACTTCTCTTGAGCCATCTTTAATGACATATCAAAGAAAAGAACTCGTGTTAGATGAAGATAAAAAACCTATTTTTGATAAAAAAGGAAGACCTATAAAAAAGACAGTTTTTGATACAAAGATTATTTGTATTTCCTCTCCTATAGGAAAAGAAGGAAAACTATATGATTTATTTATAAATTCACCATCTAAAAATCAGAGACTAGCGTGTAGGCTTCCGACTTGGGTGGTCAATCCCAATTTGTCAGAAGAAGCCTTGAGAGAAGTATCTGATATTCCAGAAGAACAGTTCATGCAAGAATACGGAGCAGAATTCAGCGGAGTTGGGGGAGAGAGTTTTTTCCCTAGAGAGTCCGTCGAAAGTATATTTGAAAAAAGTCAAAACCTTCCTCTTCGACAGGCTGGGGAGCCTGGAATAATGTATTTTGCTCATATAGATCCGGCATGTACGTCTCATAACTATTCTTTGATTGTTTTACATAGAGAAATGTATTTAAATACAATCTCAAAGGAACCGGATTTTAGAATAGTTGTAGATCATATAAAATATTGGTCTCCATTACCAAATAAGCCTATTGATATAGATGCTGTAGATAACTATATTATTGAGCTAAAAAGGAAGTTCTTTATAGTCATGCTAACATTTGACAACTGGAACTCAGCAAAAAGTATAGATAAACTGAAAAAACACGGCATTCCGTATAAAAGAACTCCTTTCAATTCAAAATTTACGAAAAATATATATGATGAACTGTACAATCTAGTTGTTGCTGGAAAATTATTTATACCCCATCATGATTTATTGATGAAAGAAATGATATACTTACAGAGAAAAAATACCAACTACGGATATAAGATTTATATAAAACCAGGAGCTCCAGTTTCTACGGATGACCTAGTTGACTCTTTAGCTGGAGCTTGCTATAGTGCTACTAATATGGCATATAATAAACTTCCTATGAGTAAAGTAGTAAATCTCGATATAGGAAATTCATCAGTGTCAAAAAGACTATGGCAATCTATGTCCGGTCCTCTTGGATATGGAACCGGCGAGGAAGTTTCTAGAAAACTTGAGAATATAAATGCGTGGAATAACTGGAAGAACTTCAATAAATATTAGAGGTTTTTATCCATTTTTGATATAATATAAAAAGAATATATACCGGAGACTATAAACATGGCATTCAATTTTAGAAAATATTCAGAAAAAGTAGTAATCAAGCCCTACGAAAAAATGTTGATTGATCAAAATAAAGAAGATGGTCTAAAGCCTATTGATTTTTCTAACTTCAATAATTCTTTAGAAGAAGATAGAAAAAACAACGCTGGAGACGAAATATGGGAAAAAGCAAAGAATGCAGTAAATAAAAGTGCTATTTCTATAATAGAAAAACAACTGAATGAAAGAAAAAGCTATATTCCGCACAGAAATAATGATGGAATTCCTAGTATGGACCAAGGAATGAAAGGCTTTTTAGAGGTTCAGGAAGAATACGAAAAAGCAAATAAGGAAGATAAAAGAAATACAGAATTTTGGGATAAATATGTAGGGTCTCAAAGCGACCCACATGATATAACAAAGATCTCTGATAATGATCAGCCAAGCCAACTTTTAGGAAACTATAAGAGCAGAGAAGATTTTAGAAAAGAAAATCCTTCATTCAAAAAAGCTAGTGCTAAGCTTGATCACCTAAAAGATGCTGATGCTATGTTATATCACATATATAGATCAGCCTCTGAACAAAATAGAGATCTAAATGCCAAAGAGCAAAAAATGGTAAATGAAATAAATAGTTCAAAAATAAGAGAAATATTGAGCAAATAAATGAACTTTTACTCAAGAATGAAAAAATTTGCCATTAGAGGCAATATAGAAAGAATGAATGACCCTTTCTCTGATCCATATCAGAGGCGGGCTCCTATATCGCCTGGTAATGGCGACGGACAAAAACTAACTACTCCAGGTGGTGAAGATTTTGGAGGAGGACTCGGAACTCGTTTTCGCGGAAAAGATATGCCAAGGGAAATAAGCCCAAGTTTTGATTCAGAATATGAAAATCAAAGCAAAGCAGATATTCCAACAAGTACACATATGTTTATAAGCAATGATGAACATAATCAAGATTCTACAATGAAAGGTAGTGGGACCGGAGTAGACAGCACTGTTAGACAAGATTTTACCGATTATAGAGATAAGTTGCCTATTGATTCTGAAATATGGACTAATGATCCAGTAGGACCGTTCAATATGTCTCATGTTCCATTACAGGATCAAGCAAAAAGACGACTATTTGATAAAGTAAAAGATAGAATACAAGGAACTTATTTCTAAGGAGTAAAAAATGGCAAAACATCGTATGCAGGTAAATCCAAGTTTTAGAGGAGAGCTATTTCTTCCAACGGTGAACTATACTGTAAAAAGAGGAGACTATTTAGCGATAGATGAAGACGATATAAATAATATAGATATTCAAATTGCTCTCAAAAGACAACATATTATAGATTTGTCTGTAAAGAACATAGCTAAGAAAGAAGAGGAAGTTCCAGCAAACTCAGTAAAACTTTCTAATATGCTTAGTCGGCTAAATGCCTCAAATGTTATAAGTAGTTCTAATCCAAAAGAGGTAAATCCAACGGAAAAAGAACCAAATAATAATATTAATGTTTGGGACGCTTATGAACAGAAAGCTATTGGAAAAAAAGAAAGTTTAAAGAGAGCTTTGAATCAACTAAATAGTGTTCAGATGGAGTTAGCTCAAGGCAAAGTAATAGATCTTGGGAACACAGAAGAAACCGAAGCAAATGAAGTAGAACTTCCTGAAATAAAGTCTCCTAAAGTAAAAAAAGCAAGAAAGACTGCATCTAAAAAATCAAAAAAGATTACATTGAATGATGCTGATTTGCTTCCTACGCCTGATTTTAGCATAGATGACGAACCAGTAAAAACAAAGAAAATTCATAGATTAAGTAATAACGAGGAAGTTTCTTGAAAAAGAGTAAAAGAAATAAAAAATTCAAAAAATATTGGAGTCTTTTAGAGCCCAAGGAATATATAAATAAAATAGTTGCTTCTTCAGAATCTTTTATAAAAGTCGCAGAAAGACTAAAAGAAGTAAAATTATATGGAAAACTTACCCAAGCGAAGGAAGGATTTACATATTTATCGGTGTCTAACAATATTATACATGGGTTATTTTCTTTGATAAGAGAAGACGGAGCTGAAAAACCTCCTTATTTTGGCAAAAAACGAGGAGAATATAATAATGGCGCTCATATTTCTGTAATGTCATCAGATGAAATAAATAATAATAAACTAGAAATATCAGAAATAGGAGAAGAATTTCCATTCAAAGTGATTGGCATAAAATCTGTAAAGCCCAAAAACTGGGAAGAAATGGAAAGATTGTGGTTTGTAGAAGTGGAGTCTCCTGAGATAGAGAAACTTCGTCAAAAATATAAACTTCCAAAAACTTACGAAGGAACAAAAAATAAACTACATTTGACCATAGCGGTAAAAAAGGCGAATAAAAATGGCAAATAAAACATTTTGGCAAATATTAGAAGAAGAATTGGCCTTTCAGGGAATAAAACTAATAAATCAAAATGATTGCGCTATTTATTATAATGGAAAGTTTGGAAGACTTCCAATAAAAAAAGTAATAAATAATCTACGAAAAAGAATAAAGTCCAATGGAGTTTTATTTGAAGAAACTTGGACAGACACAGTAGGTCTACTAAAGCAAAAGCAAAAGTCCAAAAAAGAACCAATAGACCATTTATCGATTAGTTTATTTATAAATAATATAAAAAGTTTATATAATTTTGCCGATTTTTTAACAAGTCATTTTGTATTCAAAAACAAAGACTTACAAAAGAACCTATGTTCTGATTTATATGATGATCTGAACAGCGACTACACGCAATATTCAAAAGATATTATATTTTCTTTTCCTGAGTATAAAATATCGTTAGATTGGATTTTTAGAAAAATACTTCTTCTAAATCATATCGTTGCCATGCTAACTTTAGCAAGAAGAGGCCCAAATAAAATAAATAGAATAAAAATAAAGAACGCTTCTGCTCTAAATAAAATAAAAACAATATACGCTAGAGGAATTTCTGGTCCCTGGGCCAATCTTGATTTGCCTACGCTTGAACGCGTATATCCATATGCTGATATTGCTGAAGAAATGGAAGGTAGAAGAAGCGATATTCGCGCTCAAGAAAGATATTGGTTAGGCTTTGAGGGATATAATACTGCTGGAGTAAATGAAGGATTTTATTGGAGAGAATTAAGAAATGAGCCCTATTTATTTGAGGACTCTAAAACCGAAAGTCCTTATCCATCAAGGCATTATCTTTGGGCAGACTAGGAGACAAAATTATGAATAAGATATTTGTATTAGAAGATGATCCATTGAGAATAGATTGGTTCAAACAATCTTTTTCTCGTGTTGATTGCACTCATAAAGTAGCGAATGCTCTTGATATGATTTCTAAAAATAAATATGATATTATTTTTATTGATAGAGATTTGTCCTCCAATGAAGAGAATGGAGAAGATTTTGCATGGGAGATGAAGCAAAGAAAACTAGCATCAAATACACCAGTCATAATACATTCAGAAAACCATAGAGGACAAAGAGTTATACGAAAATATATTAGCTCATATAATGATAATGTTTCGTGTATTCCATTCAGAGAACTGAAGGCTCTATCTATTGATAAAATAAAAAAAATAGCAAATAAAGAGATGAAAGAAAATGAAGTAATAAATAAAGAAGGTCAATCTGTAATAGATTTTCTATTTCATAATCCAAATATACATATCAACTTCAATTCTCACCAAATAGAAAAACTAAATGCAGCAAAATCTTTATTTACTATTTGGCAAGATGAAAATAACAAAGTAGGAGAGAAATCATTTAGAAAACCAATAAATATTTCATCAAACGAAATAGAAAGAATGCAGAAAGAAGGGCTTGTAAGATATATAGGCGACAGAATAGAGATTACATCTAAAGGATCTGACGTTATAAAAACTCTTATTCTTGGAGATGACAGATCTGCATTTGATAATGATTACGATACTCCTTTAGACATAACTACAGCAGAAGCAAATATAAAGAACTCAAAAACCAAAAGAAAATTAAATAGGGGAATAATATGAAATTATTCAAAAATGCCGCATCGGGAAAGACAACAATCAAAATGAGCAAAGAAGAGTGGCTTGCTATTGGTAAGAAAGCTGGTTGGAATAATATGGAACATGAAAATTATGATTACATAAATGGAAAAAGAAAAATACGAAAAATGACTAATGAACAGATTGCTTGGAATATTGATGAACTCAAAGAGGTCATAGAGATTCAAGAAAAAGCAAGAAAAGAAGGCTATAATACTCCTAAACTTGGATATTACCAAGATGAATTGCTAGCATATCTTGAAGAGAAGAAGAGAAGAAGAGAAGAAGAGAAGAATAATAGTAGCGAAAGAATAGAAGAATAATAGTAGCGAAAATTTTAGACCATCATTCTCGTAGTTTTGGAGAGCAGCAAAGTGGCTAAATATGGTACGACTAAAAAACTAAAAACAATAATAGTTAGAAAGCAAAAAGAATCAATACCAACAAAAATAAATAACAAACTATGTTGGTATGATTCTTTTTATAAGAAAATGCTAAATTTCGAGGGCTCTCATTTAGTATTTGACTATAAAATAGAAAAATATATAGAATTTCCTGATGGTTCTAAAAAACCAGAAAACGAAACTACAAAAGAAGAAAAAGATAAATATTCAATAAAAGAAGTATATTTATCGAGACCAAGGGTTGTTGACTTTTTGCCCAAAAAAGATAAAATAAAAGATGTAAAAAAATGGTTTGAAACATTTCTCAACTATAACAATACATCTGCTACTATTTTAGATGACAGAAAGAATGAAACAGTCTTTGAAATAGAAGAAAAAGACGAAGATGATTTTCTATACGCTTTAGAAAGAAGTGGTTTTCGTTACTCCTAAAGGATTTCTTCTTATTTTCAAGAATGTAAAAGAATGAAAAATATAAAATATATCAAGGTAGAAATAGCTGATACTCCTGAAAAATATGAAAAAGGACTTATGTTTCGTCATTCTTTGAATGATGATAGAGGAATGATATTTCTATTCCCAAATAATCAGATTCTAAAATTTTGGGGAATGAACACATATATTCCACTATCCATTGCTTTTGTATCAAATAAGAAGATAGTAAAAATAGGAAGAATAAAACCCTTTAGTTTAGAGGGTATAAGTAGCGACCAGGAATGCGATATAGCAATAGAAGCATGTGATGATTATTTTGATAATAACAATATAAAAGTAGGTGATAAAATAGTTATAGAAAAAAATGAAAATGGAGAAGATATAGTTTCTTTTGATAAGCTTAAATATGAAATAAGAGATATAATGCAATAAATTGGTATATAAATCCATCGAGAAAGATGGAAGACCATCAAGGTTAAAAATTATACAATGATAAAAATATTTCAACTATTAGAAAATCCTGAAGAAGAAAATAAAGATTCATTACTTGAAAATGAAGATAAAATAATGAACCAACCTTATTTGTCCATAAAACCGGGACTAAAAGGCGGAACAACTAATTTTGATGAAAATCTTCAGACTGTTACTCCTGAAGAAGTTTTGAATAAACCATATTTAGAGGATTACATTGAAGAAGAAAATGGAGAAGAACCAAAAAGTGAAGTTCAAGAAGAAATAATACATGATAAAGATTATCCAAAATTTCCTACGGCATTTCAAGCTTTTCGATGGGCAAAACAAAACAGACAAGTAGTTAGAATATATTATTATACAATAAAGGGTATATTTATTATTAGAGATATAGAGCCGCATGGAGATTTTTGGGCTCGAACAACTCTAAAGCGCATCTTAGTGACGTGGGATGAAACAGTTGGAGCAATAAGAGCGTTCAGACTAGAAAATGTTCAAAAATATGAATTCAAGGGAGAAACTTTTACTCCAAAATTCAATTTTTCTCAAAGACAGCATAACTATAGAAAAAGAATAAAAAACAGAGCAAAAAATAAAAGTAATAGAAAACAAGTAAAACTTATGAACTCTGAAAATAGAGTCAAAAATGCCGCTAATTATGGCGTTTTAGAAAAAGATAAACGAATACCATACATATCTAATATATTGAAAGAAGATATATATAACACTATATCAAAAGTGTCTGATAAAGATTTTGGGAAAATAGATATAGAAAATAAAGTAAACATAAATATAAGTCCAAAACATGTGAGAAAAAGACAAGAACCTTTTATAAAAAATGTTCCTATAATAATAAGATGGAAAATAGAATATAAAAACACAGAACTAAAAGAAACATTTTTGGGAGGAGCAGCTTCAACTCTTGATCCAAACTATAAAACTATAAATAGCTATCCATATTATTTGTACATATCCATAAACTCATCTGCTTCTAAAGACGATTTTTTGAAAGAGGCGGATATTAAACTAAATATTATACTAAACCATGAAGTAAAACATATATTAGATATTATTGATGGAATAATATATAGGCCATATGAACAACATAAAAAATACTATGATTATTTAACGCACCCTCATGAATTTGATGCTTATATAGTATCAGCCATAGAAAATATGAAAGATATATTTAGAAAATATCCAAATATATCTTTTGAAGAAGCTTTAGAAAAAAATCATATTTGGACAAATGTAATAAAAAATATTTTAGATAGAAGACCAGAAATAATAAAATATACAAACAAAGCAAAAACAAAACTTGCTTACTTCTGGAATACAATGCAAAAAAGATTTACGGATAAAAAAGATTTATCTGTTTTAAAAAGAAGATTAGCAAGATTAGTCTATATTTTACATAAAGATAATCCGGAATATTCTTCTCAGAATGTAAAGGATAATATAGAAACTTATTTTGGCACCGAAGAAAAATTAGAAGAGGCAATAGAAAAAATAAAAGAAAAGATACAAGAACAAGGCATAATACTATGAAAAATATATTTAATCTTATAAAAATATCCCAACAAGAAGAGAATAAAGTATATAGTGTTTCTATCTCAAAATTTAGAGATATTTTAGAAAAGGTAGAAAAGCTAAATAAACGAGCTACAAGATTAAATCTTCCTCCTATAGAAATAAAAGAAATAGAACGAAGGGTTGAGACTAGAAAGAAGCCCGATAGAACTCTTGATCCTACAGGAGAACTGAGAGAATATAGAGATTATGATATTGAAATAGTTTATTTTACCATAACTGGAGTTGCTCCAAAGATTAATGGTTGGCGTTTGGTAGGCAGAATTATGCACGTTGACGAGGGAATAAAACTTGCCGTCAATATAATAAAGGCTGTTCCTGGAGAAACTATTCCAGAGAAATACAGAGAAGCAGCGCCCACATGCGAACACTGTAACTCAAACAGAAATAGAAATGACACTTTTATTTTACAAAATGCTGAAACAGGTAAATATAAACAAGTTGGCAGAAATTGCCTAACTGATTTCTTGAGAAGTTCTAATATTTCTGATAATATAAATCTTGTAGATGAAGAAGGATCGTTGATACAATTCATAGAGGCCAACGAAGAAGATGATTATGGCTTTGGTGGTGCTAGATTTACTCCTATGGTAAATATAGAAAAGTTTGTTGTATATACTATGTCTGCTTCAAGGCTATTTGGTTGGGTATCCAAATCCAAAGCAAGAATAGATAATTCTCGTCCAACTGTGGACATAATCTGGAACGCTTTATTTGGTAAATCTAAATATGATTTAGAAAATAATCAGGCAATAAGAGATAATATAAGACCTGATGACAAAGAAACCGCCAAAAAGGCAATAAAATGGGCAAGAGAGCTAAAAAATACTTCCGCAGTAAATACAGAAAATTCCGGATCTGACTTTCTCTGGAATCTATCAGCGGCATGTTCAAATGAAGTGGTTCTATATTCAACTTCGAGTATAGTCGCTGCTTTGCCAATGGCTTATAATAGAAATGTGATTGAGCCAGAGCTAAATAAGAAAAAATCAGAAAATCAAAAAATAGATTACAAGATTGGAGATAAAATAGAAAAAGAACTTACTATAATAAAAAATAAACCTATTCAAAGTCAATATGGTATATCTGTTTTGCATACAATGATTGACGAAAATGGACTACTATATAAATGGTTTGCTTCTAATGAAGATATTCCTGTGGGGACAAAAATAAAAATAAAAGGAAGTATAAAAGATATTGGTCCGGATAAATATGAAAAAAATCAAAACGTCATAACTCTAACTCGCTGTAAAGTTTTAGGAATAGTTATTTCAAAAGAAGAAAAAGAAAAAATGATATCAGAAGAAGAATATATAAATGCGATTAATGAAATAAAAAAATATATACCTATTTTTGACGTAAAAGATTCAGAAAATATAGATTTATCTGAATGGATTGTTTATGATATAGACAAAGATATTCCTAGAACTTCATTAGGAATATCCGCTTCTTCTTTGTTTAACGGAATGACCGGATATGAAGATAAGCTATTTAATGCTGTTATTCATCCTGAAAAATATATTGAAATGCTAAAAAAAGATAAAAACAGCAATCAGGCTCAGGCTATTCGTCTTATGGAAACTCAGGATCAAAGTGAAGCAACAAAAATTCAAATGAAAAGAGCCTTAGAATTTTTTGACTTATATTCTAAACTAATAAACTATTTCATAGAAAAGCATGAAATATATAATAAATTAAAGCCTCTATATGATAAAATCAAAGAATATAGAAAGAATTCTCATAAGTATAATAATAGAAATATAATAGAATCAAAAATAAAATTATTTAGTTTGGAAAAACTCGCTAGTGGAGATATATCTGATGAGGATTTATATAATATAGCCATTATGTTCTTGGCTGCATATAAAAATGTTCCGCCAAAATTAGTTGCTATGATGGATCGCCTAGCAAATGATATAAAAATAAAAATATATAATATATTTATGCTTCTTATGAAAAAACAAATAGCTAAATATTTATCAAGGCAAGACAGATTTTTACCCGAAAAAATAGATTTATTAGAAAAATATCAAAATGCCTCAGCAAAAGATTTATCTCGAATGTTCGGAGAGGCTACAACAAGATCATTGAGACATAGACAATCTTCTCCTAAAGATGTTTATAACACTAAATGGAAAAAAATAGCACTTGCTGTTGCTAGATTGCGCGACTCAAAGGGATATAGAGAAATATCTCATGGGTTATTAGGATACAATAAAAAATCAGGAGGATTATTGACTCTTGTTCATAATACAGATACTCCAGTGGCTGATAAACTTCCGAATGGATATCATATATTACAAATATTGGATGAAATAGATACGATTTCTCCGAAAATACTATTAGAGAAAACAGATTTAGGATTATTATTGAAAGATTTTCTTGAATGACGCATATAGATAAAGAGAAATAAATGGAAAATATATTTAATCTAAAAAAATACGCTTATCCTCTGAGTGAAAATGATTTAGAAATAATAAGGCAAACCTCAGAGACACTCGTTGACTCGTTGTTAGTGGGTGGATATGAGTTGTATCTTATTAGAATGGATCAGCCCCCATCTATTGATTTTTCTGCGGGTCCAATATACCAGCTTGCTATACAGAGAGAAGATACAAGTTTTATAAATACAGAGAGCCATAAAGAAAAACAGCCTCTGAAAATACCCATTAATACAGAAGAAATAATCTCTAAAATAATAAATAAAATCTCAGAATGGGTAAATAAATATAAAAAAATAATGGTGTCTTCTTTTTCTTTATCAAAAGTAAAGAAGTATTTGAACATTCTAAAATATTTTGGATTTTCAATAGAAAAAGATGAGATATATGGACATCCTGTTCTATGGATAACAAAATAAAATCTTTTTCTCAAAGGAAAAACAAAAAATATACGATAATAAATACTAATACAACTACATAATGTTATGGAGATAAAAAATGTCAAATAGTGATCTGAGTCATATTATAGAAAAACTTGTTGAAGTATCTAATTATTTAGATGATAACAATTTTACAAAAACCGCTAAAAAATTAGATAAGATTTCTCAAAATATACTGAGCATCAAAACTGCTCAATATGTTGGAGTGCAAGGATATTGGATGCGAAATAATCGATGTTGGTGTAACTGCTATAGACAAAAGAGGGCAGAGAATAAGAGTCTATCTGCTCAAGAAATATGGTCAGAATGTCAAAATGAATATGTTGATTCAATAAATAATTCTAATAGCGAATGGAATAAATACGCTAATGATAATAGCCAAATGATTAAAACTGCACAGAATAGTAAGAAAGTATTAGAAATAATAAAAGTAGAAGATAGACATTTTCAAGATGGACTTATGACTAAAATCGCTAATAATATGGATATTGGCAGTGCTGTCTATTCTACTATAGAAGAAAATATAAATAAGTTTGATAATGCTATTTTGAAAGAAGCAGAAAAAATAAATAAAATAGCTTCTAAAATATATTATAAAAATCCCATTATTGCCATGAAACTGAATAAGATTTCAGAAAAAATGGTAGAATCACAGTTTAGAGGATTTTGGGATAAAGCAAAAAATCTTTTTGGACTACGAGGAAAAGAAAAAATTCAGTTTATGAACAATCTTCTATCCGAAATTCAAAATTGGCAAAATGCAGCCAAAGGAGGTAAAGGGCAAGCTTTGAGCAATCTGCAAAACAAAGCTAGAGGAGCCATAAAAACTATTTCAAATATTTTCAAAGATGATAGGGGAACCGCAGATAATCTAAATAATCTTTTGTCTCAATTGGCGAATGCTTCAAGAACAGCAGCTGATACAACTCCTGAAGAAAAAAGGGCTGTAGAAAATAATATTTTAGGAATAATAAGAAACCTTGAACAGACTACTAATAATTATCTTGTCAAACAACAAGGAGGAACAGCAGGAGGAGCAGGAGGAGGAGCAACAGGAGGAGGAGCAACAGGAGGAGGAGCAACAGGAGGAGGAGCAACAGGAGGAGGAGCAACAGGAGGAGGAGGAGCAACAGGAGGAGCAGATCCGTCTGCAACTATTGCTGCAAGAATTATGGCTGTAATAGAACAAATAAAAAAGGCTATAGGTAGAATTACAGATAATGCAAAACGACAAGAGGTAATAACAGCTTTACTTGATATGGCTAATACAGCAGCAAAAGCACCAGCAGCACCAGCAGCACCAGCAGCAGCAGCAGCAGGAAAACCAGAAGCACCAGAAGCAGAAGCAGGAGCAGGAGCACCAGAAGCACCAGCAAAAACACCAGTACCACCACTAGTACCAGCAAAAACA
>Ga0172362_10003149_pt1 | contig 14236 bp, 11 predicted proteins | sample LakKivs1_kivu2a2_FD_114534 | JGI IMG/M metagenome (GOLD analysis project Ga0172362, IMG submission 114534) | Sediment microbial communities from Lake Kivu, Rwanda - Sediment s1_kivu2a2 | ecosystem: Environmental > Aquatic > Freshwater > Lake > Sediment | place: Rwanda: Western Province, Lake...
GAGTGTGTGCGCATCCGTCAGCGCAACTCGTTTCGTGCACTCGCGCTCGCCGCGCACCGGCGCACACCACGCAAGTGTCCACCAATCCTTGAAATCAGGCCAGCCGTTTGTTTATGGTACGTTCAGCGGATTGTGTCTCGACTTTCGCGAGACGACTGAAACGACAACGACCCCGGAGGATTGGCGAAACCACACAGCGCAGGTGCCACCCGCTTGGGCCCGAAAACCCAGGGTGTGTGCGCCCGAAACATCATTTTCACGAAAACTTGAGCGCACACGCGCGCAAAATGTGATGGTAAAAAAACAGCCGCCCGAACTCTTTGCGGCCTGCTCTTTGAAAATTCGAACGGATCGAGACCTACTTGATCTCGATCGCAATCGCCCGCGGCGGCGCGAGTCCTCGCAGCTGCGCGGATAGCTGCTCGAGCGTGGCTTGATGCTTGGCCTTGCTCGCTCTATCAGCGGCCAGGTTTACCGTCTCGCGAGGATCCCGCTCGTGGTCGTAAAGCTCCTGGGCCACGATGCCGCCGTCCTGCACGTTTCGCCATTCGACGTAGCGAAACTGCTCGGTCCGCATCGCATAGCCCATTCCCTCGAGCGGTTCCTCGTTGCTGGGATACGCCGGCCGCGTGTGCTGCGTCAGCGCGGCTTGCTTCACGGAATCGGTCGTTCCTTCCAGCAGCGGCCGCAGGCTTTTGCCATCGAGATCTGCCGGCGGCGCGAGGCCGCACAGGTCGGCCAGCGTGGGGTAAACGTCCACGAGTTCCACCAGTGCCTCCGTCGTTTTGCCCGCCGATTTGCCTGCCACCGCCTGAGCGGTGCCGGGCGCGGCGATCATCAGCGGCACCCGGGCGTCGAGTTCGAAGTTCGACGTCTTGGCCCACAGGGTCTGCTCGCCCAGGTGATAGCCGTGATCGGACCAGAAGACGATGATTGTCCGCTCGGCGAGTCCTTCGCGCTGGAGCGCGTCGAGTACCTTGCCGATCTGAGCATCGAGGTAGCTGATCGCGGCGTAATAACCGCGCCGCAACTTGAGTGTTTCCTCGGCAGTGGGCCGGCCGCCAGGGTGATTGCGAAACGCGCCAAGAATCTCCCGCGAGTCGTGCAGCGCCACGGGCGGCACGCCGCGCGGAGGCTCGGCCGGATCGGGCGGAAGAATCTCGACGTCTTCATACAGATCCCAATACTTCTTGGGTGCGTTGAACGGCGAATGCGGCTTCCAAAACCCGACGGCCAAAAAGAACGGCTGGTCTTTGAGCTCGTGCAGCGCTTCGCTCGCCAGTCTGGCGATCCGGCCGTCGAAGTAGGCTTCGTCCGGCACGTCGCGAAGGTTGATCTTTGGCACGCCGGCCAGTTCCGGCGGCAGCGGACCGTCGACCTTCGGCCTATCGTTGCCATGATTCTCGTAGTGCATCACGGCCGGCACGCTCCACGAATCGGGATCTCCCTGATACGCTTCCTGCCGCCAGTTGTGAAAGATCTTGCCGATGCACTGCGCGTGGTAGCCGCTTTGCTTGAAAAGCTGCGGCATCGTCACCACGTCCGGCCGATGCTCGCGGAAGTGGGTTGGCAGATCCCAGATTTCAATCGTGTCGGGCCGCAGCCCGGTGAGCAGCGAAGCCCGCGACGGATTGCAAACGGCCTGCTGGCAATAGGCGCGATCGAAGCGGAGGCTGCGCGCGGCGAGCCGATCGAGATTCGGCGTCTTCACGAGCGGGTTGCCATAACAGCCCAGGTCGCAGCGCAAGTCATCGGCCGCGATGAACAGCACGTTCGGCCGATCCGCGGCCTGCAGCAGGGATGGCGAAATCGCGACGAGCGCAAGCAGATAGATCGTCAGGCGAAACATGGGGATAATCCTTCGCATGAAATCGCGGGCGCTACGCGCGGCGAGCGAGTTCTGGAATCGCCGCGCCGTCGGTGACGATGTAAGTCGGCCGTCCGGCACGGTCGGGAATCGTCACGTTGCGGTAATCGATTCCCAGATGCTGGTAGATCGTGGCCAGAAAGTCGTGCGGTCCGAAGCGGCGTTCGACGACTTCCTCGCCGCGGCGATCCGTGGCGCCGATGAGCTGCCCCGTCGCGATGCCGCCGCCGGCGAAGATCATGGAATTCGCATTCGGCCAATGATCGCGACCTGGCTGGACGACGCCCGCCTCGGCGCTGGCCACGCCTCCACCGCTGCTGGCCACGTGCGAAATGCGCGGCGTGCGGCCGAATTCGCCGGTCACGACGACGAGCACGCGTTTGTCGAGTCCGCGCGCGTAGACGTCCTCAATCAGCGCCGAAACGGCCTGATCGAAGTACGGTGCCCGAAACTTCAGCGCATCAAACACGTTATGGTTCACGGCATGATCATCCCAGTTCTGCACGCGTCCGCACAGCGGACCATCGAACGTCGTGGTGACGATCTCGACACCTGCTTCGACCAGTCGCCGCGCCATCAGGCACTGTTGTCCCCATTGGTGCATGCCATACCGTTCGCGAACATGCGGATCTTCGAGCGAAAGGTCGAACGCCCGCGCGGCATGGGAGCTCGTCAGCAGGTTGATCGCCTGTGTTTCGAACTCGTCCATGGCCTGCATCGTGCCGGCGCTATCGAGCGCGCGGCGCATTCCGTCGAACGAATGTCGCAACTCGACGCGCGATCGCAGGCGGGCTTCGGCCGCGGGATCGGACATCCCGACGTTCGGAACTTTGAACTGTGGCGCACTCGGATCACCCGTCACGGCGAAGGCACTATACGAAGGTCCCAGGTAGGCCGGTCCGGCGATCTGGAAGCTGTCGTAGTTCGTAATGGGATTTACGCCGACGTAGTTGGGCAGCTCGCGCACTTCGCCGCGACGCAGATAGTGGGCCACGCTCATCAAGTCGGGCAGCACCGGCACGTTCTTGTCGACCGCGTCGGGATCGCCCGAGAGAAGCTGCAGCGAACCGGCTGGATGACCGCCGCCGGTGTGCGCCATCGAACGCACCAGCGCGAACTTATCGGAGAGTTGAGCTTGTCGCGGCAAGAGCTCGGTGAGCCAGATGCCCGGAGTCTTGGTGGCCAGCGGCTTAAACGGACCCGTGTAGTCGCTGCCGGCATGCGGCTTGGGATCGTAGGTATCGAGATGACTGCATCCGCCACGCAGCCAGACGATGATGACCGCGGTTCGCTCGCTCGAGTTGCTGGCAGCGCCGGCGGCGGCTCGCAACTGGAACAGCCCGGGCAGCGTCAGCGCACCCAGGCCCGTGAGCCCAGCGCGGAGAAATTCGCGACGGGAGGTGTCTCTGGCGGGGAAGCGAACGTGATGCATGAGTTCGGAGCCGGGAGTTGTCGGCGGGAAGTTCGAACCGTTCAGAGCTTCGGCGGTGTGACGGAGGCGGGTCAACTTGCGCAACTATAAACCAAGACAACAACTTGCGTCAAACATTGGCTTGTCGGGCGAGCTTCTGCCCAAGTCTGAACCGCGGCCCACCATTGCGGCCTGCCTGCGGTTCCGCTCGAATGCGCTCGTGTCGGAGCGGTTGTAGGGGCTACGGCGACTCGGACGGAAGCGTGACGTAGAATTGGCTAGCCGTCGCGGTTGCTGTTTTACTACCAATCTCTTTTTAGAGGCCCTGCCATGAGTTCCGTTACCAACATTCCCAGCGCCGCGAGTTTGCTGAAGGAAGTAGCCGCGATACGAAAGTTCTGGGTCGGGTTCCTGGCTTTGGGAATCGCGATGGTCGTGTTCGGCACGGTCGCGATCAGTTGGGCCTGCCTGGCAACGCTCAGCATTGCGGCCACGTGGCTGTTTGGATTTCTGCTACTCGGTGGCGGTATCGCCGAAGTGATCAATGCGTTCCACGCCGGACGCTGGAGCGGCACTCTGATTCACTTGCTGATCGGGCTAATGTATGTCGTTGTCGGCCTGATGATCATCGAGCAGCCTGAAGACAGCGCCATTCAAATAACCTTGATCATCGCGTTCTTCTTGATCATTGGCGGAATCTTTCGCATTGTCTTTTCCCTCAGCGACCGATTTCCTGGTTGGCCGTGGGTTTTGCTGAACGGCGGCGTGTCGCTGCTGCTGGGAATGATGATCTACAAACAGTGGCCCGCTTCAGGCTTATGGGTGATCGGGCTGTTCGTTGGCATCGAAATGTTGTTCAACGGCTGGTCTTGGATCATTTTGGCCCTCTCGCTGCGCCGTGCGCCAGCGGCAACGGACTGATGCGACGTAGTTCATGATGAACTTGGCTGCACTTGGCGACGGAGGATTTCGCGGCAGCAAGCCTGGTCGCCGTCCGCGGTGTCTCGGTCATTCGTTGGGATCGACCTGCTCTCCCGCCGCTTCGACGATGATCTTGGCCTCGGGATAGGTCAGCACTTCATCCTGCATCGCCACGGTCCAGGCAAGCTGAAGTTGCGGGTTCTTTTCAACCAGCGCCCGAGTTCTGGTTTGCAGGTTGGAACTGGCCGATCTGACGCCGAGCCATTTCCACACAGGCCAGCCCGCAAAAAATGCAAAAGCCACGAGACACAGGACTGCGCCGATGTTTTTGCTTCGACTCACGGGTGCCCCCTCTTAGCTGGAGAATGGTGGCTATTCGAACTGGAATGCAAGCGCTGCCGGCGCAGAAAGCCCACCGACGATCCCTGCTGCTTCGCGTCGCGACCGTACGGATCGCATCGCGCTGCACTCGCCGAAAAGAGAAGTACGCCCGGCAGGATTCGAACCTGCAACCCTCGGTTCCGAAGACCGATGCGCTATCCAATTGCGCCACGGGCGCGTACTCACCTTTTAAGCTTACGTCTTGAGAGGTGGTTTCACAAGCGCGCCGGCGTCATTGCAGGGGCAGGCGATAGAATGTGCGTATTCTCCACGGAAACACGGCTTTTGCCGCGCCGTAAACTGCAGTGCTCCTTGAGCCTGCGGCGATTGGATGCTATAAGCGCTTTGGATCGCATCGGGAATCCGTCCCGCGCGATTTTGAGCGTCGCCACACTTCTGCTTTAGCACGTCCTTTCATGGCCCAGATCACGCTTCGCATCCTCGACGGCGCCGATCGTGGTCGCGTCTTTGAGAACCTGCCCACGCCGGTCACGATTGGGCGGGAGGAAGGCAATTCCTTGCAGCTCAACGACGAGCGAGTGAGCCGATTCCATGTAAAGATTCAGGAGGACCAGGATAAAGTGGTTCTCACGGATCTGGAGAGCACTAACGGTACCAAGGTCAACGGCGAGGACATTCAGCTCCGCATCCTGCGCTATGGGGATATCATCAGCATGGGACGGTCGGTGCTATTGTTTGGCTCGCGCGAACAGATCGCCGAGCGACTTGCGGCCCTGCGCGAACGATCGGACGCCGGCCGCGTGGCCGACATCCCGCCTGCCGAGCACCCCGGGGCACTCGAGTTTGAACTGAACTGGAGTGCTGATCCTGACGTTCAGAGCACGCTGCACACGCTTTTGCCGCCAGAGCTTCCCGATCGCTTAAGCCCCGGCCAGGCGGCTCAGCTGTGTGAACTGCTTGAGTACCTGCACATTCGGGTACGCGACCTATTGAATGCCGTTAAGTTGCAACCTGACAACGATCAGGTGACGCTCGAGCAGCGACATTGGCAGAACCTGGTCGACTTGCAGGCTCGGCTGGCCAGCTACCTGCGAGCGGTCGGGCAGCCGCCTGACGATGAATAGGCGAGATACACGATCATAGGCTCCGACTGTCGGCTTCGCACGGACGTCACGATGGCGATTCTGGTTCTGGAACAGCTCGCCCACCGAGTCGGAAAGTCCGACCTCTTGCGATTGCTGGACACTACGGGCGGACTCGTTGGCCAGCGAGTCGGCAAGATCGAACTCGGCGGCGGCCGGGCAGTCGTCGAAGTTCCCCCGGGTTGGGAGAATCGGCTGGCGAAGGCACTTGATGGCGCAACTCTGCATGGACGCAGAATTGTGGCGTTTGCAGGCAGCGATTCTAAGTTTGGATCGAGCGGCGACACAGAGCATCATCTGCAGCGGCTTATTGGTCTACTGGAACTCGAACGTGAAGCCGAGTCGCAACGAGCGATCGAGTTGGGTCGTCGGCTATCTCCCAGCGAAGCAGAATCGGCGGGCCACGCACTCGTTGAACTAGTAATTCTCGATGAAGAGGCCGGCCTTGGTGGCCGATATCTGGTGACGCTTGCCAAGCGCTCGCGCAGCAGGTTGCCGTGGACGCGGCTGTACGTTGGGAGCCCGGTCGTGCTAACTGCGCAAAGGGATAGTCGCATTGCGGTGCGCGGAGTGATCTATGAGCGCAGTGATAGTTCAATCGCCGTGGCAGTTTCGCAGCTTCCGGATGAGGCGGAAGACGTCGACCTGTGGCGGCTCGATCTGTCGAGCGACGAGATTTCCAGCCAGCGGCAGCGAGCGGCACTGGAACGCGCGATACGAGCCAAAGGGGATCGACTGGCTGAGCTTCGTGACATCTTGCTAGGCACAGCCAAAGCGTCGTTCGAGGCGGCCGAATCTGAAACTGCGCTCGATGAAGGATTGAACGCCACGCAACTCGAGACGGTCGAGTTCGCGCTCGCCGCATGCGACGTGGCGCTCGTGCATGGCCCTCCGGGCACAGGCAAGACGACTACCCTCGTGGAGATTATTCGCCGTGCCGTCTTGCGAGGTCAGACAGTTCTCGCTTGCGGGCCCAGCAATATGGCCGTCGACAATCTCCTCGAACGGCTGCTCGCGTACGGTGAGAACGCCGTAAGGCTGGGCCATCCCGCCCGCGTGATGCATGAGCTGCGGGCGCACACGCTCGACCTTTTGGTTGAGAAGCACGGCGACGTGCGTGTGGCGCGGAAGCTCGTAAAAGACGCTCTAGCGCTGTTTCGGCGTGCTGCGCGCACCACCCGCGCAAAACCTGAACCAGGCGCTCGGCGTGAGATGCGGGCCGAAGCCAAGCTACTATTGTCAGACGCGCGCCGGCTCGAGGCGCAAGCAGTCGAGCAAATTCTGGATAACGCCAGCGTACTGTGCGCTACGACGACCAGCCTCGACGAAAATCTGCTGGGAGACCGGAGATTCAATCTGGTCGTGATCGACGAAGCCTGTCAGACGGCCGAGCCCGGCTGCTGGATCGCGATCAATCGGGCGGACCGTGTTGTGCTGGCAGGCGATCACCGGCAGCTTCCGCCGACAGTTCTAAGCACCGAGGCCCAGCGACAAGGATACGGCCTCAGCCTCTTTGAACGGCTGGCGGAGCACGATGCACAGACTCTATTGCGGCGACTCGATACCCAGTATCGGATGCATGCGGCGATCATGGACTTCTCATCCCTGGAGTTTTACGACGCGGAATTGACTGCGCACGAGAGCGTGCTTGCTCATCAGCTTTGCGACCTGCCAGGCGTCGCGAGCAATCCGCTGACCGAGAGCCCACTCGAATTCATTGACACTGCTGGCGGGGGCTACGACGAGGAACTAGAACCCGATGGCGAAAGCCGGCGCAATCCACGCGAGGCGGATCTCGTAGCCGCGAAGGTCCGCACGCTGCTGGAAGCTGGCGTCGCAGTTGGGGACATTGGTGTGATCACGCCCTATGCCGCCCAAGTACGGTTGCTGCGTACGAAGCTTGCCGTCGATGGCCTGGAGATCGACACCGTCGATGGATTTCAGGGGCGCGAAAAAGAAGCGATCGTAATCTCGCTCGTGCGTTCCAACGAAGCCGGCGAAATCGGCTTTCTTTCAGATCTGCGAAGAATGAACGTGGCGATGACTCGTGCCCGACGCAAGCTAATTGTAGTCGGGGATAGTGCCACGCTGTCGGCAGATCCGTTCTATGCCCGGCTGATCGAGTACTTCGAAGGGCACGGAGCGTATCGCACGGTATGGGAAGAAGACTTGTGAGGCGCTCACGCGGCTCGATCACTCGAGCGCCTGCGCCTCTTTGGCAGTCGGTACATTAGTGCATTGCCTTGCTTGCCGACCTGCTCAATCGCTTTCATCTCGCGCAGACAGTAGGCGATTCGCTGGGCGATATGCCGCCGCACTCCACAGTGCTCGGCGAGCTGTCCGGAGTGAAACTCACCCGGAATCCGCTTGGGCAATAGTCTTAGCAGGTCAACCGCGCTGCGCAACCGCACGCTGTCGCCGATCGAAACCAACCGCTGGTCAGCGACGACATGGTCATTCCGGCGCCAGCGACGGCGCCGGCCATGCCCCGGAAAGCGATGCTCTTCGACATCCACCAACACCACTTCCAGCGACAGCCGCGGATGCGGGAATGTGCGGGTGAAGTACACCAGTTCGTCAAAGACATCGACAAGCTGCCCTCGCTTGGGACTTTTGCGGCGCAGTACTTCGGGGCCATTGGCCGCGCTGAACTTGACGATCAGCTTCTCGCGCACGATGGGCTTTACCACCAGCACGCGGTGGTTCTCACATAGCCGGCGGATCTTGTCTCGAATCGCGGCCAGCGAGCCGTGCTGGATCTCAATCAACCGGCCGCGGCTGACTGCGTCAATCCGGTAGCTATCCAGCACAACTTCGGTGCGCGCTTGCGCGCCGGCATAGATCTGCTTGAGCTGACGGTGGAGTGAAGTTTCCACGGCTCCTCCGTGAGTCGTGCTTATCCGATACTCGACTCAGGTTGCAGGCGGTTCAATCCCAAAATCTTTGATCGTCAGCAAGCTCGTAAAAGGATAGCCTCGTGATCCGAACGCCTCGGCGCCGCCTTCCATGCGGTCGATGATACAGATCACGTGCTTCACCTTCAGTCCGGCTGCTTCAATGCGCTCGATCGCCAAGAGCGAGGATCCGCCAGTGGTCACGACATCCTCAACTACGACGATATCATCGCCCGGCTTGACGGGGCCTTCGATGAACTGCTGGGTGCCGTGCCCCTTGGCTTCCTTGCGTACCAGAAGGCCCTTGAGAGGCACGCCGCGGACCCCGGCCATGGTGATCACGGCGGCGGTGATCGGGTCGGCGCCAATCGCCATGCCACCAACAGCCACCGGCAGTTCCTTGCCCAACAAGTCCAGAATCCCCTCACCGATCAGCATCGCCCCGGCGGCGTCGAGCGTGACTTGCTTGCCATCGAGGTAATACTTGGCCTTCTTGCCCGAGGCGAGCGTAAAGTCGCCAAACTTCAGGGCCTTTTCGCGGATCAAGTCGATCAATTTCTGTTTGTCGTACACGCGGGACATCCTCGGTCAAAAGTCTGGCAATTCTTCTGGCCCTATAGTAGCCGACCTGCCGCCGACGGAAACAGGGCAAATCCTGCCCATCTGCGTGACACGCGCCCGTCGCCGACTTACACTCGAACTTCGGCCGAATAATCCTTCTGCCACGCTATCTTCCTCTCGGAATCTTGCCATGAAGTCGACTCGTCCAGCCCTCGCCGTTGTCGTGCTGTTGCTTCTGCTGGCAGTCACCGCCCGAGCCGAACTGCCTGAGGACCTCCGCCGCAAGATCGACGAGCGCGTGGCCAGGTTCCTAGAGAAATCGGGAGCGCCGGGTATCTCTGTGGCGATTGGTGTCGATAACGAACTTTGCTTCGAGCAGGGCTACGGCCTGGCCGATGTTGAAAACCAGGTGCCCGCCTCGGCCGAGTCGATCTACCGGCTGGCTTCGATCTCGAAGATGTTGACCGGCGTGGCAGTGCTACAGCTTGTCGATGCCAGAGAGCTCGATCTCACCTTGCCAATCCAGTCGTACGTGCCGGGCTTTCCTGAAAAGCAGGCTCCCATCACATGCGACTTACTGCTCAAACATCAGAGCGGCATCCGCCATTACAAGGGGACCGAGATTCGCAGCAATGCGCATTTCCTCCATGTGCGAGATTCTTTCGGCGTTTTTCAGGATGACCCGCTATTGTTCGATCCCGGCGAGCGTTTCTCGTATACCACCTACGGCTTCAATGTTCTCGGAGCGGCGATCGAAGGTGCCTCGGGCGAAGACTACGTCGGCTACGTCCAGAAGCACATCGCCGAGCCCTGTGGCATGACGACGCTCCAGGCGGACAATCCATTTGTGATCATTCCGCATCGTGCAGCCGGCTATCGAAAACAAGGCCAGAAGCTGCTGAATGATATTGCCGTAGATGTCTCTAACAAAGTCCCTGGCGGCGGCTGGTGTTCCACGGCGGGCGACCTGGTGCGATTTGCCGGCGCGCTGAACTCGGGCAAGCTGCTCCGTCCGCGAACTCTGGAAGCCATGTGGACGCCTCGAACAACAATCGACGGTGAAATGACCAGGGTCGGCTACGGCTGCTTTATCGATGTCAGGGACGACGACCGGCTGATCTCGCATTCCGGCGGTCAGCCGAAAGTATCGACGTTTCTGGTGTTCTCGCCCGCGAAGAAGGTGGCCGTCGCCGTAATGTGCAACCTGCGCGAGAGCAGCCCGAAGTCGCTGGCGATGGATCTTATTGAACTGGTCGGCGCCGATGCGATCGAACCGGCAGCCGCTGAATAGGGGATCCGAAAGCATGTCGATGTCGTTCCTGGTTCGCTCAACTCGTGACATTATTCCCTCTCGAGTGCTTCCAACTGGTGCCGTACTGCTCGCCGTGGTTCTTGTTACTGCCATTTCGCAGGCCGACGACTGGCCGCAGTTTCGCGGGCCAAACAGCACGGGGATCGCGGCCGATTCGAGGCCGCTGCCGGCGAAGTTTTCGGCCACCGAGAATCTCCACTGGTCGGCTGGCGTGGGCGAAGGTGTCGGTGGTTCGGCCGTTGCCGCGGGCCGCGTCTTCGTGAGCGGCATGACCGGTAAGGACCGGGTCAGCCTGTTCGCGTTTGATGCCGCAAACGGCCAAAGACTCTGGCAACGCGACTGGCCGGCCGGCCCGCTGGGGGAAGTTCATCAGGTCAATAGTCATGCCAGCTCCACTCCCGCGGCCGATGCCGACCGTGTGTATTTCTATTTCACGACGCTGGGACTTGTGGCTCTTGATGCCAAAACTGGCCAGGATGTCTGGCAACAATCCCTGCCGGTTCCGTTCTTCGTATTCAAGTGGGGCGCCGGCGTGTCGCCGGTCGTCTACAAGAACATGGTGCTGTTCTGCCAGGACGACGATCTCAACCCCGCGTTGTATGCCTTCGACAAGACCTCCGGAAAGTTGCTCTGGAAAGATGATCGGCTGGACATGGCGGTCAACTATTCGCACCCCGTGATCAACACGGTCGATGGTCGCGATGAAATCGTCGTCGCCGGTACTGGCATGCTCATCGGTTACGATCCCGAGTCGGGCAAGCGACTCTGGTTTGCCAAAACGCTGCTCCGTAACATCAAAACAACGCCCGTCTGCGTGGATGGCAAGATCTATGTCTCGCTGCAAAGCAGCGGCATTGCCAACCAGTGGCTGGCAGCAGTCGATCAGGCCGAGACCGGCAACAGCGACGGCAAGATCGACAGAGCGGAAATACAGGCCTATGTGGGCGAAGAACCCCTTCCGCCGGCATTTCTGGAGCGCGCCTTCGGTCGCGGTGACAAGAATGGCGACGGATTGCTCGAAGGCGAGGAACTCGATCTGGCGTTCATGCATCCCGACAACTTCTCCGGCGCCCGGTACACCTCGACCGGCGAAAAGGCCGCCGATGAGTTCATCCTCGCCGTGCGCGGCGGCGGCTCAGGCGACGTCACCGACTCACACGTGCTCTGGAAGCACGCCACGAAGCACACCGATCATGTCGTCTCTCCGTTCGTCTCAGACGGCCGAATGCTGCTCATCAAGTGCGGCGGCATCAGCACCGTGTTCGACACCGAAAGCGGTAAACCGCTGCGCGGTCCGAAGCGAATTGCCGACGCCACGGACTACTTCGCTTCGCCCGTGGCCGGCGACGGCAAGATTTACGCAGCCGGCTCGAACGGCATGGTCGTTGTGCTGAGCAACAATGCCGACTACGAAGAGCTTGCCGTGAATGACGTCGGCGGCAGCATCGTGGCTACGCCGGCGATTGCGGACGGAAGGCTGTTCGTTCGCACGCGCGATAAGCTCCTCTGCTTCGGCGAATAGTTTCGCTCCTCAATCAGCGCGAAGCTGCGTGAACTCTGCCGATCCTGCCGTGGTCGTGACCGTGTGATAACGCTGACCGTGCTGCATTGGTCGGCTCGCACTGCCACCGGGTGGTATCCTTTTCTGGCCGCACAACACTCCGCCTTCCGTACCCGCCCACCCGCAATGTCCTGCCAGTCAGCATCCCAGCCGCCGCGCTGCGCGCCACTCCTCGCGCGCCGGCTCGGGTTGTTGCTGTTGGCCCTGGCCATTTTCGGCTGCGGAGCCCATCGCAATTCGCAGCTTGCCGGGCAGCCGGTTTCCGCCACCGCGGTAACCGTGCAATCCGTCGCTCTCGTCACGGTCGATCCGCGGGCGGCCCAAGCAGCGCTCGACGAAGCCCGGCGGCTCGATCGGCGGGAGGATCCGGCCGCGGTCGACTATTACTTTCAAGCCGCGGCGCTCTCGGCCGCAGGCATCACGCCCGCAGGCCCGGCCAACCAGAGCGAATCGATCTATCGCCAGGCACTCTGGGGACTCGTCGACTCGGGCCAAAGGCTCGGCCGGCTCGATCCGCGCTCGGGGCTCACTGTCATGCACGGCGGACAGCGGACGGTTCCGATTCGTTACTTCGGCTTCGCGTTCAAGCCGAGCGACTTCAGCCGGCTCTCGGCTGCCGACGTTCCTACCGGTGAGATCGCTCAGCGCTATGTACGGCCCGGCATTGGCATTCCGCTGTTGGGTGAACGCGTCTCGCCCTGCGAAGAACCGTTCGCTTCGCAGTGGCAACCGTTCGCCGTGACGGCCTTGCTCCGGCCATCGGGAGACGTCGTCGATCCGACGCTTTCGGGACCGCACGTTCTGGAACTGTACAACCCACTCGCATTCGATTGCGTGGGCTGGCGGGGCGGTTCGCGGCCGCTCTCGGCCGACGTCACCGCGCCGCTGGCGGCCATCGTGAACAACGCGCCGCGACAGTACCTGCAAGGTTTCACCGCGCCCAGCGATACTTCGGTGCGGCCGAAGCTGACGATGATCGAACCGTATCAACCCGGCAAGATCCCGGTCGTGTTCATTCACGGCCTGTACTCCGACGCGATCACCTGGGCCGACATGATCAACGAGCTCCGCGCCCAGCGCGATCTTTACGATCAGTACCAGTTCTGGGCTTTCCGCTATCCGACCGGCGGCGACCTGCTGAGCAGCACGTCCGCGCTCCGTGCCAACTTGCGGCTGGTGCGCGCCACCTTCGATCCAAACAACGCCGATCCGGCCCTGGACCAGATGGTTCTCGTTGGCCATAGCCTGGGTGGGCTGGTCTCCAAGATGCAAGTCACCTCGTCGTACGAGATCCTGTGGCGGGCGGCCGCCGTGCAACCCTTCGACGCCCTGCAAGCGCCGCCGGAACTCGAGGAGCAACTCGCCCGCGGTTTCTTCTTCGATCCCGTCTGCTCAGTGAAGCGGGTAGTCTTCATCGGCACGCCGCATCACGGCGCGGGCATGGCCAGCCGCGCGGCTGGTCGCGTTGGCAGCCTGCTGGTCAGCTTCGGCCGGGAGCAGGACGCCCAGTACCAGGCGCTGATGGAGGCGAATCGCGACGTCTTCAAACCGATGTTGCAAGGCCGGCGGCCGACGACGATCGCGCTCCTGGAGCCCGAAAATCCGTTTCTCGACGCCCTCAAGCGGATGCCGGTCAACTGCCAGACGCGGCTGCACTCGATCATCGGCACGGGCGGGCTGAATCTCACCGAAGGCCCCAGCGATGGCATCGTGCCGGTGGCCAGCGCCGAGCACGCGGGCGACAGCACGCTGGAAGTGCCCGAGCATCACGAGAAGCTGCATCGGCACCCGACGTCGATCGCCGAGGTGACGCGGATCCTGCGGCTGCATGCGGCGGGAGTGCGGTGAACCGCTGCCCGTGCTGAGCGCGGCTCGTGCGTTCGAATTTTCAAAGAGCAGGCCGCAAAGAATTCGGGCGGCTGTTTTTTACGATCACATTTTGCGCGCGTGTGCGCTTGAGTTTTCGTGAAAATGATGTTTCGGGCGCACACACCCTGGGTTTTTGGGCCCAAGCGGGTGGCACCTGCGCTGTGTGGTTTCGCCAATTCTCCAGGGTCGTTGTTGTTTCAGTCGTCTTGCGAAAGTCGAGACGCAATCCGCTAAACGTACCATAAACAAACGGCTGGCCTGATTTCAAGGATTGGTGGACACTTGCGTGGTGTGCGCCGGTGCGCGGCGAGCGCGAGTGCACGAAACGAGTTGCGCTGACGGATGCGCACACACTC
>Ga0172362_10003150_pt1 | contig 14231 bp, 7 predicted proteins | sample LakKivs1_kivu2a2_FD_114534 | JGI IMG/M metagenome (GOLD analysis project Ga0172362, IMG submission 114534) | Sediment microbial communities from Lake Kivu, Rwanda - Sediment s1_kivu2a2 | ecosystem: Environmental > Aquatic > Freshwater > Lake > Sediment | place: Rwanda: Western Province, Lake...
AAGGAGGCATTACCTAGGGACGGGACCCTTTGGATAGCCTCCCATCGTGATTCTATATTATTATTAGCGCGGGAAGGGCTTGATGTCAAGAAAAAAGTGGCCAAAAGACGAAAAATCACCCCAAAAGGTGATTTTCAAGGCGCTCGGTTTTGTCCCATATTAAGGCTTCGCATTCCCGGGAGCGAAAGCTATTAGGTTAGGGGGCCATGAAAATTTACGTAGGCGTCACGGACAATCAATGGTTTGATTTCCTGCGCAATCAGGCCGCCCGCCCGTCACCTCCTGCCGAACCCCTTGACGAGGTCAACTTCTGGCAGCCATCTCCCGATTCGCAGTTTCGCGCCATCGGCCCGGGCGACCTCTTTCTTTTCAAACTTCACCGCAGTGCCCGCACCGCTCATAAAGATCTGATCGCAGGCGGAGGCGTTTTTGCCCGTTATTCGATTCTTCCCATCAGCATCGCCTGGGATGCCTTCGAATCCAAGAATGGCGCGGCCTCATTCTCGGAGATGCGCCGCCAAATCTCTCAATACAGGCGAATTCAGGATAATCCCTTTGAGGATTTCAAGATATGCTGCATCATCCTTACCCAGCCGTTCTTCTTTAATGAATCAGAATGGTTTCCAGTGCCTGAGTGGAGTCAGTCAATTGTCCGGGGAAAAACCTATGCTCTTGATTCAACAGCAGGCCGAGCGATCTGGCAAAATCTCTTTCTTATCTGGCAGCAACGCAGAATTTTTAACCTGGACCGGGAAGCCAAGCGGATTGAGGAAGAACACGCCCGCTATGGGAAAGAGACGATCATTCGGCCGCGCCTCGGTCAAGGCGCATTCAAGGTTGCAGTTACAGACGCGTATCGCCGGGCCTGCGCAATTACAGAAGAGCATTCTCTACCTGTCCTGGAAGCGGCCCACATTAAACCTTATGGAGAGAGCGGCCCGCATGAGGTCTATAACGGCCTTTTACTCCGTAGCGATGTCCACCGGCTGTTTGATCACGGCTACATTACCGTAACGCCCGATTACCGCATCGAAGTCAGCCGCCGCCTTCGCGAGGAATTCGAAAATGGCCGCTATTATTATCCGTTTCACGGCCAGACGCTTCACCATCTGCCGCGAGACCCTGCTGATTATCCATCAAGAGAACTTCTTCTCTGGCATAACGAAAGATTTAAAGGATAAAAAGGGATTGCTAGGGAAATAGGAGGACACTAATGGCTTTATGGCTTGTAAGAGCTGGCAAGCATGGCGAGCAAGAGGAAAAAGTGATCGAACTGGGGATAGTTGCTATAGGCTGGCTTCAATTGCCAGACCTTTCTCAAATTAAAACAAGGGACGAACTCAGGAAACTCTATGAAGAGACATATCCGGAAGCAAAGAAAATGACAGTCGTTACCTCTGCTTCTCAGGTTTGGGCCTTCATTAGCAAAATAAAGGACGGGGACATGGTGGTCCTTCCGTTAAAGCGAAGATCAGCAATTGCCATCGGAAAAGTTACTGGGCCTTATAAATATAGGACTGATATATCCGATGATATACACCATACAAGGCCGGCTCAATGGATAAAAACAGATATACCAAGGACTGCCTTTGCTCAAGACCTTCTATATTCATTTGGCGCATTTATGACGGTCTGCCAAATAAGCCGCAACAATGCGGAGGAGAGAGTAAAACAAATATTGCAGGGGAGAAGCGAGAAACCCAAAGAGCCTGAGGAACCGGAAAAAATAGACGATATCGAACAGGCTGCACGTGATCAGATTTTGGAATATCTTAATCACGAATTTAAAGGACACGGTCTGGCCAGGGTAGTTGAAGCGGTTTTAAAGGCTCAAGGCTATGTAACCAAGAGGTCGGCGCCTGGCCCTGATGGAGGAGTGGACTTATTAGCCGCTTCAGGACCGATGGGATTCGATAAACCCTATCTTTGTGTTCAAGTCAAATCATCCGACTCGCCGGTAGACGTTACCGCATTTAGGAATCTTCAAGGAGTGATTAAAAGCTTTGGCGCCGATCAGGGACTCTTTGTATCATGGGGCGGATTTAACTTGAAAGTTCACGAAGAGGCAAGGCGGAGCTTCTTTACGATAAGACTCTGGGATTCAGGAGATCTGATAGAAGCGATATTCAATTATTATGAGAAGTTCGATGATGAATTGAAAGCTGAACTCCCCCTAAAGAGGATTTGGTGCCTGGTTATGGAAGGTGATTGATTAAAGTGAAAATCCTCTGCTCGGGCCTGGCTGCAAAGGCGGAGCGCCTGCTGAGGGATCTCGATATCGGCGCTTATTGGGAAAAAGGCCAAAAATGAGGCTATCAGATAAAAGGAACACGATCTTCACCACCCGGCTCCAAAAAGGTGGAGCGCTATTTGAAGATATGCGCCGCATCGTCATGGTGTGGTCCGACGAAATCGCTCAGAACAATGTGGTCGGTTATCTGGCCCGGTCTCTCCCAAAATCGACTATCGCGCGCGTCAAGGACACATATATCCGTGCTTTCCGGCCGAGATTTATCGAGGGATCCCCAGCGAATGCTTGGAGATTAGCGAAAATCCTAGAAGAAAAAAAGGCCGACATTCAAATACTCCGTTCCTTTTATTTTTGGATAACCGCTCGTTCCGAGTCACCCCTCTATGAATTCGCGTCGGATTTCGTATTCTCCAAGTCAAGAGCGATTGACCGCCAAGTGAGAATCGGGGATACAGTTACCTGGCTCTCACAGAGGGCTCGCGAAAAGGGGATATCCTGGACTCCGACAGTCACGATAAAGGTGGCGCGGGGAATCCTGGCCACCCTTCGGGATTTCGGAATACTGGAAGGGGCTACCCGAAAACACGTCTCGACCGGTGGACTGTCGCCAAAAGCCTTTGCCATTATCGCTTTTTGCCTTCATGGAATGGGCGCAAGCAACCGAGAACTTGTGTCCCATCCAGATTGGCAAATATTCCTTCTCGGCGAAATAGGAATAGAAAGGCTATTTTTGGAATGCCATCAGTTCGGATGGATGAAATTCGATTCGGCCGGCGATCTAAAAAGGATCGAATTCCCGGAAAAAACATTTTTGGAGTATTCACATGCGGTCCTTAGCCGATTACCTTGAGGAGCTAGAGACGGATCTCTCCTTTCGGCCACACCGAATAGCTGCTCATAGCGATATGCCGTATGCGATCTTTGTTTATCCACCCGCAGATGAATTCCCCCTAAGGAAACAGCTTCGGCTTCTTTCGATCAAGCTTGCTCAAAACCATGGCCGCAAGGTTACCTTTCTCTCCATTTCTCGATTGGTTTGGGATACCCTAAAGACTTTCGGGCTTGACGATGTTTATAAAACAGAGTCTCTGCGTGGACTGTCAGCCGCCCAGCAACACATCCATCAGCTCATCACAGCGCCGGATTTCAAGCCAATTTCAGACAGTGTTTTGGAAAGGCTATCCTCTCTTTCCGCAGATAACGATGCCGTTTTTCTCGTCCGAGCTGGCGGATTTGCGCCGTACATCTGCCGCGCTTCCTGGCTGCTGGAATCCTTTCATAATAGGACTTCCGTCCCAGTCATATTTTTTTACCCTGGCAGAGCGGAAGCGGGGACAGATCTCAGATTTTTTGACCTTCCCGCCAAGGGAGGCATCGGGGCATATAATTATCGAGTCAAATTGTATGGAGTTGTTTCATGAAGAACATTAAAGAAATATTTGCCAAGCCCATTGATCGACCGATCGAAGAAGTCATTAAGGTTGAGCAGGCCAATGAAATAGCAGTCGCTACTGAAATCGACGAATATGTAGCCACCGATTCTATCCGCAGGCAATTTGCTGAAGTCTACAAGGAAATCGCTGAAGGGCCTGCCGCGCCCCGGGAAGGCATTGGCATCTGGATTTCAGGTTTTTTTGGCTCAGGGAAGTCCGCCTTTGCCAAGATTTTGGGATACACCGTCGCTAACCGGAAAGTCGGAAAGACTACAGCGTCGGCCCGCTTCAAGGGCGTCGTTAATGATGCTCGCGTCAGCGAACTACTAGACTCGATCAACGCCCGAATTCCCTTCGACGCCGTGATCTTTGACGTCTCTATGGACCGCGGTGTCCGATTTGCCGGCGAGCGGCTTACCGAGATCATGTATAAAGCTCTGCTTCGCGAGCTAGGTTATGCTGAAGATTTCGACCTCGCAGAGTTGGAAATAACTCTCGAGGCGGACGGGCAGCTTCAAGCATTCGAGCAGGAATTCAAGAAGGAACACGGTGATATATGGAGAAAGCGCCGACAATTAGGCCTGGCAATCAACGAAGCGAGTGCCGTACTTCATAATCTTGATCCCAAAACTTACCCAACTGCCGACTCGTGGGCAACTACTATAGGAAAAGGGCGCGCTGATATTGACCCAAATAAGTTGGCCCGCCGGAGCTTTGAACTCAGTGCCCGCCGAGCTCCAGGCAAGGCTCTCATTTTTATTATCGATGAAGTCGGGCAGTTCGTATCACGCAGTGTCGATAAAATGCTTGACCTTCAGGCGATCGTGCAAGCCGTGGGAATGGAAGGCCGGAATCGAACTGAGCGGCGTGAGGCAGTCTCTCCTTTCTGGATTGTCGTTACATCCCAAGAAAAGCTCAGCGAAATCGTTACCGCCCTCGATTCAAAGAAAATTGAGTTAGCCCGGCTTCAAGATAGATTCCGGCTCACTGTCGACCTTAAGCAAACAGACATTGCAGAGGTGACAGCCCGGCGCGTGCTGAGCAAGAACGAACAAGCGGTAGGAATATTAGGGAAGCTTTTTGACACCAACGAGGGCCGGATCAAAGAATGCAGCACACTTGAGCATTCATCCAGGAACCTGGCTATCACGCGGAAGGAATTTGTTCGTCTGTATCCATATCTTCCCTACCAGATCGAACTCTGTATCGATATCGTTGCCGGCCTTCGAGCCAAGCGAGGGGCTTTCCGTCATATCGGAGGAAGCAATCGGACGATCATAAAGCAAGCTCAACAAATGATGATTAATGAACGGACCCGCCTGGCTGATGCGCCGATTGGCTCCCTCGTGACCCTAGATAAATTGTACGAGCTTCTCGAGGTGGGAAACCTTCTCCCGAGTGAAGTAAGCCAGGAAATCGCCAACGTCGCTACTCGCTTGAAGGACAATCCGCTCGCCCTGAAGGTGGCTAAGGCAATCTCACTTCTTGAATCGGTAAAGGACCTTCCTCGTACATCCCATAACCTTGCCGTGGTCCTCCATCCGGCGGTAGATGCCGATCCTTTGCGCCCGGAAATAGAGAAAGCGCTTGGTGAACTCGAAAACGCACAGTTTGTCAGGAGTACGGATGAAGGATATAAACTTCTCACCGTCCAGGAAAAAACATGGGAAGAAGAAAGGAATAGCCTGGATCCTAAAGAAAAAGAACGGAATCGAATACATCGTGACCTCATATCCGACATCTTCACCGATCCCAAAGTGCGCGCTCACCTATTCAAGAGCCTCCGGACATTCCGGCTTGGAATTACCTTGGAAGGAGAATCGATCGGCCTAGATGGCGATATCATGTTTCATATTCGGCTGGTTGAGACCGAAAGGATCAAGGAGGCGGCAAAAGAAGCCCGGCAGGACAGCGCCTCGAAGCCTACCGAATTCTACTGGATTTCACCGATTCATGATAATGTTCGGACTGCTGTCGCCGAACTCTTCAGGTCAACAGAGATGATAGCGGAATATGATAGGCTTGCTGCCCACCAGACCCTATCCTCCGAACAGCAGGCCTGCTTGGCAGAGGAAAAAAACCGTCGCGACCGCAACAGCCGCTATGTCCGTTCTTTATTGGTTTCCGCTCTTGAATCGGGACAAGGCTTCTTTAACGGCGTCGGCCATGACGCATCCACCCTGGGAATTGATCTTGCGGGCATGACGCAGAGCTTAATCGAAATGGCCGTCCCGGCACTCTATCCAGAATTGGAGATTGGCACCCTGCCTCTTGCGGGGGGAGAAGCAGATAGACTTCTTACCGCGACCAACCTCAGCGGACTTCCAAAAGTATTCTATAACGATAAGCCCGAATTGAGCCTGGTCGTTAAACAGGGCGGTCAATACGTCCCTAACCTCGGTTGTCATCTATGCCGGGATATTCTTGAATACCTCCGCAAGGAACATGCCTACGGCAACAAGATAACCGGAAAAATGCTGGAAAATCATTTCGGAGGAATTGGCTTTGGCTGGGAATTCGAGTCCGTTCGCCTAGGCTCAGCATTGCTTTTTCGCGGAGGGGCAGTTGAAATCAGCCATCAAGGCCGGAAATATCGCGATTACACTGAGCCGGCGGCTCGACAGCCTTTTCTAAGCAATCCAGCCTTCAGGGCCGCCTCTTTCTCTCCCCGGGAAACTCTGGACCTCAAGGTCCTGGCAAGCGCAGCAAAGATGTATGAGGAGTTGACTGGAAAGGATGTCAACATCGAGGAGGGAGCGATCGCGCAGGCGTTTAAGCTTCTGGCATCCGAAGATCGCGAGAAACTTGTCCCCTTATGTGCACGTCTTAATGCGCTGCGGTTACCGGGCGCAGAAGTAGCCGCCAATCAACTCAAGTGGGTTGAAGGTATTCTTGATAGTCCAGCAGACGAGTGCGTCAAAACATTAGCCTTTGAAGGCAAAGCATATGCTGAAGGAAGGCGTCAGACTGAAGAACTCACAAGATATGCCACGGACGAGAATGTCGATAGTTATAAAATAGCCCATCGTATTCTTGAAGAACAATGGCCGCTGCTCAAAGCGCGAGGTGCCGATGAAACTCTGTCCGCCGCTTCCGAGAAACTCCGAGATGTCCTGAGGTCGGAAGATTGCTTCCAATGTTTAGAGGAACTCAAGGCTACTTGCCAGACCCTAGATGCCGCCTATCGTCATATATATGCCGCCAAACTTGAACAACGCTCGAAGTCCTATGCTGAGGCTCTGGAGATGATCAAGGGAAGACCTGAGTGGCTCGCCGTCAGCCAGAGTGAAGAGATTCCGGCTGACCAGAAGGAATCCATTTTATTTCCTCTTACAAGCCGCATTAGCGCTGAAATGGATTTGCCCTATGGAGCTTCGGTCTGCCGTCGAACTGGCGCAACCCTATCGCAAATGGAAAGCGAAATTGAAGGAGTAGGCGCCGTCGCGAGCCAAGTCCTGAAGAGATTGATCGAACTCGCCGTACCCAAAGGAAAAGTTGAAATGGTCTCGGTGGCCAAACTCTTTCCCACGCGCATTACAACAAATGAAGAACTCAAAGAATTTCTCAAGGCACTCGAAGAGCGCCTCGCGAAAATTATCGCTCGAGGCGATACCATTTTATTAGAGTGAGATGGATTTCAAATAATGAATCTGGATGTAATTTCCACAATTCAAAAATTCACTCTGAAGGCTCGCCATGATCTTGAACGCGAGGCGCAGGAGCAACTTGAAGGCATATATGGCTGGCTCCCGGATGGTTCTTTCTCAAGCGCTGAACTCTATCCCGCTCTCGTTCAGATCCAAGAGGCAATGGAGACTCGACGGCGTTTGGAGCAATATGCCACCGCCGAGCTTGAAGCAGGCTTCGATCCTAAGACAGCGCGGGAAGCACTGGTCCGCGAAACTGCTTTTACCTGGCTCAACCGCTTCGTTGCTCTCCGGATGATGGAGGAAAGGAAGCTTATAAAAGAAACCGTTAGTCGGCTTTCTGATTCAAATGCCTTCAAGCTTTGGATTGCCGACGAGCACGATCCGGAAGCCGTTGTCCTATATGGAAAAGGCGACTTGCCTGTGGACAGTGTCGGAGAAGGTCCGCGCCAAAAAGCTTACAGGCGATTTCTGCTCTGGGAGTGTGCAAGGCTTGGTCAAGAAGTTTCTGTTCTTTTCGACCCAAGCACCCTCGCGAGCCGGCTTTTTCCTAGGCCTTTAGTCTTGAAACAATTTATTGAGGCGATGAACGATCCTGAGCTCCTTGAGGCCTGGTTGCCGGGTAATGAGGAGACCATCGGCTGGGTTTACCAATCATTCAACGCTGAGGATAAAAAAGCCGTTTTTGAAGGATTTGGCAAAGGGAAAAAGGTGACTCCGGAACAAATCGCTCCGGCGACCCAAGTATTCACTCCACGCTGGGTTGTCCGTTTCTTAATAGAGAACTCCCTTGGGCGCCTATGGGCTGAAATGCACCACGACAGCAGACTGATTAAAGAGCTCGGATACCTCGTCCCCCCTCAGGAGAAAGTTGCACGTCGTATTAAGCCTGCCAGCGAGATTACTTTTCTCGACCCGGCATGTGGCTCCATGCATTTCGGCCTTATCGCCTTTGACCTTTTTGCAGACATGTATAAGGAGGAAATTGAGAACGTCGGAAAGCCCGGGTGGCCCGATAAACCTTCCGTAGCTCGCCCCGAAGACATCCCAGCCGCTATTATCAAGAATAACCTCCATGGCATAGACATTGACCTGCGGGCGGTGCAACTTTCCGCTTTGATCCTTTTTTTGCGGGCGAGATCGATGAATTCTAGGTGTGAATTTACGGACCGTAATCTTGCCTGCGCCAACATAGAGCATATCACGGCGGGTCGACTCGATTCGTTCATCCGGCAAGCCAAGTTTGAGCATCCCATTTTTGAGAGAATCCTCATGGCCATGGCCGAGAAACTCAGAGACAGCGACAATCTTGGCAGTTTGATAAGGCCAGAGGAGGATCTGCGAGGGTTAATAGAGGAAGAGCGGAAAAAAGCAAAGGTCGAACCTCAACAAAAGGATCTGCGTTTTCCTGATATTTCCTACGAGACATTCGAGACACAGGAAAGGATGGCGGAGTTCTTCGAGTTGCTGGAGGACAAGATATTAAAGAGACTTGATGAGTTCGTCCGACGGTCGCGGGAGGCCGGCCAGGATCCGGCCCATTTTGCCGCGGAAGCCGCTAAGGGCCTGCGATTTATACGCTTGGTGCAACATAGATATGACGTTGTTGCAACTAATCCTCCATATATCGATAGCAGGGATTTCAATCCTGTTCTGAAGGCTGCTTTAGAGAAAGAATATCCAGAGTCAAAAAGGAACCTTTTTGCTGCTTTCGTAATGAGAAGTATTGAGCTTAATTCTGGAAGTGGTTTTATAGGCATGATAACAGGACAGTCTTTTATGTTTATTATGACTTACGAGGATTTCAGAGAGCGGCTTCTAAATCTTATCTCTATCGAAACGCTATCTCAATATGACTATCATCTCTTCGCCGAAAGAGTTGATACAGCCGCCTTTGTCCTTCGCCGGGAAGCCGATGAACAAAAAAGAGAAAACAGCGTTGGGACGTATTTCCGTCTGGTTCATGAACGTGACGCTGAAGCGAAGCGTGCGACATTCGAAAGCACTCTTAAGGCTCTTCGTTCCGGCCAGCAACATCCTAAGGTATTTCATTATAAACAGAAGGATTTCGATCCCATCCCCGGGAAGCCCTGGGTGTATTGGATGCCGGAAAAGCTGAGAGGTCTATTTAGGAAGCTCCGGAAAATCGAGGAAGTGGCCAAGCCAAGGCAGGGACTTGCGACAGCTGATAACACGCGATTCTTGCGTGCTTGGTGGGAAGGCGGCACATCAAGGATTGGCTTTAATAAGAGGAATGGCAATGAAGCTAAGAATAGTGGATTAAGTTGGTTTCCATATATGAAGGGCGGAACGCCTTCCGCTTGGTATGGGAATCAAGAGTTCGTATTAAATTGGCATGATGATGGAGCTGAGTTATACGCTTTTCGGCCGACGTCAGTTATTAGGAACCCAGATTACTACTTCCGCCGGGGGGTCACGTGGAGCCTCATAAGTTCAAAGGGATTTGCTGCTCGGCTTTCACCGGGTGGGTTCATTTTTGACGTTGCCGGAATGACTTGCTTTCCACCTGAAGACCTCATCGAAATGATTCTAGCGTTGCTTAACTCTCGAGCTGCTAAATTTATTTTATCGGCCCTAAATCCTACCATTAATTACCAGGTCGGTGATATCGAGCGGTTGCCCGTGCCTGCCGAGCGAAATGAAAAGATAGTCGAATTTGTCAACAGATGCATCGAGCTTAAAAAACAGGATAGCCGCGAAAGCGAGATCACGTATGATTTTGTGCATCCTCTATTGAACCTTGAAGAAGCAGATTTCCGAAGAAAAGAACTCGCGGCATTAGAAGAACAAGTTGATAATGAGGTTTCCAGACTCTATGGTCTGTCGGAAGAGGACCTTGAAATCATCGATCGAGAGTTGGCGAGTGCCTCTGGCGTCCAGGATAACACCAGGGAGAACGAAGATTCATCTTCAGACGAGGAGGAAGCCGAAGGAGAAGTTCGAGCGGTCGACACCTCAGAGTGGGCATTGAGTTGGATATCCTATGCGGCAGGGATTGCCATTGGCCGGTTCGAGCTAGGAAATCCTGAAGGACTGGGCCGGGGGGATTTCGGGCCTGAAGTCATAAATGCGCTCAACCCCCTAATTAACACCGATGGCATATTGGTCAATGATCCCGATCAACCTCTCGATTTGGCCGAGCGTTGCCTTAAAATACTCGAAGTGATACTTGGCGAGAAGGAAGCATCCTCTCGGGTGAAGACAGCGCTTGGGAACGGCGATCCTCTGGAGCTCTTGCGGGATTGGTTTGGCCGATTCAGCGGATCACCTAAGGATTCATTTTGGAAGTATCATTTCCAGCTCTACAGGAAAAGGCCGGTCTACTGGCCGCTTCAATCACCCGGTCGGCTATACACCGTCTGGGTATTCCATGAAAGGTTTACCCGGGATACACTTTTCCATATCAGGAACAATATCGTCGAACCCCGGTTGAGGATGGCGGATAAACGGGCTGACGATCTTCGACTTCGTTCTGAGACTGATAGGTCGGTAAGAAAGGAGATCGACTGGCTCCGAGAACTCGGCGATGACCTCCGGGAGTTCTCCAAACGGCTTAGGGCGGTCGCTGAAAAAGGGTATGTGCCTTATATTGATGATGGGGTTCTGCTCAATGCGGCTCCGCTTCATCAACTTCTTCCCTCTTGGCCTGAGACCGAAAAGGCCTGGACGGAGCTTGAAGAAGGTGAATACGACTGGGCACAGCAGGCCATGGAATACTGGCCGGAAAGGGTTAGGGAAAAGTGCAAGACCAACCGGTCTTTCGCCATCGCCCATGGACTTGAGGAGCTTTGTCCGCCCGCCGAAAAAGAGACAGGTCAAGAAAAGGGCAGAAGAAAAAAAAGGAGCCCGGTGGATAACCAATAAGGACGAGCTTAGATCATGGGAAAGATAACGGAAGAGGTCTTAGGGCTCATTAAAAGGCAGATAGACGAGCGGGGGATTGTCGTCTGGTATGATCCCGAAAAGGTATTCTCTCGACTGCTCCCTCAATTGAGCTTCGGCGATGTGCCGGTCGTTTCCTATGACGACGGTTTCTTTAGGCTGCGGGAGAAAATCGAGCCTTTTCTTGAATTCATCGATGATCAGGGTCGGATCAAGCCTGACGCGGATATCCCTCCTAAGCTTGTCATTTATGTTCCGTTGGCAAGAGGCGAAACAGACTACGCCTTAATCGAAGCCGAGACCGCCGGAATTGTTATGGAGCCGGGCGCTCCTCGCCTGGAGTGCAACACAAAATTGAGCCTGGCTGTTGAGCGCGTGTTCAGCAAGATCGCGCCTGCCAAAGCGAAACACTTGGCCAGGCAGGCCGAGGATGGACTTCTGACTATTGAAGAACTTGACCGGATCGCCGACGAGGCCGGCCAGCCGAGCTCAGGTCTTCTTCAGGTGGTTTTCGGCCCACTCTCGGTCGATGAGATTTTTCTGCAATTCGCGGCTTCTGACGCGAAAGACGAGGCTATTATTGAGAAGAACGCTCTGCCAGAGCTTGTCGAACTTATTAAAAGCGAACTAGAGCTTGAAGGCTTGAAGGATAAAGAAGTTCAAGATGTGAGGAAAGCGCTGCGCCGTTACCTCCTTTTGAATGAGTTCCTTGCAGATATGGCAGAAAGTGCCATGCCCGAGCGGCTCAGCCGCCTTCCTCGAGCTACTAAACCTCCGGTTTTGGATCTTATCCGACAGATATGTCGGATTTGGCGGAACCGGATTGATTTGAAAGTGTTCTATTGCCATGCCGCCGCGGCCGTTGAGAAAGAGATAAATCTTGCCGAGTTGGAAATTCCTCTCGATATGCTTTTGGGGAATGAAACATTTTCCGGGATTGATAGGCTCTGGCTTGGGAAGGCCGCTCTCAAACTTGCCGAAGGAGATCCTTACGGAGCCCTGGAAATAATCAATGTCAGATTGCAGCTATTCTGGGTAAAGGAAATACCTCATTTCCAAATAGAATGGAAGGTGCTCGACGCGGCGGCGCAAGTGTTAAGGAAAGCAAACAAAATTACGAAAGATCTGAAAAAGCAAAAGCCAACGCTCGAGGACTTAGTCAAAGCCTATGCCCTCCATGCCGAACCATGGATGTTGATTGACCGTTTTTATCGTATAATGGAGAGCCGCTACGCAGGGCTCGAAATGATGGAATCCACCGCGGCTGGAGTAGAGAAGGCGATTAATCTGGTAAAAACACGCTATACAGAAGTGTTGCAGGAGATGAGCCTTGCTTATTCGAATGCCGCTCTGCAACGTGAATTCGGTCCTACCCGATTCAGACCTCAGTTTCTTGTTTTTAAGGATGTTGTCAGGCCGCTTATCGATAAGAAGGAAAAGATAGCTTACTTCCTTGTCGATGCACTCAGGTATGAGATGGCGGCCGAGGTACTTGAAGGAATGGATAAAGATTACGAGGGGACAGTCGAGCCCTGTCTCGGACAGCTTCCTGGAATTACCATGGTGGGGATGGCGGCGCTTCTCCCTGGATCGGAGAACGGGATAGCGGTAGAAAGAAAGAGCGGGGGGATCAATGTTTTGATTGAGGGACACCCACTTATCTCACGGCAGGCTCGGTTGGAGTGGCTTAAGGAAAAGGCTAATGTAAGCGTAGTGTCATTCCGTTTAGGGGAAACACTCAAGCTGACCCCCAAGCGGAAGAAGGAGATCGAGTCGGCACAGCTCATTATCGTTACTTCCCAGGAAATCGACCGAATGGGGGAGGAAGCCGGAGAAGAAGAGGATGCCAGGATTTATATTGAAGGTATTCCGGGTAAACTTCGACGTGCCATTCGTTCGTTGGCGAGGGCGGGAATTAGGTGGTTTGTGGTGGTAGCGGACCATGGATTTCACCTTGTAGATTCTTTGGATCCCGGGATGGCAATGGACGGACCCGGCGGTGATACACTAGAGCTGCATCCAAGGGCATGGATCGGGCTGGGCGGGATGTCGGCAGAGGGTTTTCTCCGAGTCAAAGCCGATGACCTCGGGCTGGGCGGAACATTAGAATTTGCTTTTCCCAGAGGCCTTGGAGTGTTCAAGGTCAAGGGGGGCGTCGGGAGCTATTTCCATGGTGGAATCTCGCCCCAGGAGCATATCGTTCCAGTTCTCGTTATTAAGACGAAAGGCATAGCTGCGGCGGCCAAATCTGTTTTGGGCGTCAAGGTTTCTATGGCCAAGGGTAAAATCACAAACCGAATATTCACAGTGATTGTGGAAGCCGAGGCAGGCGGGATCTTTCAAGAAGAGGGACGGCGGGTCCGAGTCGAGGTTGTTTCCGATAAAGAGGAAATCGGAAAGACAGTCGCAGCGGGATATGACTATGATGAAAGCAGAAACGAAATAGTCGTCAGGCCCGGACAGCCCAATGTGGTCACATTGATGCTTCAGAGAGGGACGGTTCCCTCGCGTTTAACGATCCAGGTCGTCGACGTTGAGAGTCAATTAGTCCTTGATTCAATCAAAGACATTCCCGTTGAGTTAACAATATGAGTTTTCGAAAATGGGAGGATGCGCATGGACGCATTGGATAGAAAATTATCTGATGTCTTTGCCGGGAAGATCGTTCGAAAGGACCTCGTCCGAAAAGTCAAGGTCGGCGCGAATGTTCCCGTTTTCGTCCTTGAATATCTGCTTGGAAAGTATTGCGCTACCGAAGATGAGGCGGCTATTGAAGCGGGGATGAGAGTTGTCAATAGGACGCTGGCCGAGAATTTCGCCCGGCCGGAGGAGAGCAACAAGGCCCAGGCGCTCGTCAAGGAGAGGGGAAAGCATGTTTTTATCGACAAGGTCAAAGTCCGTTATCTAGCCGAGGATGATAAGTACTGGGCGGAGCTTGTAAATTTCGGGCACAAGTACGTCCATGTCCCCGAGCGCTTCACAAGGGAATATGACCGG
>Ga0172362_10003151_pt1 | contig 14230 bp, 8 predicted proteins | sample LakKivs1_kivu2a2_FD_114534 | JGI IMG/M metagenome (GOLD analysis project Ga0172362, IMG submission 114534) | Sediment microbial communities from Lake Kivu, Rwanda - Sediment s1_kivu2a2 | ecosystem: Environmental > Aquatic > Freshwater > Lake > Sediment | place: Rwanda: Western Province, Lake...
CTGGAAAAATCGCCGGCACGATCACGGACAAGACCACCGGTGAACCACTCGTCGGAGTCAATGTCATTATTATGGGAACGACTCTGGGAGCGGCCACTGATCTGGACGGATACTACTCTATCCTGAATGTCCCGGTGGGAACGCATTCCTTGCGAGTGACCTTCATCGGTTACCGCGACTATGTGGAAAACGATGTGCAGGTCAACTTAGACCTGACCAGTACCATTAATGTCCAGATGGAACGGACTACCCTGGACTTGGGTCAGGAAGTCGTAGTGACGGCTGAAAGAAAATTAATCCGCAAGGACGAAACCAATACCAATGTCGTCAAGCGTACCGAAGACATCGAGAATATGCCGGTGCGCGGGTTGGCCAATTTGGCCGCTACGACCGCCGGTGTGGTCAAAGCCGAAAACACGGGTGCAATGAATGTGCGCGGCGGACGGGGAGGCGAAACGGCAACCTATATTGACGGTGTGCTCGTCACTGATCCATTCAATTCTGCACAACGAGTTTTCGTGCCCAATCAATCCATTGCCGAAATGAGTGTGCAGACGGGTGGCTTTAATGCCGAATACGGCGATGCTATGTCCGGGATTGTGGCCATCACGACCAGCGCCGGTTCTGATAAATACCGCCTGACCTTTGATGGCGTCACGGACAAATTCCTGAGCCCGGATAAAAAAATCTTGGGATTGGGAACCTATTCGTATGGCTATTCGGAATTTACCGGCACTCTGAGCGGTCCGATCATTCCCAAATCAAAACATACGTTCTACATCAGCGCATCGCATCGTTACAGCGCTGACGCCACGCCTTCCTGGGGCTGGGCCGAAAACGATTGGAAACTGAAAGATTATACCTATTATCAGCCTTTAGGCACCGGGGTGGATTCTACCGGAGCGATTATCTGGGGCGATACGGCAGTGCACAAATATAAATTCAACGCGATTCTGCCGGAAAACTACTCCAATCGCTGGGCTTTTCAGGGTAAAACCAAATTGCAATTGGGCAAGAATGTGGAGCTCAAAACCAGCTTGCTGAACACCAGAAGCGATTTCAGCGCTGACTATCTCGGAACTGCCAACGGTATCCAGCCGATCCGGTTCTTCGACACAGAACATCGTCCAGTTACCGATCAGAATACCATTTCCTTTAATACTACGCTAACGCACATGTTGTCCAGTCGGTCGTTCTACGATCTGAAATTCAACTGGTACGATACAGAGACTCATACTTACGATCCGGTCTTCAAGGATGACCTATACAAGTATGGTGATCCGAATTATAATCCCTGGCCGGAAGCCCGTGACTACTGGGGCAATCCGTTCACCGGAAGAATAGAACCCGACTTCTTCCAGCCCGGTTGCCAGTACGATTCCTGGTGGAAACAGCGGACGCAGTACTGGGGCGTGGATTTTGACCTGACTCATCAACAGGGCAAATACAACACGATCAAAGCCGGCTTCGAATACAAGTACCATACCCTGAGGTCAATGCGCATCTATAATCCGACTTTCTTGGCGGATTCGGATTTCGTCAATGACGAATTGGGACGTTTCCGGAATGCCGACATCCGCGGTTATGGCTATGACTTGGAAGGCAACGAGGTCAATGAAGGTGATTATCTGACGGATGTGGTCAGAGATTCTACCGGTCGTCCGACCAGCGGCTATTATAACCAGGCTCCGTACCATCCGATTATCATGAGTGCCTATGTCCAGGATAAAATCGAATTCAAGGATCTGGTTTTGAATATCGGCCTGCGCTATGACCATATCAATCCCAATGCGTGGATGTTCAAACAGATCGCCGCGGAATTCGATGCCAATGGAACCTATGTCGATGGCACCGGCATGTTCGGTGGCAATCGGCAGTTCGATGAAGATGACACCGAACCTTCGGAGACTTACTATTATATCAGTCCGCGGTTAGGAATGAGTTTCCCGGTCACTGATCAAACGGTTTTCCATGCACAATATGGGGTTTTCTATCAGCAACCGCCGCTGACCAACCTGTATCTGGCACCGTTTTATATGGACAAATACGCTCAGGAGACGGGGTACTTCACTAACCTGAACAATCCCAACCTGAGACCACCCAAGACCACGTCCTATGAAATTGGCTTCAAGCAGATGTTAGGTACCAACGCTTCGGTCCAGCTGACTGCTTTTTATAAAGAAACCGAAGACCTGATTCAACTGCAATCGATCATTACGGACATCACCACGATCGCCTTCCCGGTTAATGGTGATTTCGGTACGGTCAAAGGTCTGGATGTGATCTTCAATTTGCGCCGATACAAAAACCTGAGCCTGAACTTCAACTACGAAATGCAATTTGCAGAAGGAACTGGCTCGGCTTCGCTGGATAATTTCGATATCGCTTGGTTGAGCGGGACCCGCGGGCATTACCCGAAATTCGCCCAACCGCTGGATTTCGAACAACGGCATACCGGGGCCTTGACCCTCGATTATCGCCTAAAAGACGAGGGGCCGAAATTCCTGCGCGATGCCGGTGCCAACCTGCTGTTCACTTTCAACTCCGGCAATCCTTACACCCGTTGTCGCGTGACTGGCGTACAACCGCATGACGGTCGCTATGATAACGACATCTCCAACGTGCCGGTAACTGCCGCGATGGCAGAGACCACACCCTGGAACTTCCGCGTGGATATGAAACTGGACAAGCGCATCAAAGTTGGCCCGTCCAAGCTGCGGCTCTATGCCGAAATCATCAATCTGCTAAACCTGAGGAATGTCCAGGCTGTCTGGACAACTACGGGATTGCCGGATGATTCGGGCTTCCTGGGAACCCCGGCTGGTCAGGCGTATTGGAGGGCACTAGATGAAACCGGTAAGAAGCTCTTCAAAATGCGTGAGATTGATTATAACTACTACGGTCAACCGCGGCAGATTCGTCTCGGTGTCCAGGTCGAACTGTAAGGTTGATTGGAGGAATGAACATGAAGAAAATAATGCCAATTATTCTGATAATAATGTTGCTTGGTACGCTCGCTCTGGGCGCGGAAGCAATCAAATCCAAAACCACACCGGTAAGCAAACCAGCTGTCATGAACGATATCTGGATCAATGCCAACCGGATGAATGGTATTCTGCGCAACAACGGAACCTGGTTTTACGATAACGTTTTGGGCGACTGGGGCTTAGAATGGCCGCAAGGCAGTGGACTGAGCCCGATGTTTGCCGCAGGCCAATGGGTCGGCGCTATGGTCGAAGGTTCACCGCGCATCGCGGGTATCATTCACGGTCACAGTGAATTCCAACCCGGTGAAATCACCCAGTGGGGAATAGACCCGCCCGTGGCGGCTAATCCGACTTCGACCGCCTATCGCTGGTATGAGATTCGTTCCGACGGAACGGGTGATTGGACCAACTGGCCGGTCAGTCAGGGTGCGCCGGTTGACGCTGATGGCAATCCCAAACTCATCGGCGATCAAACAATCTTCTGTGTCTATAATGATATGGCTGATCATACCCAATTCGGCACTTCCAAGATGGGTGTCGAAGTTCGCCAGATCGTCTGGTCCTTCAGCCGGGCGGACGCGATCGGTGACATGGTCTTCCTGAAATGGCAAATCGTCAATAAAAGCGCCTATGACTGGAGTGAAACCTATCTCTCGATCTGGACTGATCCGGATTTGGGCGATGGCTGGGACGATTTCGTCGGTTGTGACAGTACCCTCGGTTTAGGGTATTTGTACAATGCCAGTGATAATGATCAGCAATATGGCGCCGCACCGCCGGCAATCGGGATTGACTTCTTCCAGGGGCCGATCGTTGATTCGCCGGGCGACGTGGTCGTGCTACCCGACGGGACGACCTTTCAGGATAAAAAGATGCTGAAGATGACGTCCTTCATCTATTACAACAATGACGACTCTCCACAAGGTAATCCCCAGACCGGGAACGATGCCTGGAACTACCAGCGCGGTATTTGGAGAGATGGCAGCTTCATCACCGATCCAAGCGGCAATCCGACCCGCTTTATGTACACGGGTAATCCTGAAGCCGCCACGGGATGGTTGGATGCGAATGAGTCCGATCGTCGGTTTATGATGACCACCGGTCCGTTCGTGATGCCGAAGTGGGTCGATGCCGACGCCGATGGTATTCCGGAGCTCGGTGAACCCGGCGTACAGGAAATTGTCGCTGGTTGTATCGTGGCCCGTGGCTCAAGCAATGTCAACTCCGTAACGACCTTAAAGGAAGTTGATGTTCTGGCGCAACAGGCTTATGACCTGAACTTCATTTTGGCCAAGGCACCCAAGACCCCCGTCGTTTCAGTCAGCCAGGCGCCCAACGAGATTATTCTGACCTGGGATGAGACCTCAGAATACAATGATGACGGTAGTCCCTATGAATCCGCCGATCCAATCGTTGGGGCGGCTTACGGCGATACCGTGATCATTGATAACATTGTTAAAGTGATTTCTGATTCGACTTATAACTTCCGCGGCTATACTGTTTATCAGTATGCAGATGCTTCCGGGCGCGAACCGGTCGTCGTTGACCACTGGGATATCGGAACACCAGCGGATGCCGAAGATTACACTAATCAGCGCTACATCGTACTTTCCCAAAATAAGCATCCCACCGTCGGTAATGTCGGTGAAGCATTATTTAACGGAAAAGAATACTATTTCGGTGTCACCGCCGAAGGTTATTGCGAGTTCGGAGCGCCGAAAATATTCGAGAGTTCTCCGCGTATCGTGCGCGTGATCCCGCAGAACACGCCAGGATTACGCACTTCCTCAGTCAGAGGTGATTCGCTCACTGTCACCCACAGTGTGACTGCCGGACTCCCGAGTGACGGATCGGTAGTTGCCATTGTCGTCGATCCGAGTTCTCTGACTGGAGACGCTTATCATGTGACTTTCAACGCGGATCGTACCTGGAATCTGCTCAGTTCGTCAGATTCTTCTTTCAGCGCGGCTCAGACCGAGACGCTTTTAGTGGATCAACCCAATCAGCGTGGTGACGACGCTTACAACGTTGTGGACGGCATTTTGGTCAAAGTTGTCGGCCCAGCGCTGGATTATAAGAACATCCAGGTCGTGGCCAACGGCAATGGTCCGCTCTCCCAACCGGAAATGGGTTGCTTCGCCTACAATTCCAATGGCTTCCCGTTCCTCGGCGACTGGGATGGTGTTCCCGTAGCCGGTGATATTGATCGTCCCACTGAAGATCAGCAGGTTAGTCCGGCAGAGTGGGGCATTCACACCGGTATGAATGCTGTAGGCATGGATGATAGTTACGATTATTTCGTTACCCGGACTACCCAGGGGGGCGCCCGCTGGAGCAGTATTATCCCTTATGACTGGGAAATCCGCTTCACCACTGCCGGAGGCAAGGCTTATATTCCCAATGCCTTCATGACCGGTGCTTCCACCGGGGGCGTCTACCTTGATGTGCCGTTCGAGCTCTGGTGCATCGGCATGGACAAGAACAGTACCGCGGACGACTATCGGTTATTCCCTTATCTGTTGGATGTAGATCATAGCGCGACCTTTAACCTGTTGACTCAGGCGGGTTGCGACACGGGTGAAGGCTATCCGGCTGACCATTCGGTTTCCGGTGGCGATAATGATCCCTACACCGACTGGATTTACTGGGTCAAACCGGCTAATACCACGCCCGGGCAGGCTGGTTATGATGCAATCGTGGCCAGTATCGGGGCAAATCCCAGCGCCCATGCCTACCTTGATGCCAACATCATGAGAGGCGACGTATTCCGACGCATGGTGTTCGTCAACTGGAATGGTGGCTCGGTCGCCACGGGCAACTACAACGCGACGATGCCGGAGACCGGAACGATCTTCCGGATTCTGACCACCAAACCGAGTCAGCCTTCCGACATATTTGCTTTCAGAGCACCGTCCAATACCCAGACGCTCACCGATAAGAAAGCCGATCTGAAACGTATCAATGTTGTTCCCAATCCGTACTATGGGTACCACAGCGGCGAATTGAATCCGTTTAACCGCTACGTTCAGTTTACCTATTTGCCGCCCGAGTGCACCATTCGGATATTCGATTTGGCTGGCAATTTAATCCGCCATTTGAGGAAGACCGATCCGACTACCACGCTCCTGCAATGGGGACTCGACAATGAGTATGAGTTACCAGTTGCCAGTGGCATTTACATTTATCATGTAGATGTCCCGGGAGTGGGAGAAAAAGTCGGTAAGATTGCGGTCTTTACACCCAATGAACGGCTTGATGCTTATTAATCGATAATTGGGAGAACAAACTATGCAAAATAAGACTTTTTCTATCAGTTTAATCATTCTGATGCTGATCACCCTGCCGGTCGCTTATGCCAGCGCCCCCAAGGTCGGTACTGCCGCCTGTCCGGAACTGCTGATTCCGGTCGGGGCGCGCAATGTCGCTCTGGGCGGTGGCAATATCGCCGACATCAAGGGCGTCGATGCAATATACTGGAATCCAGCTGGTTTGGCAATGCTGAAAGGCGGCGAAGCATCCTTCAATTACATGAAGTACTTTGCCGGCATGAAAGTCAGCAACATGGGGGCCGGTGTACGGATTGGACAATCCGGAGCCTTCGGCGTCACCCTCCAGGTGCTGGACATCGGTGATATTCCGGTGACGACGATTGAAGCGCCGGAAGGCACGGGTGAAATGATTGCACCTATCTATCTGACGTTGGGTGCGACCTACTCGCGCCGGTTCACCGACCGCATTAACTTCGGGACGAATATGAAAATCATCTCGGAGAAAATCGGTAACATGAGCGCCAGCGCTGTTGCCTTCGATTTTGGACTGCAATATGTCTCACCGTGGAATATCTCCTTCGGTGTGGCGATGCGCAACTTAGGCAGTTCGGTAAAATTCGACGGCACCGGGATCGAGTTCGATTCAGAAATCCCGTGGGCTAATCCGAATGCCGTTACCCGGAAAACCAGACTCGATTTGGCTACGGCACAATTACCCGCCAACATGACTATGGGCTTGTCCTATACTTACAAGCTGGGTGAATTGCATCAGGTCAATTTTGTGGGCAATTATATCAATAACAGCTTCACCATTGACCAGATGTGCATGGGCGCCGAGTATGGCTTCAAGAATATGCTTTTTCTCCGCGGTGGCTATACGATGACCCTCTTTCCGGACGATTATACCGAAACCGCCAAAGACGATAACCAATTTGGTTTAGCCTATGGTTTCGGTTGGCATCTGCCGCTGGGGGGTAGCAATCTGCTTTTCGATTATGCCTACCGTCCGATGAAGAATTTTGATGCGAACCAGTATTTCAGCATCGGTGTAAGCTTCTAAAGAATTCTTCCTCACTCACACTGCAGTAAGCCCCCGTCTTTTGTCCCTCCCTAAGACGGGGGCCCCTCTTTCAGGGGCAGTATCCTGACCGGGTCTGCCCCTGAGCATTTTCTCAGGTTATGTAACCGGTAATCTGCACTTACTGAAAACCGGTACTAATCCACCATCACCGTAGGCTTGCTGAAGGCGGCGCAGGCCTGAACGGGATCAATTTTATTACAGTGTTCTTACGCGCGGGTTAATCGCAACACTTGCCGCCGTTCAATCCGGTGCATGCCCCAGTCGGCGCCAGTCTTGAGGATTAAAAACAAAATTAATGAGTTCGATCCTGAGATAAAAAAGGCCAGCATCAGCGTAATATGCATCGGCATGATTCGTAAATAGGGAAAGAACATGACCAGACCGAGGTTTGGTTGCGAGTGCCGGTCATGGCGGTAATAATAGATAAACGTATACAGATGGTTGATCAGAAAAATTACGATACTCAACCAGATAATCTCCCGCTGGGCGGTCGGCCGACCGAACTTGATGATAATGAATAGCCAATAAATCAGATGAAAAAACCCGTAATGCAGCAGAAAAAAGAACGCCGAATATACACGGTTACGTTGTTTGACCTGGTTCCGTCGGTTTTGGTCTGCATCATCATAGACCGAATAAAAATCACGCAGGCTCAGAATCCGCAGGAAATTAAAACCTCCGATAATCATGCTCTGCCACCAGTAAATCCAGAGCAGGGGCGCCAGTGGCCAGTTCTCTTTCACGGCGAGAGTGATTACGATCAGATTGCTGAGGATAAGCACCACCGCAGGATAATCTGCTTTCTGCTTCCTGTTCACTTTTTCTGCAATCAGTTGAAGATCATCGCCTTTCATCAGGTTAAAAGTAATCAGAACTGAGGCAGAAGAACAAGAAAATATCCCTCACAATCTGGTACACCCCCGGTCTTCGAGCCACCCGTCGGGATTGAACCGACGACCTGCTAATTACGAATCAGCTGCTCTACCATCTGAGCTAGGGTGGCTTACAAAAAGCGGCGCAAATTTAAATAATTTCGGGAGTTGTTCCAACGTGAATCGAGCGCTATCAGTCAAGGATTGTTTAAAATTCGATTCCCAATCCAGCCGTAAAGCAAGGCGTGTAACCTGAAGAGGGCTTTACGTCGCCCGAAGATAAGCGCTCCTGTCGAGTGCGTAAATATTTCTCGCCGACTTCGATGAAAAAAATGGTGTCTTCGTTTTTAACGGCCTGGAAGGCACGCAATTCCGCTCCGAAACCCAGACCGCCATTGAAACGCCGGTAACGATAATTTTCCGTTTTTTTACCTCCGTAGTACCCCGCCAGGAAAAAGTACAAACGCGTCAATGGTTTAGTGATAATCGTGCGCTGAACCGCGGCCCCGAGGTTGTAATCGTTTTCATCGCTTTTGGAAAAGGCGATCAGATAACCAGAAACTTTAAAACCATAATTTCCCCTGATTGCACGGTACATGATTCCCGAGCCGGTAATCGTCGAAATGTCTGCGCCTAACATATGCACGGTATGTTGGGTAGTATCGGGAACATTGGCAAGGCTCAGACTAACCAGACCAAATCCAATCAACGATGCATAAATGAATGTTTTCATATGGACCTCTTGATTAGGGTGTGATTAGTTTCAGAAAATCAGTTTCGGTCAGGATGGTGACTTGCAGTTGGCGGGCGGTGGTGGCTTTGGAACCGGGATTTTCGCCGACAACCACGTAGTCGGTCTTTTTGCTTACGGATGAGCTGGCCCGGGCGCCGCGTTTTTGTACCAGACTTTCGGCTTCATCGCGCGTCATTTTCGTCAGCGTTCCGGTAAAAACGAATGTCTTACCGGTTAACTGCGTGGAACCCGCGGCTAGTTCTTCTCCGGTTAACTGGACACCACCGGCGAGTAATTCACTGATTGTCCGGCGATTTTCCGTGGTTGCGAAAAAATCGAGGATACTGCGCGCAACAATTGGCCCGACTTCGGGCACTGTCATCAGTTGCTCCTCAGTAGCCTGCATTAGGTTTTGCAGGGTATTAAAGGCTCGGGCTAAAACCAGACCGAGATGTTCTCCGACATTCCGAATCCCTAAGGCGTAAATAAAACGTGCCAGCGTGGAATTTTTGCTTGTTTCGATCGCCATGAGCAGGTTTTCGGCTGATTTTTCACCCATGCGCGGTTGGTTGAGCAGTTGTTCTCTGGTCAAGCGGTAGAGGTCGGCAACGTCCCGAATAAGCCCATTGTTGACCAGTTGCTCCACCCATTTGTCGCCCAAGCCTTCGATGTTCATCGCGCGTTTGGAGGCGAAGTGTTGAATGCGACCCTTGATCTGTGCCGGGCAATTCATATTCGGACAGCGGTGCTTGACTTCGTCGAGTTCTCGGATGAGGAAGGCTCCGCAGGCAGGACAATGGGTAGGGAACCGGTACGGCTCTTCCTTACCGCTCCGACGTTCGGTAATGACTTTGACGACTTGCGGAATGACATCACCAGCCCGCTGAATTACAACCCAGTCACCAACGCGCACGTCGAGCCGTTCGATTTCATCCTGATTGTGCAGGGTGGCGTTGGCGACGGTGACGCCGCCGATTGGTACGGGCTGAAAATTGGCCACCGGGGTGACTGCACCGGTGCGCCCGACACTCACTTTGATGGAAAGCACCTGGGTGACTTCCTGCTGAGCCTTGAATTTGCCGGCAATAGCCCACCGTGGACTGCGCGACTTGATGCCCAGGATTTCCTGGTGGCGAAAAGCGTTCACCTTAAAAACCACGCCGTCGATGTCGTAGGGAAGCGCATTGCGCTGTGTTTCAATTTGGTGGTAGTAGACGAACAGTTCAGCGGGATTTTGGCATACTTTAATTAACGGGTTGACCCGCAACCCCCAGCGAGGCAAGGCTTGCAGGAATTCGGAATGAGTCTGAAAACTCACTCCTTCGCAAGTTCCCAGCGCATAGCAGAATATTTTCAGCGGGCGGCGAGCGGTGATTTGCGGATCGAGCTGGCGCAAGGAACCAGCTGCCGAATTGCGTGGATTCGCGAAAAGCGGTTTGCCTTCCTCGGCCTGCTGACGATTAAGCCGTTCGAAATCAACCTTGTCCATGTAGACTTCGCCACGGACTTCCAAAAGGTCTGGAATTGTCATCAGGCTGGAATGTAGTTTAAGCGGTATCGCCCGAATGGTCTTCAGGTTTTGGGTTATATTTTCACCGGTGACGCCATCGCCGCGCGTCGAGCCTACGATTAGAAGTCCCTTTTCGTAAACCAACTCGACCGCCAGTCCGTCAATCTTGGGTTCTGCCACGAATTCGATGGTTTCTCCCGGCAGGCTTTTTTCCACCCGCGCGATGAAATCGCGGAGTTCACCTTCGTTCATCGCATTATCAAGGCTGAGGAGGGGCAAGCGATGCGTGACTGTCGTGAACTCACTTAACGGAGTCGCCCCGACGCGCTGGGTGGGTGAATCCGGGGTGATCAGTTCAGGGTGCGCCGCTTCAATTGTTTGCAGTTCGCGGAGCAGCTGGTCATATTCGGCGTCACTGATAGTCGGATTATCGAGAACGTAGTAGTTGTAGTTGGCCGTATGCAGCTGTAGATGCAACTGCGCCACGCGCGCCTGGAGCGCATCGGGATTTTCTCTGACGATTCCTGCAAGATCCAGCTTGATCTGATCCGGACCGGCGCTCATTTCAAGTAGTCGGTGTCAGCGACTGTTTGAACGGGAGACAATTAGCCTTCGTTAGTTTTATTTTCCAGCAGTTTGATAAATGGTTTAAACAAATCGATGGGTACGGGGAAAATAATGGTCGAGTTGTTTTCGGTAGCAACTTCACGCAGGGTTTGCAGGAAACGCAGTTGAATCGTGACGGGTTGTTTGTTGAGAATTTCGCCAGCTTCGAACAACCGGGTGGAAGCCTGATATTCGCCTTCGGCGTTGATGACTTTGGCGCGACGTTCACGCTCGGCTTCGGCTTGTTTGGCCATGGCGCGTTGCATTTCCTGGGGCAGGTCAACGTGTTTGATCTCGACTTGGGAGACTTTTATGCCCCAGGGATCGGTATGCGTATCCAGAATCGTTTGCAGTTCGGTATTAATTTTTTCGCGACTGGAAAGCAAATCATCGAGCTCGGCCTGTCCCAAAATCGAACGCAGGGTCGTCTGGGCCAGCTGCGAAGTGGCATAGAGATAATCTTCGACTTCCACGACGGCGCGCGAGGGATCCAGGACCCGGAAATAGACCACCGCATTGACTTTTACCGATACGTTGTCTTTGGTAATGATATCCTGGGGCGGGACATCCATCACTACCGTGCGTAAACTGACCTTGACCATTTTATCCACGATGGGAATCAGGAAAATAATGCCGGGACCTTTGGAGGCAATCAGGCGTCCCAAGCGGAAAATTACACCGCGTTCATATTCGCGCAGAACCCGCACGGCACTGGAAATTAACAACACACAAAGGGCGATTAAGGTTAAAAGTGGTAATTGCATATGCTACTCCTATTAGTTTATTCTTTTTGAGTTACATGTAAAACCATGTTTTCGACGGCCAGCACCGTAATTGAGGCGCCGCGCGGAATGGGCGTGCGGGCAGTGGCTTTCCAGTATTCTCCATGAACCTGTACGGTGCCGATCGGATTGATATCGGAAATCGCGGTACCGGTGAGTCCGACCAATCCCTCCACGCCGGTAGTAGGTTGACGCCGATGTGCTCTGATGACATACGTCAGAGCGAAAATGATGAAAGCCGCGGTGAAAAGCACTACGGGCAGAATCACTTTCAGCGAAATAGCCTGCAGGGTTTCCGGAGCTTGGGAGACATCAATTAACATCATGGAGCCGAGCGTCATAGCGATAATTCCTCCGATGGTTAGCAGTCCAAAACTAACGATTTTTACTTCCAGAATGAAGAGAATTATTCCCACGATAATCAGAGCCAGGCCGGCATAATTGATCGGGAGCACCTGAAAAGCGAAAAAAGCCAGGATTAGAAAAACCGCACCCAGCACTCCGGGAAAGATCGCTCCGGGATTGGAAAATTCGAAATACAGGCCATAAAAACCCAGCATCAGCAGAATATAGGCCACGGTCGGATCACTGATTATGTCGAGAATTTTACGATGCACTCCCAGCGGGCGGGTACGAATATTGGCGGTACGCGTCGTGAGCCGGCGTTCTCCATGAGGAGTGCGAAAAGTTTTACCATCGAGGATGGTAAGTAATTCATCGAGATCGCGGGCAACTGTATCCACAACCCGCAGTTTGACCGCCTCCCGCTCGGTGATCGAGACGCTTTCGCGCACGGCCTTTTCGACCCACGTAGTATTGCGTCCGCGTTCTTTGGCAAGACTGCGGATGTAGGCGACCGCGTCGTTGGTAGCTTTCTCCAGCATGGTTTTAGTACTGGCGGAATCCGGTTGACCCCCCAAACCCCCGCCGCCTAAGTTGACCGGATGGGCGGCACCAATGTTGGTACCGGGCGCCATGGCGGCAAAATGCGCCGCCACCGTGATGAATACCCCGGCAGAAGCCGCCTGCGCCCCGCGCGGAGCGACATAAACCACTACCGGGATTTCAGCATTGAGGATGTCTTTGATAATATCGCGCATGGAGGTCATTAGTCCGCCGGGAGTGTCCAGCTGGATGATCAGACATTGTGCCTTGGCTTGCTGAGCATCGGTGAGGTTCTTGCGGATATAGCTGGCGGAAACCGGATTGATTACCCCGTCGACGCTGATGACCCACACTTCATTTTCAGCGGCGAACAGAGTACTTAAAAGACAAAGACCAATTAGCAGATTTTTCATATTTATTTACATACCTTTACCAATGGGAAATTACGGGCTGACAGGCAAATACTCAAATGCTTTTTAAATGTTTGGAGAATGGTTTTATTTCTTCTTGGCCGGTATGATGGGAACCTTAAGCGGGTTAGTCTCGGGATTGTCCGCTGGAAAAGCCAGCGCCGCAAAATCGCGGAATTCCGCTACGAGGAAGTAATACAAATAGCGCCCATTCAACATTTCCGGAATAACTGGCAGGACGAAGGTTCCGTTTTTGTATTGCATACGGAGTTCTTTGAAATTCTTTTCGGTGTTATTGCGTAAGAAAACTTTTACGGCCAAAACCTGCCGGTTCCCTGGTTCGATGACACACGTCAGATTGGTAATAACATTCTGCTGAATTGAAGCAGGTGGATTATGATAAAGATGGGGAATGGTGGATGCGGTAGAATCAGGGGGAGTTCCCGCCCGCAGGCAAAGCGTTGTAAGAGCGACCAACCAGCCAAGACGGAGCATCATGCTCCTATCACCATCGACAGTGTCAGGGTCAACCGATGCAATTGGGATTTCTGACGGCTGTAACTGGAGCGTTCAGACCCGGGATTGGCGGCGTCGGGTGTGGTAAAGAGCCCGTTATAGACGACGCGTTGTCCTAATTGCAGCTGGTAACTCAGCTGCAGTTTAATCTGTTTATCCAACCAGCCTTCAATGCCGCACGACAACTGCTGAAGATAGGCTTCGCTTTCGGGCAGGTCAGCGAAAGGCCGCGTGACCAGACGGGAACCTAAATGTCCCTGCAGCCTTGCGGATAAAGGCCAGCTGAAGGCCACCCCGACATCGAAAGTCGTCCGCAGGTTGTTCCTGATTGCGCGATTGATCTGCGGATCCAGACGTGTCGTGAAGGTCGTGTCAAGGTACAAATCGGAGGCAAAGTGCAGGTTTTCCCATTCGCGTACCGTTAGTTCACAACTGAGCATGTAGCCCTTGTAAAGGAAAGCCGCGGCGACGGATGTTCCGAGCGGAGAACGCAATTTGTATTCAAGGATTGAGTTTTCCGTAGTATTGTTAACTGACTGGTCATCCCCGATTTCCTCGGTGGTGCTGGAGCGTGTATCC
>Ga0172362_10003153_pt1 | contig 14228 bp, 25 predicted proteins | sample LakKivs1_kivu2a2_FD_114534 | JGI IMG/M metagenome (GOLD analysis project Ga0172362, IMG submission 114534) | Sediment microbial communities from Lake Kivu, Rwanda - Sediment s1_kivu2a2 | ecosystem: Environmental > Aquatic > Freshwater > Lake > Sediment | place: Rwanda: Western Province, Lake...
CTGATTATATCATTGAGGTCAATAAACGGCGTGCAATTAAGGTTCATCTCCCTACAATAGGTCAGTAGTTCACCGGTGGCGAAAATCCAATGTGCTAACCTCGATGGAGCGGCGTCGGAGATACCATTCCCGGCATATATTACCTGATAACCCCTGTCTCGAAACAACCTAATGTGCGCCTCTTTAAAACTATCCATTAGTTGGTTACCCTCAGGGCCTATATATCGGACGTCAATACCGCTGGGACTGAACCGAGTCTGGGCAGCGAACACTTCAATATTATCTACGCCGATATCCCTCAAAATTGCTTCTATGTAGAAATCCAGACCATTGCTTACAATAACAAATTTAAACCCCTTCTGGTAACAATAGTCTAGCAATTCATGAAACCCAGCTCGTATCTTCGCCTTGCTTTTCACAAATTTTAGCAGCGTTGGCTTATCAGCTTTAACCATGGTGAAGGCTTTGGTATTAAAATAGCCGACAGAGATTTTGTCCTGTCTATATTGGGTTAATAGCTGCCTCCAGTCCCCACTGCCAAAAGCGTCCAATATCATGAAGCTCACATCTTCTTGGGTGATGGTACCGTCAAAATCACACTGAACCAGGGTCTTCATTGCTCTCACATCTCCCCTGTCCCAGTCTCAACCCGATACAATTTATCCTGACTTTCTATATGGTCAACATATAAGACACCATTAAGATGGTCAAGCTCATGTTCTAGCGCCTGAGCCATAAGCCCGGTGGCCTTAATCCTAATTGTCTTCCCCTGCCTATCCCAGCCCTTGACAGTGACTGAAACTGACCGTTTTATCTCACCGGCATAGCCAGGGATACTAAGGCAGCCCTCGGTCACCTCCCGTTCCCCAGCCCGTTTTACTATTTCAGGATTAATAATAGCCATAGGCTCCTCACCCGGCATCTGGAGTACAATAACTCGGAGAGGTACCCCAACCTGAGGAGCAGCTAAACCCACACCGTTGGTGTGTTGCATGGTCTCTACCATATCGTCAATTAGCCGCTGAATTGAGCCATCAATGGTTGGCACTCTTTTGGCTTTTTGCTTTAGTACACGGTCATCAGGAAAGCGACACAGCGCCCGCATTGCCATGGTGCTGGCTACCCCCTCCCCCTATTAATCACCAAGGCATTAATACTAACAGATTTGAGTGTTACTGTCTATGGTTGAGCTAGGGCTCTGTTTGCCCTTGCTGATAGATTATGCTAGTATGATTAGAGCAAGTCGGGGTGTAGCGCAGCCAGGTAGCGCACCTGAATGGGGTTCAGGTTGCATTCCCTATACAAACCCACAGTTAGCCTTGCCTCAATGGCCGATCAATCTCGTCGAAAAGGCCGATACACTAAAGTCCGACACTCCCCAGTCTTTAACATCCCCAGCGGTGAAAACTCCCATCGCCCAAGAGTCTCACATTCCACTGTCCTCGCCCATTAGTCGTCAGACTTTTCGCCGTTTCGCATACCCGGAAGTGGTGGTAACCTCTTTAATGCCGGTTCAAAGGAGGTTCCACCATGAAGACAGAGCTGGCGCTCCATGAGTTCCTCGACAGCCGAGTTTCGTCAAACTTGAGCCCCAGGACCATCGAATGGTATGAGGACAGGCTCCTCCCATTCGCCAAATCCTGCCCCGATCTTCCCGGTCGGCCTGAGCCGATTGAGGCTTTCTTGACAGCCGTCCGGGGTAGTCCAGAAACCAAACGGGATAGCTTCAACGCCCTCAGAACTTTCTTCAGGTTCGTCTGCAAGCGCCACCGGATTCCCAACCCAATGGACGCTATCAATCCACCTCGCCGCCCAAAGATGCTCATGGCGACCCTTGAAGCCAATGAGCTGATGAAGCTACTTCACTCAGCGCAGAATCTGAGAGACAGAGCAATCCTGACACTGATAATGGACAACGGCATGCGAGCCGGCGAGGTTTGTTCCCTGCTCAAGCACAATATAAAGCAAGAAACAGTGGTGGTCTATGGCAAAACGGGCTGGCGTGAAGTACCCATTTCCGACGAGACGAGGTGGCTGCTCTTTCAGGTTGCCTCTACGAGCCCGGACGAACACGTGTTTCACGGCCACAAGGGACAAATCACCAGGTTCGGCATCTACCGCATAGTTCGTGACTATATGGAGAAGGCGGGCATCAAGGGGCCGAAGCTGGGGCCACACCGCCTGCGCCATGCCTTTGGCAAAAACTTCCTTGTCCAGGGCGGTGACCTGCGCTCCCTCCAGGAGATAATGGGGCACACTGACATAAAGACGACCCAGAAGTACGCCACGCTCAACCTTACCGACATCGTCAAGAAGCACCGGAAGTTCAGCCCGCTTCGGGCTGCTCACGCCGCAGCCCAGGAGAGCATGTTTACATCTGAGGCCCTCGAGGAGGCTGAAGAGATACTGCGGAGGAAGGAGGGATAGCCATGGCCGTAGAACAAAGGCGCTTACGCGGTTGGAGACGGGTTGGCGGCCTCTATCTACGCGGTAAGTATATCTCGCGACCATGGCACCGACTAGAGCCATCGGAATGATACCAGTTGACTATCAGCAAGGGAAGAGGATTGTTGATATCTGCACCTGCGGGTGTGGGGCACCATTTACATTAGCCTGGGGAGGTGCCTATGGAATAAACCATTACGTTTTGAAGTGCACGAAAGATATAACCCACGACACTTTAGCCAGGCCGGCTGAGTTAGGCCCTTACGACATACCCGGCTTTAATCTATTCAATCTAAAAGGGAGGCAAAAAGAGATGGAAGAAAAACTGGGTACGGAAAAAGCAACCAAACTAATGAAGTACGAGGGAGTGGTATCCCTGACCAAGGCGGGAGCCATGGAGGTCCTACAGACCATCTGGCCCGAGGCGCCTGAGGTTGAAGTGCTGAAGGCGGCTCTAATCTGCCACCAGTATGGGCTCAACCCACTGATGAAGCACCTCTTCCTCATTCCGTTTAAGCGACATCAGAAAGGCATGGTTGTCGGAGAGGACTGGGTAACTGTCTTGGGGATTAAGGCGAACCGGCTGATTGCCCACCGGGCTGGCGGCTTCAGCTACCTGGACAACACCCCCAGGGTAATGACCGAGGAGGAGCAAAAGCGCATCTTTGGCGAGGTGGACGACAAGAGACTCTGGGCCATCACCAAGCTCAGGGACAGCAAGGGCAATGAGGCTCAAGGCTATGGTTCCTGGCCGAAGGACGAGGACCCATACGGCGTGGAGAAGGGCAATACCAAAGCAAACATGGCCTTTATCCGTAGTGAGCGTAACGCCCTGGACAGGCTGTTCCCCGGCGAGATGCCCCAAGGGGTTGAAGTTATCGATGAGGAATACATTGAGAGTGAGTACACCAGTGCCAAGCCTGAAGGTGGTGAGAAACAGAAGCAGGAAGACGAGCTGAGTAAGAAAGATGAATCCCGCGGGCGGTCTACCGCCACAGTCTCACCACCACCGAAGGCAGAGAAAGCTCCAAAAACCGGAGCGCCGCCCGCTGAACTCGAGGCAGAAGGCTTCCGCATTGACCTGACTTGGTTAAAAGAATCTCAAAAGGCACTTAAATGGTCAGACGATACCCTCAAAACCTTTCTAGTAAGCCAATACAAGGTTAGCCCCCAGGGCACTCCAGAGGATGTCCTTAGGAGGCTTACCAGGGAGCAGGCAGAGGACTTTGTAAACCAAATAGATAGCCGGCGCCAAAAGCAACCCAGCTTATTCGACTAGGAGATGTAACGAGAGTGTAACTGTTACGTAACAGTTACACTCTCCCTCTATATAAGTACTGCCAAAGGAATACTTATATAGATAAAGAGGGAGAGGGAGAATGACAATGCCTAGAGGACGCCGACCCCTACCTTGGATAAAGCTCTGGTTCGATATACTTGGTGACCCCAAGATGACTAGGCTGTCGATAGCCGAAAGAGGATGCTGGGATGGGATATTGTTGCTTGCCGGGCAATCTCCCATCCGCGGTAAATTGATGCTTACTGAGACAAAACCGATGACCCTAGACGACATGGCAAAGGCATTAAGTTTAACTCACAATGAAAAAAGAGTGTTAAAAAGTTGCATCTCAAAAATGATGGAACTCAATTCCTTGCGATGGAATGAAAATAATTGCCTTGAGGTCATCCACTTCAAAGATAGACAGGAGATATACCCCTCAGACTTTGAGGACTATCACAAAAAGTCTCCTGATAAACTCCTGCAAAACTCCTCAAAAACTCCTGAAAAACTGCAGAAAGAGGGAGAGGGGGGAGGGGAGAGGAAAGACATTACACCTTTACTACGTAAAGGTGCCCGCACCAAGCAAGTTGACCATATTGTTAACGAGATTTTTGCTGAGATGAGAACATACCTCGGCTTTCTCGATAAAGTCAAAAAGGACCCTATTCCTAGCTATGGGAAGGAGGGCCAGGCTATTAAGCGGATGTTAACCCGGGGCTTTACCCGCGAGGAGATACTGGGTTGCTGGCAGAGCAAGGTATCTCAGCGTGGCGGGGAATTTGTAAGCATGGTCTGGGTTAATGAAGATATTGGCAAGAAAGGAGCTAAGGCAGGTGAACAACCGCCAAAACCGAAACAGGGGAGAATCAGACCTATCAACTATATCAGAGGCTCTGAGCCGGCTGGGCCAGAAGATAAAGAGGATATGCCCTGACTGCGGCGAGGAGTTTGAGGCAACTAATCTCGGGCCAGCAACGGCTCAATACTGCCCTAAGTGTGGCGCAGAGAGGGCAAGGCGTCAAGAGGAAACCGAGCGGGTAGCCAGGGAAGCACAGGAGCGGGCGAGATATCGGGAATTGGTTGCCCTAGCCGGGGTACCGCCGAAGTGGAAAGAGACCACCTTCAGCAGTTCCAATCCCCGCCTTAACCCTCAGGCATTCAAGATAGCCAAGAGGTACGCCGAGGAGTTTAGCATACAGTCTCCCAGCCTCGTTTTCTACTCTCTGGGCAATGGAACTGGGAAGACTCATTTGGCTGCCTGTATTACCAACTATGTTCTCCATGAGAAGAAGCTGCCTGTTCTGTTCAAGAAAGCTCGGGATCTCATGCTTGATATTCGCCGCACTTTTTCAGATAGGGGCGACATGACTGAGGCGGATATTCTAGACAGAGTGCTTTCAGTGCAGCTGTTGGTCTTGGATGATGTGGGGGTTGACCCAACTAGTCAGTGGCTGCGGGCAACATATTGGACGGTCTTCGACCGTCGGCTGGAATGGCAATTGCCTGTGGTCGTAACCACCAATAAACCTTTTGAGGGTGAGAGGGACCTGTTAGGCGATTTCATTGGGCAGGGGGCGGTATCGCGGTTGATGGAACTTTGCCGGGGGAATGTTATTGATATGTCTGGCCCTGACCTGAGGTAAGAGATGGCTAAACACGTCTGGAAATGGGATAAAAAGAGCAGCAATCCGATGATGGTTGTCTGTACTCGGTGTGCTCGGAAAGTACCGTTAGCCGAAGCCATTGATGAAGTCGGCTGTAATGGTTGCCCGGTAGAGGGTGTTCAGGAGGGCTTATTTGACGACCCAGGAGAGAATACAGGAGCTCAAGAGTAAGATATTGGCAGTGTGTGCCAGTTGCCTACATGCAAGGTGGTCCGGGGGCAGCCTACAGTGTAGCGTCAAAAGGTCGCACTGTCACAGCAAGCGAGTTAGGAGATGGCTAGATGAAATTGAGAGGTTGGAAAGGAATGGAACTAGAAAAGGCTAAGGCTGTAGCTAACGAAGTCATCAGTAGGCTAGCACCTTATTGTGAGCGTATCGAGGTTGCAGGTTCTATTCGCCGGCAAAAGCCACTCGTCAGAGATATTGACATAGTTTTAGTCCCTTCTGACCCGTGGAACCTTTCTTCGGAAATTACGTCTTTAGGAACACCCTTCATGAGTGGCGATAAGCTGAAGCGGATTAACCATAATGGCAGTCAGGTGGATTTATACTACGCGACACCTGACACTTGGGCCACTCTTCTTCTCATCCGCACCGGCTCAAAGGAGAATAACATCCGCCTAGCCACACTAGCCAAGAAGCGGGGCTGGCACCTAGCCGCTAACGGCGAGGGGCTGTTTGATAAGAAAGGGCGAAGAATCGCCGGCGATAGCGAAGAGTCAATATACGAGGCACTGGGGTTACCTTACCAGGAGCCCTGGCAGAGGAAGTGACGTATGAGGGTAATTGTTCACCTGACACTCGACGGCATTAAGGAAACCCAACTTGAAGGCGATAGTGCTTTCCTTGCTGGTGCTCCCGGTGATGAATTAGAGCGAAAGGGGCTGGGGTTTTGGCTGAGTGATTGGCAGACTACCCCGGCGGGTCCCAAGCATAAAGGCCAAGCGTTTATTCCGTGGTCATCAGCCCTATATGTTGAGGAGATGACAAAATGAAAGGAGGTAAAAATGGTTCAAGAAAACAACCAAGTCACAGTGGTCGTGGAAGGGAGAGCATTACCCACAGCCTTTGCCTACCCCAAGGACATAGTAGCCTTTCACAGCAGCTTAGTCCAGGAAACCGCTAAGGAGCTTGAGGAGGCAAAGAAGATAAAGCAGAAGCTTGAGGAGGTGCCCATCGAGTCTTCTGCTGGCAGGGGATTGCTCAAAAGAATGGAGGGCCGTATCGCTTTTCTTGAGAAACGATTAGCAGCCCTAGAGAATGCCTTTCTGCCTATACCGAGATTCGATTATGTGAGGTTCCGGTACGCAGTTGATAGCTTGCCTTACCCCATAGCATCACGGCTCGTAGAGGCTGAGCAACTGGGAGTGTTCTCTGAAATCGGTCTGGTTGAGGGCAGGCGCAGACCTACAAGCCGGCGTGACCCCATACTAATCGGAGTCATTAAGCAGGGGCACCGGGAGGAGCACTTTCTTATTGGCTGGTGGCGTTAAAGGACAACTCCATACACTGCGAAAAGAATATTCAGAGGGCTAGCGGGGAGGGTGTCAGAATGAATCGAGAGCGATATGTCACATGGAAGGTGAGAAAGGCAGCTCTAGAGAGGGATAAGGCCTGCGTCTACTGCGGCTTACCGGTGGCCAGAGTAGTCGGTGAGGGCGCGCTTGGAGGTCCAAATAGTTGCTGGCGAGCATACGATAAGCGCGGCCGCCCCTTCCACTTTGACCACAAAATACCTGTCAGCCAGGGCGGTGCTTCGGATGAGTCAAATGTTCAGCTCGCCTGTGCCAACTGCAACCTGAAAAAGGGCAGAGGCGAGTTACCAAAACACCTGATACCGATGTTTGATCCGAGACAGGGCAGGCTACCTCTGGTTTTCGAGGTGGAAGTTGAAGCATAAAGGGGAACTACCGAAGGCGGTTAAGATAGCCCGGGAGAACCATTATTGTTGGAAATGCGGCAGACTGATCAAGAAAGGCGACAAGTTTACCATGCGCATGGATAGAGAGGCTCGGACATATAAGTGTTATCCGATTTGCCTTAAGTGCGATGGTAGGGGGTATGATAAGAAGTATGGAAAACGCACAAAGACGCTTGATTAGGGAGTTCCAGAAACTCGGAGATAAATGGTCCAGGGAGCTACAGGAGCTGCCTCAGAGGTGGTTTGATGAGCTTCAGCAGGAGATGAGTAAATGGACCCAGGCCTTGCTTAAGGACGCTTTCAACCCGGCGAAAATGATGGAGTTCCTGAGGACCACGGGGCTTGACCTATCCCGACTTAGCCAAATGTTTGGCAGGATGGCACAAACTGGCACTATGCCGGGTTTCGACCCCTATGTCGTTCTTGGTTTGGATAGATCAGCTAGTGATGAGCAAGTAAGAAGGGCATACCGGGACATGATGATGAAAATACACCCCGATAGGGCAGGAAAGGAAATGAACTTCCTCGCCACTCTAGTCAACGCAGCATATAAAGCGATTTGCAAGGAGAGGGGGATTTAGTTGATTAGAAACAAGGGGGGTGGCAATGGTTGAAGCTGAGAAATTAGGAGGTGAAAAGTATGGAAATAGCTGATGCCCTTGCTACTCTTACTAAGGTTGAAATGCTGGGCTTCGCTACCGGGCAACCCATCCTGAACGATAAATATATGGGTGCCGCCAGGTTGATCGTGGCTAAGCTGGGGGCGATAAAATGTGTTGAGGAGATTGAGAAGGCAGTCGAAGCCTATATGGACTCTCACCCTGAACAGTGGCATGTGGAACATGTACCACCGATAGTAACGAAAGAGCAATTCTATGAGGTTAATGGACTACTCATGGCTGATGAGGGTGTTGAGAGCTGGCTCTCAGGCTATCTGGAGAATATTTTTGGCCGTCCCGCTGAGAATTTATGGCCCTTTGTAGAGGCCTTTGATAACCTGAGGGATATGATTAAGGGTAAAGATATAGATGAACTGGCTACTGCTGTTAATAAGTTGAGTAATGGGCGGGTAAAGCAATTAGCTAAAGAGTTAGGCATGAAGCTGATAGAAAACTCGCTCCATGTCGGTGCCTGCGAAGGTGGTTTGGGACTGACGCTGGTCGATTGGAGTGAAGGCGGAGAGGACATTATAGCGCAGGCGGAGGCGGTACTACAGGCTAAGGCGCTGAAGGCGAGACGGCTAGACATTTTCAGGACGGGCATTTTAGTCCTTCTGGCTTATCCAGAACGGGTTATGTCCCGTCTGGACGAAGTAGCTGGCATTGGAGGTGAACTGTGAAAGAGACTGACATTGAACTACTAAAGCATATTGCTGAGGTTGAAGACAGCCTTGACCCGGAGAGCCTGGCCGCCAAGCTGGGGTGGCGGAGCCGCGATGTGGGAGTTTGGCCGGGAACATTGACCAAGCTGCGTATGGAAGGACTTATAGGCGATTTTTACGAGTCTAATTCCTACCACGGCTACCGGCTAACTGAGAAGGCACGGGCGATGCTGCTAACCGGTGAGCCTTCCCATCTTGAGCGCCAGCCTGAGAAGCTGGAGGTCCCCCAGGATATCTTCCAGGATATTATCAGTCATGACGATGTAAAAGAGCTTCTGAGGGCCTGCCTGGTTGCGGAGAAGCCGGTTCACGTCCTGCTTACTGGCCCACCAGCTCTGGCCAAGACACTGTTCCTGTGGGATATCGAGAGAGTTACTGGCGAGCAAGGAGTATGGCTGGTTGGCTCTGCTCTGTCTAAGGCCAAGTTGTGGGACTTGGTAGCAGAGAGGCGGCCAAAGGTATTACTGGTTGACGAATTAGACAAGGTTGATGCTGCCGATACTGCGGCGCTCTTGAGCCTCATGGAGGGCGGTCGCCTGGTGAGAGCCAAAAAGGGCAGAGAGCTGGACACTAAGGTGGAGGTTAAGGTGGTGGCGGCTACCAATGTTGAGAGCAGGCTTTCCCCCGAGCTCAGGTCCCGATTTGCCATCAGGAGGCTTGGCACCTACAGTCGGGAGGAGTTCAGGAGGGTAGTAAGGGGTGTGCTAATCCGCCGGGAGAATGTTGAGCCATCGGTGGCTGAAGAGATAGCCCAAAGGCTTGACGGTCGTTCACAAGATGTGCGCGATGCGGTCAGAGTAGCCCGACTTACACCAAGTTTAGGTGTTTCAAGAGCCATTGAGCTATTGCTGCCGAGGGAGTGAGGGGGTCTCCTTATAGGGGATAATAAGGGATGTTAGCTATAACGGTGTTAGCTGTGGTTGTTACCTATGACCTAGCTAACAGCCGTTAGCTAGGAGCGTTAGCTTGACAAAATCTCAAGAATATGATAGGGGTTAATTAGAGCCTTCGGAGTCTGCCGAAGGCTTTTTTGCTTATAGGAGGTGCAATATGGTAAGTAAAGAGGAAGGGAAGACAGAGTACATCAGGCGGCGACTCTTGGAAGCTGGGAGTGAGGAAGAGCTGGAGGAGGTTTGTGCTCAGCTGGAGGCTGAGCCTGATATTCCTTCTGGCTCAATGAGAGCCGTAAAGTCAGAGTTGAAGAAGAAGGGGGCGTTCCAATTTAAGCCTGTGATGACCAAGGCAATGGTGGCTGGCAAGGCATTGCCGATTGAGGCTCTTATCAACGATCTCTACTTGCCGCCGATAGTAGATGGTACGCGCCAGGTTTTCGATTCCGGGGTAGCATATGGTATGAAGTCTATCCTCATTGGGGTTAGAGTGGCCCAGGAGCTGTCTAAGATGGGTATAGACCAGGCCACACCCATTATTAAGATGGCTCAGGAGATGCGGCAAACAGAGGGGCAGGTGGCTAAAGAGACTGGAATGGTTATGGGTGAAACAATTGCCAGCAAGCTGTTTGACTATATGGAGAGCAAACTACCCCAGAAGGCAGACATCGCCACTGTGCCCAAGCCCTTTGAAGGGATTTTTGCCAGGGCTTTTGAAACTGCCCTTAGTCAGTTCACCAACCGACTGATGGGGGTCTCACCGCAGCAAGGCTCAAATCTGCCGCCAGGTTGGGCTGATAATAGTAAGAAAGGAGGCACGTAAATGGTAATGAACCCACTAGCCTTTCTAACTCCCCAGCAGCAGGAAGTACTGCAAAGGATCCAGGCTGTTAGCAAGAATATTAATGCCGAGATTAAAACCTCTGATAATCAGCTCCAAGTGTGGCTGAAGACTGACAACCCGGAGGCTGCTCAGCTTGTGCCTCAAATCCAGGAGGCTCTAGTCAACAGTATCGCCAACACCTTATATCAAATGTTCAACATTACTGGGCAGAGGACTTAATGACAATTGGGGGCTTGCTTAAAGGTTTGGAGGAACTGACCGGCGTAGCACCTGGGGTTGCCACACTAAGGAAGATGACCCGGAAAGAGAAGCAAGAGCAGGCAGCCAGGGTAAAACGCTTCTTGGCACTACCACCCCAACTGCAGGAGGGCATTCTCAGATACGGAGAAAAGATCAGGGAGGCATATTCTCAAAAATAACTTGACAAAAACCCCTTAATATGATAAGGGGTTAATTAGAGCCTTCGGAGTCTGCCGATGAAAGAATCGGCTCCGAAGGCTTTTACTTTCATCGGCGGCTCAAAGGCTAATAAAAGGGGACTGCAACCTGAACCCAGAAGGTTCGGGCAGTCCCCTTTCGTTTTGGGCCAGGTTGCAGACTCCACGAAGGATTGAGGCTAAGTGCCACCCAACTTAGCTAAGGTCCAAAAATAAGAATCGGGAGGAGTTTCAATTATGGCAACAAGAGCTACAGCGAAAGAGAAGTTTGTTAACAGTGTCACCAGCGACCTAGCAATCACCAAGATGACGGGCAAGCTCTCCGAATACCTTGGTATCTCAGTGAGCGCCGCCTCCGCTCCAGTTAAGGCCTGGAAGGACTTGATGTCGAAAGCAGCCGGTGACCTCTTCGACAAGTGCTACGACAACATGAAGGCAGCCTACAAATAGTAGGCTGTTCCTTTTATGCCTATCTCTCAGCAGTTTGAGCCGGTTATTGGCTTTGCTATATCGGTCCTTGTCCTAGCTGGGGTGGCAGTTATGATGAGGCAAATGATCGGGGCGATGTTTCACCACTCGATACCCTGGGAGGCAAAGAAACCTCTAGTTGATAAATACGGGCTTTGGGCGGTGAACAGGGCTGAAGCCTTCTGCCCTGAGGGTGATGTAGCCTGCGTCGAGAGGGAAGCAAAAAGGATGCAAGAAGTAATGAAGTACAGGAGGTAAATCATGGTTAAAGCGCAGCAGTCACCAGTAGCCCCCCAGCAGACACCGGTAGCTCAGCAGGCGGGAGTCGTCCCTTACCAGGCAACTGACATCTCAACGCTACTTGCCTCAATCATGCCCCTTATCATGTTGATGATGGTCATGATGATGCTGATGCCGATGTTTAAGGGCATGTCTAAAGGCCTTGAAACCAAGTAGTTTTGAAGCCTAATAAACGAACCAATAGGAGGTAAAGCTATGATAACAGCACAGCAAGTAAGACCAACACAGGTCAGCCCTTATGGACAGGTAACCGGCATGCAGGACATCAGCGGCCTACTTACCGCCATTATGCCCCTTATCATGATAATGATGGTCATGATGATGCTGATGCCCATGTTTAAGGGCATGTCTAAAGGCCTTGAGTCAGCAGCATAGCTTTGACTCAGAGCCTGTTTATTAACATTGAAAGGAAGGTATAACGTGGGAGATAGAAAGTTAGTTAACAAAATCATTAACCCAGCAGAGTTTGTCCGTGCACTTCAAGCGGGCGGCATGACGCTTGCCCAAGCCCAGGCAGCTTTCAATGGCATGTGGCTTATTGGTAAATACAAGGGTGTGCCTGCGTCACTAGATATTGACACCCTGGTTGAGCCCCTGGTACAGGCAGAGCAGCTTCATATCCTTGGCATTCTTGATGGTAGGGTCGAAGGTCATGACTTAGTGACTGTAACCATACCTCTTGGCGCTCTTGCCAATGCTGCATTGACTGGTACCCTGACTGTACCAGCAGATGAGGTATGGTTCATCAATGCGGTGAGGATGGTAACACCGGCCGACAATGGTGGGAGCCCTACGGTAAACTGGCATTGCAGCCTGTGGCCCGACCCGGCAGCTACCCCGAGTGTGTTTGGTCAGCCATTCCATGCAGCTCCAATTAACTTCACACCCGTTGGTGGCACACAGTGGGATGAGTTCGGTATTCCAGCCACTATCTGGGATGCAGCCAATAAGCCTATGATGCTTAGGTTGCCTGGTGGAACGGTGATAACCTTCACCGTGGTTAATGCTGGTGCCGTTGCGCTTGGTGCTATGGCATGCACGCTTGCATTGTTTGGCAGCATTGGTAAGCCTTTAGTTGATTAAACCAGCTAAAGGCTATCCTTAGTTACGATGCCATCTCTCTGGGCGTCTGGAATATGGCGCCCAGACAGACTTCCCGGAAATATTTCATCCGGGATGGGGGAACTAAGAACAAGGAGGGGAAAATGCACGGTTTTTACACAAGAGCAGAGCTAGATAAGATTGGCAAAAAGATACTGGGTGAGAGAATTGAAGGTCGCCCAGACCAGAGTGTACATGAGGTGAGCACCATCCAGAACTTCATAGTCGGCTCAGAGCGGAGTGATAGAGGACGCAAGTTCCGGTATTCATTCACTGTTGCTGCTCTTACCGGTCTGGATAGGCTGGTCATCAACACCAATTATGCACCTGGTGTGACTGGTCACCTCAATGAGGATGGCTTTGAGGGAGCAGGTGGTGTCAATGCGTATGCTGCGCCAATAGGTCAGAACTATATTGACATTAAGGACACTGCACTCAGGGCAAAGAACTGGTATCAGGGTGGTATGGTGATTGTATATGGAACCTTGATTTTCCACCAGCACTATATCGTTGCTTCTGATGCCGGCAATGGCACCTATGTAAGGCTGTATCTTGACCACCCAATAACCACAGAAGCTATTACTGCAGGGATGGGTGTAACAGCATACCGAAGTAGGTATAGTGCTGTTGGTCTTGCCGGTTCTGTGCAGACAGGGTTTGAGTCATTTGTTGGTTTACCTCTCATACCTGTCCCGATAAGCAATTACTTCTGGCTACAGACAGGAGGTCCAGCATGTGTGACGCCAACTGGTGTAACTTGGCCGGGTTCAGCGGTAAACCTGAGAGACATCTATGCCAACCCGGCAGACGGCACAATCCAACCACCTACCCTAAGTGACCCGTCTCTTGGTTACCAGAGAATTGGAACCCTGATTGAGGTTACCGGTGGTACGGCTGGTGACTATGGTGACCTCTGGATAGACCTACAGCTCGACCAGTAACCTTGCATGGCGGCTCATGCTGGATGGGAGGTAGTCTGCCGATGCGAGGTGGTAAGGTAGTGAGCAATGAAAAAAAGAGTTGCTCTAGGAATGTAGGATAGCATCTCGTGTAGGTGGATTGTTGCCTAGAATAGCTACCAAGGTAGCTCTAAGAGGGGCTGAGCCGCATGTGGTTCAGCCCTTCGTGTTATAGGGGTGAAGTATGGTAAGTGCACAGCAAGTAACGGGACAGCAAACAGAGGTAGTCCCATACCAGGGGGGCACTGTTATTACACAGGGCTTCCTGGATATGATGTCCATCATACCGACAATGATGATTATGTTCTTCATGGTGATGCTGATGGGCCTAATGAGGGATATGATGCAGCCTGGTGGTGCTAAGAAAGTTGTGGCAAAAGGAGCAGAGCTAGCAGCACCAGCATTGGCATTCATTCCTTATGCTGGACCTGCATTAGCAGGTGGAGCTCTTGCTGTTGGTAAAGCATTAGAAGAGAAAAAGGCGGAGGAGTAATATGGGGAATTACCTTCAGATAACATTAGTAACTGGTCCTTCA
>Ga0172362_10003155_pt1 | contig 14226 bp, 6 predicted proteins | sample LakKivs1_kivu2a2_FD_114534 | JGI IMG/M metagenome (GOLD analysis project Ga0172362, IMG submission 114534) | Sediment microbial communities from Lake Kivu, Rwanda - Sediment s1_kivu2a2 | ecosystem: Environmental > Aquatic > Freshwater > Lake > Sediment | place: Rwanda: Western Province, Lake...
CCATCATTATCATAATCGCCCCAGGCAACGGAACCCTGAAAGACATCCGTTAATCCGGCGTTAATATCAATGAAATTATTATTATCATCGTTTCGGTAAATCCTTGTTGTTGTATTGGAAGTATTGCCGTCGGTTGTACCTGTCATCAGGATATCCGGATCTCTGTCATTATCATAATCGCCCCAGGCAACTGAGCTCCAGTGTATTCCTTGAAGGATTATATCTGTCTGTTCAGTAAAAGTATTATCGCCATTGTTCCGGTAGATTATTGCATTTCCACAGCCGGTAATTAAAATATCAAGGTCTCCGTCATTATCATAATCTCCCCAGTCTGCAGATCCGTCACCTACACTCAGCAGACTTATACCAGGTAGTATAGTAAAAGTATTATCGCCATTATTCCTGTATATCCTTGAAATGGTCTGTCCGTATGATATTCCTGTAATCAGGATATCAAGCAAACCGTCATTATTATAATCGCCCCAATCAACTGAACCATCACTTATGTTTTCAATGCCAGTACCTGTTTGTTCGGTAAAGGTATTGTCGCCATTGTTACGATATATTTTTGATATATCTCCGCAGCAAGTTGCCTGCCCGGTAAGTAAAATATCCAGGTCACCATCGTTATCATAATCACCCCAGGCTGCAGAAGAATTTTGTACCCCGGTCAGTGATATACCGGTCTGATCTGTAAAGGTGCTGTTTCCGTTGTTACGGTATATTTTCGACACATATTCCGAACCTGCCCATCCGGTCAGCAAAATATCCAGGTTGCCGTCATTATCATAATCGCCCCAGGATATTGAGCTGAGAGCAACGTTCTGAAGTCCTGTGCCTGTAAGTTCAACGAATGTCTGGGGAAACAGGTTAAGAACCGCTGAGGAGAGCAATGAAATTAAAATCAGCTTTTTCAGGGATTTTTCTTTCATAGGGAGCCGGAACCGGTGAAAAACTTAAAAGATACAGAGATTTTGGCAGGAAAACAAGTTTTTTCCGGGATGTTTGACCAACAGGGGGAATGTGGGGATGAATAAGCGGCTACCGGCTTCCGGCGACAGGGAAGAATGGGGGCGGGCAGGAGTGCGGGCCTCCTTCGTCCCGATCCCGTCCCGATTACTCGGGATCAGGACGGGACTACGGAGGCCAAAGGAGGGGGAGAATAGGCGATATGCGACAGATGATATGCTATACATCTGCGTAAATCAGCGGGAGAATCCCTTGTTATTCTACAATGACTTTTCTTGTGGCGGAATAATTTTCAATGTATAGGCTGTTTTTTTTCTGATGAATAAACATAATACGAAAACAGTATCATACAGAAAGTGTATTATTCAGGGAGGTACATTATTATTTACTCTGTTTAAGAACTCTTTCTCTGGCGAATTGTTCAAGAAGAGGATCGGTAACGCTGTAACCATGAGGTTCTGATATCAGGATTCCCTTGCCGATAAGTTCATTTAATGCCCTGGATATATTGATACTTCTGCTCTCAATCCCTGTATAGGGCTTACCAGTCTCAACGACCTTCAGAAAGACTATTCTTGTCTCATGTTTCCCGGAAATCTCGTCCCAAAGTTTCTCAAGATAATTGTTTTCAGACAGCATCATGATTTTAAAAATATCTTCAGGTTGCGGCAGTTTGCCATTTTGAAGGTAACTGAACCAGTATTCCTGTATATACAACCTGATATAATAAGGGTGCCCCCGTGTTAACTCAACAGCTCTCATAACATTTTCTTCATCACTTAAAGGTATTCCCAGCGCCCTGAATTTGCTTTTAACGAATTTCACAAGCAGGGACTTCTCGATATACAGTGGCTGTATTATCTTGACCATCCTGTAAAAAGGTGATTTACTGCTGACAAACAGTTTGTTCATCACAGACTCATAGCTTCCGCTGAAAAGAAATACAGCCTGTTGCTGGTTCTGAATTATTCCGCGAAACATTTTGATGATCTCAATCCCGTCATATTTTTCAATATCTCCGAACTCATCAAAAGCAAAACATATCTTTTTTTTATGTTTTCCTGCAAAGCTGTCAATAAACCGGATGGATGATTTCAGTTGTTCCCAGGGATCCTGATGAGGTTTTCCGAAACTTAATATGAACTCCTGCCCCTCGATCTCTTTTCTGAATTTCATATTGGTCAGGATCTCACCTATGTTTTTCTTAAGCTTATTAAGTGATTCATCCAGCTTCCTGTTCCTGAGAACCTGCCCTGTTATATCAAAGGCCAGGTTTTCAATGGTCGATACAGTAAACAGATCAATATGACCCGTATAGAATCCTTCGCGTTTCAGCCGGTTTAATACTTCGAGCATCAAAGAAGTCTTTCCGAAGCGCCTGGGAGAGATCAGAGCAACACTTTGTCCGGCCTTTAAGGTCAGCAATATTTCATTTATTTCCTTTACCCTTCCAACCAGCTCCTCACCGGTCACCGGTTTACCTACTTTCAGATCCATATCTTTTTTCTTCAAAGATAATACAAAATATGTATGATACGTAATCTGTACTGAAGAAAAACAACTTAAAACAAGTCATGCAGGTCTGACTTTCTAAACGACTTGCTGGACCGCAAGACTATTCTACAATGACTTTTCTCGTCGTGGAATAATTTTCAATCAACAGATTAATGATATACATCCCTTTAGTATCTGCCACTCCATCATTCCCGGAACCAGCAATGGTTTTAAAAGATATTGAAGAAAACAATTCTGCTTCATTTCAGGTCGCCATTAAAAATTGCAGCGGTATTATTGAAATTAATTATTTCAATCTTTTCTTTACTGAACTGAAGATCCCCTGAATAAATAAGATAACCCTTTCCGCAATCCGGTGTCACTTTCTGAAAGAATCTGATCCCTTTCACCAATTCATCATTGAAAGTCATAGCCGATTTGATTTCGACCGGTATCAGATTCCTGCCAGATTTTATAATCATATCAACCTCATTACGGTTGTTGTCCCTGTAAAAGAAAATATTATGATCTTCACCCCTGTTGTACCTGGTTTTAATTGCATCCATAATGACCATGTTCTCAAATAACTGTCCAAGAAGGGGATGGCTGGCAACCTGGACATGTGATTCAATCCCCAGCAGATATGATACCAGTCCGGTTTCAATAAACAGCAATTTGGGAGATTTTATAACCCGTTTGCCGAAATTCTCAAAATAGGGATAGATCCTCATTACTATATACGATGCTTCCAGCACAGATAACCAGTGTTTCAGGGTTGTGGACGAGACTCCAAGGTCGTTGGAAATGGAGTATAGGTTTAAGACCTGTGCCGTTCGGCCGGCCAGTAACCTCATAAAATCTTCAAAATGACTGAGTTCCCTGACCTTTATCAGTTGTTTCAGATCCCTTTCAACATAAGTCTGGAAATAATTTCTGTATGATTTGAATGGATTGAGCATCTGGCTGTGAACACCCGGCATAAATCCTGTTGTTATCAGTTCATCGCGCCCCATTTTTATTTGAGCGCCTCGTAATTCATTGATAGATAGTGGTAAGAGCGTCAGTAAAGCTGTACGGCCTGCCAGTGATTGTACTATCGCCTCATTCAGGGAAAGCTGGTTACTTCCTGTGAGTATGTAACTGCCTTTTGCGGGATTGGCATCAACCATTACCTGGATGTAAGATAACAAATCCGGTACGCGTTGTATTTCATCAATGATAAGAGGTGCCTTATAAGTACTGAACAGGGCTTTTGGATCATCAGTTGCAATCTTCCTTATTTCTGGATGCTCAAGATTGCAATAGGCATAATCCGGAAATACCATCCTGGCAAGGGTTGTCTTCCCGGATTGTCTTGGACCTGTAATTGTTATTACCGGGTATTCTCTGCAAAGGCTGAGCAGCTCTTTCTCAATCTCTCTCTTTATCATGGCCCAAATATACATATTTCAAGTTAAATTTGAAATATGTATAATCTTTAATAAAGGGAACTTCTTTTACTTTCTCCGTGTTTCGTGCTTTTCGTGCATTGCCAGCCGTATATGATCCTGAGCTTGCAAATGCTGGCGAAGGCTGGTCTCCATGGTTAGTAAAAAGTTGCGGGCAGCATATTGGAGGTAATGCAATAACCACTGGGCTCGGACATCAGGATTCATCTATCAATAAGCTCATTTAGTGCTCTGAATATATTGATAATTCTGCTCTCTTATTCCAGAAGAAATTTCCATACTGGCATAATTTTAATGATTCTTTTTTCCTTCGTCACATTTCCTTCTTCATCATATGTGATTATAGCAGATTTTTTAATCTTCATCTCTTCCATTATTGCCAGAAGTGTGCTGATTTCTCTTTGTCTGGTTTCAATATCAGATACAGAATAACTTACCTGGAAAAGAAGCTTATCCCCGTCCACATAAAAATCTGCTTCATGCTTTCTTTTTAAATAATATAATCTTCCGGTATACTTCCTGTACAAATGCAGAAAAACAATATTCTCCAGTAGTTTTGAATCCTGGTCTGAGATGAAAAGGTTCAGTATCCCCTGATCGATGAAGTAATACTTCTTTTTTGATTCCCTTTCTGAAAAAGAAGCCAGATAATTATTCAGCGGGAAGATCAGGTATGAATCATAAAGAAAGGAAAGATAATCAGTTACAGTATTGCTTCCAAGCTTCAGACCTGTTGATTTTATCAGGTTTTTGATTCTGTTCAGGGAAGTTTCATTATTCACGCTCTCACCAAGCTTTTTGATAAGCAGACGCAAAACCTGTTCATTCTGGATATTGTTCCTTGCTATTAGGTCGCCATAAAGTACCTTCATGTAAATACTGCTCAGGTACTCTTTCGGATTCTGATATCTCAATAATTCCGGAAAACCTCCATAACGGAAATATTTACCGAAATGTTCTTTGATGACAAACCGCTGGCCGGAAATACCAAAGTTCTTCTCCGGCTTTACCGACCGGAAAGAGAGGAACTCGTCAAATGACAAGGGATAAATTTCACGTATTAAAAATCTTCCGCCAAGGGTTGTGGATATTTCCCTGCTGAGCATTTTTGCATTGCTCCCGGTTATATTAATCTTATAATCCGTATCTGCCAGCCGGCGGACAAATTTCTCCCATCCGTCAATATTATGAATCTCATCAAAGAATAAAACAGGCCTGGAACCGAATAACTCGAATGAACATTCAATTATAGTGTCAAAATCACCCGCCTGGAATTCGATAAACCGTTCGTCCTCAAAGTTCAGATAAACAAAAGCCTGATTTTTATGCTTTTTCAGAAGCTCCTTAATCTGCTGAAAAAGCATAAAGCTCTTACCGCTTCTTCGGATCCCGCAGAAAACATAGTTTGCCGACGGATCAATATCCAGGGGCCGGGGCTTAACCTTAACATCCCTGATAAACTCCTGGTTTTCAATGATTATTTTTTTGATAATTGCCTTGTCCATACCAGATATTTTCTCAAAGATAAGAAAATAGTAATAATAAATATCTTAAATAAAAGATATAATATTAAAATATTATCTTATATAGGAGATATATTTGAAGATTGTCATATAAATTTTGCACATCATGCAAGTCTTGCAATTCTGACTTTTTAAACGACTTGCACGACCGCACGACCGCACGACTATTCCACAATAACCTTCCTCGTCGCGGAATAATTTTCAATCAGCAGATTAATGATATACATTCCCTTCGCCTGACCGCTGAGATCAATCTGGCCTGAGAAATGCTCTGTTGCTTTTTCGAATTTAACACTTAGAATATCTTTCCCCTGCTCTGTAATAATGCTGATCATGAGCTCTCCGAATATCTCATTATCCATCTCAACTGTAAATAATCCTTTTGTCGGATTGGGATATATATTCAATCCTTCAAACATATCCGAATCTTCAATACCGGTAACACCTGTCGGAATGGTTACAACATCGCTGACCGAGTAACATCCGAGAGTGTTGGCAATGCTTACTTTATAATCACCCATTCTACGATTTGCCACATAGTAATATTTATCTGCTCCCTCTATCAGCTTGTCATTACAGTACCATTTGTATCTTGCAGCGCTTGTGTTGCTGCATGCCAGGTACCAGACAGTAGGTCCGCGGACATAAACCAGGGGTTTGGGAGGAGCATCGGGAAGACTGATATTGAAAACATCAGATTGAGATGTACAGCCGCCAAGATTAGCTTCAATCTTATAATTGCCGGCTTCAAACAATTCAAGTTGCGAAAGAGTGTCACCGGTAAGAGATACTCCGTCCTTATACCATTGATATCTGTAATTGGCAATAGCCTGACTTGTACTGAGCCTGATAGTACTTTCCCCGGGACATTTGTCCTTAAAGTAGTTTGCAGATTCAATTACAGGCTTATAAGGTGAAGGCTTAACAGCCACACTGACAGCAGATGTTTTGACTGCACATCCTGATGAGTTGGATATTTCAAGCTGGAATGTGCCTGAGGCGCTTGCCGTATAGCTGTTTGTATTTGCATCGTCTATCAGTCCGTATTCATTTCTCCAGTTGTAGATGTATCCGGTTGTGACAGGAACACTCAGGGTAACACTGCCTCCCTGGCAGAAAGACGGGGAGCCGCTCAGGCTGATATTGCTTACTGAAGGAAGCGGATTGACCTTAATATCAACCGAATCTGCTGAATTTACGTAACATCCGTATATATTTGACACTACCATGTTGTAAGTACCGCTGGTTTTAGCGACAATCCTCGATGTATCTGAACCAATAGTACCGCCATTGAGTTTCCACTGGTATGAGTAATCCGGATTATCCGTAATACTTAATATGACTGAATCGCCCTGGCAGAACTGTGCCTGACCATTTACTGTAATAGCAGGAGAAGCAGGACTGGAATTTACGGTCACTGTTGTTTGTCCTGATGTGACTGCACAATTGGCAAGGGTGTTGGTCATTTTCACAGAATAAACTCCGGAAACAAGCTTTACTGTATAAGAGTTATTAGTGACATTTGTCAGATTGTTATTGTCCAGTTTCCACTGGTAGGTATAGACCGGATTGCTCTCAACAATAAGCTGAACGCTGTCGCCCTGGCAGAAGGTCGTTCTCCCGTTAACCGAAACAGCTGCATTGGGATAGGAAGCCACAACGATAGTTTTTGTTGTGCTGTCGGCACAGCCGTTTGTTGCAACCGCTTTCAGTTTTGCCTGGTATGTGCCTTTAAGTGAATAAGTGTGAGTAACAGGATTCTGGGCAATTGAAACAGACCCGTCGCCAAAATTCCAGTACCAGCTGCTGATTATCAGTCCGTTCAGGTTTGTGTTGTTTGAAATTGAAGTGGTTGTTCCTTCGCATACATTAGGAGCAGTAAATGAGGTTAATGGCCGGGCTTTTACAATTACGTTCTGTTCCAGAGAATCTTTATCACCGGCGGTGCTGGTGATTACAAGTTTAACCGGGTAAGTGCCTCCGGCTGAATATGTATGGAAAGGATTTTGGGATACAGAGGTTGTCCCGTCCTTGAAATCCCATTTCCAGGAAGCAATCCCATCAGTAGCTATTGACTGGTCTGTAAAATGAGTGGCTGATCCCTGGCAGACAACATCGGAACTGAAGAATGCCTGGGTATTTTTAACGTCGAATGAATCTACTGCAGACCATTCTCCTCCCTTGGTATCCCTGATCCACTGCCTGTACTTTCCAGTAGAACTTTGTTGTAGAAAGGTCTTTTAAAAGGAATGTTGTATCCAGCTGTGCATTACCCATAGCTACAATACGGCGGTAACCGCTTACTGAGTCTGACTGGTATGAGCAGATATTTGATCCTGATTGAGCTTCAATTACCTGCACATTATAAGTCATTGTTTTATATGGCGTTTCATCACCTTTTACCGGCGACCAGCTTAACATTGTTCCTTGGGGCAGGTTTTTAACTGACAGATTTGTGGGTGCTGCAGGCTTTTTATTTAGAGGATATATACCTGCCTTCATGAATGTGTTATTGTTGTATACTTTGCATCCAAGAAGCAAATCCAAATCGCCATCATTATCATAATCACCACACATTGAGCTTAGTCCCCCCCCAATTAGAAAAACGCCAGATAATTCCGTAAATGTATTATAGCCATTATTATGATAAATTTTAGATACTCCACTATTATAGGATATCAGATAAAGGTCCAGATAACCGTCATTATCGAAATCACCAGCAGATATAACTCCCGTCCAACCAACCTCAATTAATTTAATATTGGATTGCTCAATGAAAGTATTTTTACCATTGTTGCGATATACTTTAGATCTTCCTGAGCGACCTATGTAAATATCAATATCATCATCATTATCATAGTCACTCCAGGTTGCAGGACCAGTAATACTATCAGGAACCATTGTCGAAAATGCGCTACTTTGTTCAAAAAAAGTATTATCTCTATTGTTTAAATATAATTTTATAGTAGTTCCTGATTCTGTCCAACCTGCTAGTAAAATATCCAGATAACCATCATTATTAAAATCACCCCAGTCAGCAGAGCCGTTAAAGACGCCAGGCAAAGTTATGCCGGTTTGTTCAGTGAATACGTTATTACCGTCGTTCCGGTAAATTTTGGAAATGGGGTTTGCAGATGAAAAGTCAGTTGAACCTGTTAACAAAATATCCAAATCATCATCATTATCATAATCCCCCCAGGAAATTGCACTTCTAATTACACCTGTCAATGATATATTGGTCAGTTCAGTAAATGTATTATTGCCATTGTTATGGTAGATTTTACTAATGGGTACATATTCTGAAGAGCCTGTTAATAAAATATCAAGGTAGTTATCATTATCATAGTCCCCCCAGGCTACTGATCCCAGGCAGACACCTTTCAAAGAAATTTCTGTTTGTTCACTGAAAGTATTATTCCCATTATTGCGATAAATCTTGGAAATTGCATTAGTATAGGCAAAAACAGTAGCTCCAGTTAAAAGAATATCCAAATCCCCGTCATTATCGTAATCACCCCAGGAAGATGAACCATAGTGTGTTGCAATTAAACTTATTCCAACATGTTCTGAAAAGATTGTAGTGCTAAAAACGCCTGGATTCCCATTTCCGACAGTTCTGAAATATTTGGGAGTCCCGGTGATTTCTATATATTCAATAGCCTGTATATCATAGCTATATCCTTCACCAAGCCCATAAATTGTTGTACTGTCTGCTTGTCCATTATATACACAAAACCAGCCTGTAGTTCCTATTTTGTCCCCTTTCCCATAATATGGTTCAGCATGATAAATTGTTCCATTGATAGGTAATGCGGTTCCAGTAGGAGATGATATCCTGGCAAATACAACCCGACGTAATCCATTTCCATTTGTCCAGCGAATTAACAGTGAATTACTGGTTTTAATAAAAGCCCGAAGATTTTTAGTCTGGATACTGTCTGAAAATGTAAATTGTTCTGTAGCAAAACTGCCTGCCAATCCTCCTTTATCAACTGCCTGAACAGTCCAATAATATTTATTACATGGAAGCTTAATGCTGAAACTAGTATCATTTAACAGATATGATGTTGTAGTAAACAATAATTTACCAGTAGGCAGAGCCTGTCCCGACTTTACCTGGTTTCCTCCAGGTGTCGTCCCTATCCTTAAATTATATGTTATTCCATTTTGGGGTGTTGTATTGTCAGAAGATTTATTCCATTTGAATATTATTCTGTCTGCATCCCAATTTGATTGTAGCCCGCCGGGAGTACTCGGTTTGATATTGGAATTTAAAATTTCATTTCGGTATATTTTTGAGAGCCGACTGGAACTGGAAGCTCCAGTTAATATTAAATCCAGATCATTATCATTATCATAATCTCCCCAGGCGACAGAACTCTGATCTACTCCTGTTAAATAAATACCTGTCTGCTTATCGAATGTGTTATTTCCGTTGTTATGGTAAATTATTGTAGCAAGGCCTAAATTTGAGCTACCTGACATTATAATATCCAGGAATCCATCATTATTGTAATCACCCCAGGCGCATGAACTTCCTCCAATGTCTTCTAATGAAATATTGGTTTCCTCCACGAAAGTATTGTTACCGGTATTTCTAAAGATCTTTGCAATATTTCCTGAACTTGAATTGGACAAACCAGTTACAAAAATATCCAGATAACCGTCGTTATTATAATCTCCACAAGCAATTGAGCCTCCGTAAATATCACCTAAAATCAGAACAGCTTGTTCAGTAAAATTAAAATCTCCATCATTTCTGTATATTATGGCACCTTTGCGAAAAGATGAGGTTATAAAAATATCTGGATCATTGTCATTGTCATAATCACCTATTGTAATTGTTCCATCCAGGTCTTCTACCGGGAAACTTGTTTTAGTTTGTTCAACAAATGCACCATCATTATCATTTCGATATGACTTTAAGATACTATTTGAGGAGCTTGTAAAACCTTTCAACAAAATATCCAAATCACCATCATTGTCAAAATCGGCCCAGAATGATGAGCCTTCAGCAATTGGCAACAAAATTGTTGTTTGTTCAGTAAAACTATTATTACCGTTATTGCGATAGACCTTTGAAGTATATCCCAGATTTGAGGACCCTGTTAATAAAATATCAAGATCACCATCATTGTCATAATCGCCCCAGGCTGAAGAACCCATCCATACTCCCGTTAATGTAATGCTTGTTTGTTCAGTAAAAGTATTGTCCCCATTATTTTTAAAGATCTTTGAAATATTGCCTGAACTTGAACCACCAGTTATTAAAAGATCCAGATACCCATCATTATTATAATCGCCCCAACATACATAACTGCGTTCAACATTAGGTAAAGAAATGCTACTTTGTTCTGTTAAAATGGTATTAATTTGAACAGGATTATGATAAGAAGAATATCTCAGATAGTTTTCGCAACCAGAGGTACCGTTATATTCGCAGACTTGAACCGAATAAACTGTATTTGGAATTAATCCATTAATAATTACTGAATTAGAAGTCCCATTATATACACATTTCCAACCATCCGGGGTTGAATCATTTATATTGTAAGTAACACTATCAATCGGATCAACTATTCCAGTTAAGGTGTCTTTAATGAATACAACACGTTTTGTTCCACCACCTTGTGCCCAGATGGCTGTGACCTGCGTTGACTGGATATTACTAAATGAAATACAACTTGCCTGTGTTACAGGTCTGTAGAACGGCATTGTAAAACTCTGTTCTTCGCTAAAACTGCCACCCTGCATTCCGGCGTCTATTGCTTGTACAGTCCAATAATATGTTTTATCAGGTGGGAGATCTTTAAGCAAATATCCTGTTTGACGCCATTGTATATTTCCTGACTTTGCAATAAGTCTTCTGCCGTTTTTTATATCTGATTGTTTAAATGAATGTGGAGAACATTTGTAAATACTCTGCCCGGACTCATATACATATAAGTTATAACTGAGCCCATTTTGTGATGTTTCCGAATCTGAAACTTTGTCCCATATAAAATTAACCGTGTTATTATTTATTTCTACGTGTAAATTAGATGGTATCTCTGGCTTCATATTCGGAACATTAATTTCATTGCGGTAAATTTTAGCAATACCTGAACCTGTTAATAAAATATCCAGATCGCCATCGTTATCGTAATCCCCAAATACTGCTGATCCGTCCGTGACTCCAGTTAACGAAATTTTGGTTTGTTCACTGAATGTATTATCACCGTCATTAAGAAAAATTTTGGATATACTTCCTGAACTTGAAGAGCCAGTAATTAAAATATCAAGATTGCCATCGTTATTGCAATCGCCCCAGGCAACAGAACTATATTCAACTCCGATTAAAATAATGCTCGCCTGTTCAGTAAAAGTACTGTCTCCGTTATTATGGTATATTTTAGAAACCGGCCCAGATATAGAACTGCCTGTCAATAAAATATCCAGATTACCATCATTATCATAGTCACCCCAATCTGCCATACCGACCACTCCAGTTAAAACAATATCGTTTTGTAGGCTAAAATTATTATCACCATTATTATTGTATATTATAGAAGTTGGTAATCCTTGGACTGGACTGCCTGTCAATAAAATATCCAGATCACCATCATTGTCATAATCACCCCAAACTGCCGAACCATTCATAACTCCAGTTAAAACTATATCGCTTTGTTCTGTGAAACTATTGTTACCGTTATTGCGGTAGATTTTAGAAATTCTTTGATTTGAAAAACCGGTTAATATAATATCCAGATCACCATCATTATCGTAATCACCCCAGTCAACTGAAGCACTCTGGACACCTATCAATGAAATTGTAGTTTGTTCTGTAAATGTATTATTACCATTATTCCGGTAGATTTTAGATATATATCCGTTAATTGCCCGGCCTGTTATTAAAATATCCAAATCATTGTCATTATCATAATCACCCCAGGCAACGGAACCTATACTAACACCAGTTAGTGAGATACTAGTTTGTTCTGAGAAAGTATTATTACCGTTGTTTTTATAGATTCTGGTAGAATAGCTTCCTGTCAATATTATATCAAGATCGCCATCATTATCATAATCACCCCAGGAAACAGAACTATTAGAGACTCCTGGAAGAACAATATCTGTTTGTTCAACAAAAGCCTGGGAAAAAAGGTCAGGGATTTTCAGTAAAAGGAATAGAAATATAACCTGGATCTTCAGAAGAAATCTGTTCATATCAATCAGGTTTACAGAAATATCTACACAATTTACTCAAAAAAACCGACTGAAAACAAGTTTACAGGGATTTATTTGACAAAGGGAGTGAATGTTGGGATGAATTTATGGCGCAAGGGAAGGAGGGCGGGCCTCCTTCGTCCCGATACCGTCCCGAGTACTCGGGATCAGGACGGGACTACGGAGGCCAAAGGAGTGCGAGAGTGCGGGAGAGCGGGAATGCAGGAGGGCGTGAAAGTATGAAGAGGTGAAGGGGGGAAGGGGAGAATAGGCGATATGCGACAGATAATGTGCGATACATCTGCGCAAATCAGCGGGAGAATCCCTTGTTATTCTACAATGACTTTTCTTGTCGTGGAATAATTTTCAATCAACAGATTAATGATATACATCCCTTTCGGCTGACCGCTGAGATCAATCTGGCCTGAGAAATGCTCTGTTGCCTTTTCGAATTTAACACTGAGAATATCTTTGCCCTGCTCTGTAATTATTCCTATCAGAAGATCTCCGAATACCTCATTATCCATCTCGATGGTAAATAGTCCCTTTGTCGGATTGGGATATATAATCAGGCCTTCAAAGGGATCAATATCCTCAATACCGGTTATTCCGGATGGTATTGTGACAATATCACTCATTGTAAAACACCCTTTGCTGTTGCCGATGCTTACCTGGTAGTCGCCCATCCTGCGGTTAGCGACATAATAATACTTGTCGGCTCCTTCAATTAGTTTCTCATTGCAGTACCATTTATAATATGAAGCAGAGTCGTTGCTGCAGGCGAGATACCAGACTGAAGGACCACGTGAATACAGAAGAGGCTTTTCGGGTGCATCGTCAAAATAAATTGTCTGGGGTAACGACTCATTTTTGCATCCATTGTTATTAACTTCCACAGTGTAATCGCCCTGGGCAAGAAATCCCTGGAGATATGTACCGGTTGACTGGCTTATTGCTGTCCCGTTTCTTTTCCACTGGTAGGAATAATCGGCCACAGTCTGATCTACCTTTAAAGTAACCGGTTTTTCGATATTGCACTGACCGGGTTTATAATCTTCCGCAACAATAAGAGGCGAAGAGGGGACGGTTTTCACGATCACATTAACCGGGTGAGAAGTTTTGCTGCATCCTTTCTGATTAGTGATTGTGAGGATGTATTGTGACTGGCTTGTAGCAGTGTATGAACTGAATATAGCTCCGGCAATTGGTCCTGCACTGTTGCTCCATTGATATGAATACCCTGCAACAGGCGGCACACTCATTGTGAGGCTTCCTCCCTCACAGAAGTCGGTTGAACCCGAAAGGCTTACAGAGCTGACTGAAGGCAGGGAATTCACGATTGTTGTTATTGAATTAACAGAAGCAACTTTGCAGCCGGTATTATTTTTAACTTCAACCGAATATGTTCCCTGTGATTTTGCAGAGAGCTGGTAAGTGTTGGAACCAACAGCGCCACCATTAAGCTTCCACTGGTAGGTATATCCGGGAACTTCCGTGACACTCAGAACAACAGAATCGCCCTGGCAGAATTCAGCTGATCCGGAAGTGACTATTACAGGAGAGACAGGTGCCTCGATTGCATTTAC
>Ga0172362_10003158_pt1 | contig 14223 bp, 14 predicted proteins | sample LakKivs1_kivu2a2_FD_114534 | JGI IMG/M metagenome (GOLD analysis project Ga0172362, IMG submission 114534) | Sediment microbial communities from Lake Kivu, Rwanda - Sediment s1_kivu2a2 | ecosystem: Environmental > Aquatic > Freshwater > Lake > Sediment | place: Rwanda: Western Province, Lake...
AAGAGCTCAAGACTTTTCTAGAAAAGTTTTTGTTCGTATGAGCAACACTTACATCGAGCCTGGGGATTGGAAACATGATGAATTGGTTGAAGATACTGATAATGGATTTTATCTGATCAGAGCTATGACAGGAATGGAAGATCCTTTGGGTGGGAATCTACAAATAGTTACTTTCAAAGCGAGGGAAATTAAAAATGGAGAACTCGGTGAACTCTACAAAGGAGTTGGGATATCTGGAAAAGTGTTAGAATTCTTGAGTAGAGTTGATGCAGTTACTGATGATTTTGATGTTAGAGGTTCTGGTTGTGGAAAGGGGCATGAAGATTATGTTCCTGTCAGTTCTGGCGGACCTTATATGAGAGTTAGGAAGGCGATAATTGGATGATACAACCAAAAATACCGATATTAATCGTAGACGCATTCATAAAAAAAGATAACAAATACTTAGCGATAAAAAGAGCAAAGAATGTTGAAATAGGTACTTGGGAAACACCAGGCGGAAAAGTAGATTTGAATGAAAGGATAAAAGATGCCTTAAAACGAGAGTTAAAAGAAGAACACGGGGTCAACATAAAAATCAATAAATTTCTTGGCTGGGGCGAAGGGTTTAATTGCCTCACTAAACATGGTTTTAAGATTCATAGATTTGTCCTCTACTTCGATTGTGAAATAATTTCAGGAAAGTTAAGATATGAAAATGAAGAGATTTCTAATTATAAATGGGTTACTTGGGAAGAATTCAAAATATTAAAACCTTTAAGTAGACCGATTGAAGATTTTTTCAATAGGTTTGGTTGATATGAGAGAAATAATATTGAAAGAAGTAAAAAAATCTGCCAAAGAATATGAAGTCTACTTACAGAATACTGAAATCAATGAAATACACATCCAAAAAAATAAGATTGGTTTCACAGATAGGACGATTGATAGTGGATATGGAATTCGTGTTCATGACGGGAGCATCGGTTTCAGCTCGAGCAACATCTTCTCTGATTTTTCTATAAAACAAACGATTAAAGATGCCTTGAAAAGTTCTAGGATGACTCAGAAAGTTGATTTCAATTTTCCCGCTCCTAAAAAATTCAGTGAAGTAAAGAACATTGACAAATCGATAAAAAACAATGGAGAAGCTGCAGTTAAGAATTATACCGATCAAATCCTAGAATCTGTCCCTGCTGACATTTTAATATCATTCGGTAAAATTAGAACATACGACAGTCAAATACAGATTATAAATTCTGAAGGTTTAGACTTGACGAGAGAAGAGACCAACTTCATGCTGGAGTTATCTATTATTGTAGAAAAAGCAGGAAAAAAAGTAGAATTCTGGCCACATGAGTACAGAAGAAGGATGGAAGATTTACCAGTTCCAAACTTAACCCAATGGATTAATATAGCAAGAAACCAATTAATAGCAGAAACACCAAGAACAGAAATAACTACTGTAATATTTTCACCTAATACAGTCTTAGATGGACTGGGTTCTGTTATAAGTTCGCACTCAACTGGTGCTGCAAAGGTTAATCTAGTTTCTAAATTCTCTCCCGGAGAAAAAGTAGCTTCTGAGAACTTGACTGTAATCAGCGATGGTTTGTATCCTTACGGTTTAATGACGAGTGAATTTGACGATGAGGGCGTTCCCCAGAGAAAGAATATCCTGATCGATAATGGTGTCTTTAAGGATTATGTTTATGATCAATACTATGCGATAAAAGATAAGAGAGAATCGACGGGCAATGGTCTAAGACAAGGGGATGTTTTTTATTCTTTCGATACAAAGTATGGCGGGATGCCTAGCAATAGAATATCCAATTTCTATGTAGAACCAGGCAAGAAAACTCTTCAAGAATTGATTGAAGAAGTTAAACACGGAGTCCTAGTCGAGCATTTCAGTTGGCTTTCTCCTGACCCAACTTCTGGTAATTTTTCTTCTGAGATTAGAGTTGGATATTATATCGATAACGGGCAGATAAGTAAACCCATTAAAGGGGGTTTGGTTGCTGGAAACTTTTTTGAGTTGATGAAAAATATATCTGGAATTTCTAACAGATCTGTGATCACTTCTGGTGGGACTGTTTTGGCTGGAGTTTGTCCTTATGTGAGATTTGAGAATGTTCAGGTAGCTGGAAAGTAGATAAAAAGCGAAGAGTAAATTTTTGGGGGGTTCGAGCACCGGCGAGTATAAATTACTGATTCGTATAAGAATCAACTAATTTTTCTGTGTCAAACAAAGCAAGTGCCAAAATTTGACCCTTATCTGTTAATTCATAATATTTTTTATTTTTATCAGAAGTAGATCTAACAATACCATCTTTTTCCATTTTTGGTAGTACATTTACTGAAAGATGCCTTGCTGAAACTCTTGTTTCATAAGATATTTGAGATTCATAAAGTCTACCTTTCTTATACAATATCTCTATCACTTTAGCGACAGATATACTCCTTAGAGATTCCATTTCAATCATGAAATTAGAGAACAGTTAAACTTTAATCCTTTTCCTTTAAGAAAGGGATAACTACGCGACGACCGAAAGGAAGATAAAATAACGCAACCAATTATCCTCAAGAAACAATGAACCTTTAATTTCTGTTATTTTATAATAATTTCATGAAATTATCCAATGAGCTAGAATCAGCATTAAAAATTCTCATAGATAGTATCCCAAAGAATGTAAAATGGGGTTTAAGCAACGGAACTGCTGCTTTTTTCTACGGTAGTGGAAGAGAACCCACTGATATAGACATATTTACTGATACTCATGGAGTTCAGAAAATAACAGAAGCCTTGAAACTATATTTGTTAAATCCACTTGGAAAGAAAGTAAAAGAGATTTTCGAGTCATATATAGCTAAATTTAGGATAAATCAGATTGAAGTAGAAGTTTATTCCGACCTTTTAATCAAAATCGATGGTAAGGTTTATCAAAAAAGTATGGACGATGAGTCATCGAATAGGATTAGAAAGATAAAAGTCAATAGTCTTGAAATTCCAGTATTATCGCCTGAAGATGTGATTGCTTCTAAAGCTTTAACTCAAAGAGGTAAGGAAGAAGGTAAGCATGATATAGACGATATCAAAGCTATACTGAAAAATCAAAAGATAGATTGGAAATACTTGGAAGAAAGAGCAGAGAGAATGGGCGGTTATGATAGGATTTTTGAATTGTTAAGGTATTTAGGATATCAAGTATAAATTAATTAAATCCACCATATTCCATGGAGAAAGGATGGGATGATTCAACCAAAAAGAATTCTATTTTCTGTGGGTCTTGGTGTCATAACTCTAGCTATACTCATGGTTATCATCAACCCTCTTGAACTCGATTTTAACGAAATCGGTGTTAAATTCACTGGTTTGTTCGCTTTGAATAGAACGTTAAATGAAACTGAACCTTTGTTAGAGTCTTTACAAGAAACGACTACTACTTCTGTTGTAACTACTTCTACTTCATCTACCACAGTTTTAACTACAACTTCTCCTGTAACCACTATAACTACAACGACTACATCGACATCGACTACAACAATACCGCCAGCAAATCATGTTGTTTTCTCTGAAGTTTTCTATGATACTCCTGATGACGATATTGAGGAATGGATCGAACTTTATAATCCCACATCGGAATCTATTGATATATCAGGTCTAACGATTGAAGATAATTCAAGAACTTATAAAATTCCAAATGGAACAATAATCGATTTTCGTGATTTTTTGGTAATAGCAAGAAACCGAACGGCTTTTTATGACTTATATATGGAGATTATCCTGACATATCTGGTTTGACGCTTGAGTTAAACGATAATGGGGATAAATTAATACTTAAAAACGGTAGTGATGAAATAGACATAGTCGCATGGGAGGATGTTTCTGGATGGGATCTAAAAGCTGACGAGGATGAATCTATTCAAAGAGACCCTCCAAATAAGGACACTAATACTGACGATGATTGGAAAAGTCATACTAACCCAGATCCGGATACTGGTGGCTTAATTACTACTTCTTCATCTACAACCACAACTATTCCAGTGACGACATCTACAACAACTAGTTCCACAACTACAACAACAACGCCAACTTTTGGGAGTCTTTTAGTTAGTGTGAGTGTAAAAAATGAGACTATAGTCAGAGGAAATAATCAAACAATAATAACCATGGTGACTGATGGCACAAACCCGATAGAAAATGCTCTAGTAAATGTCACAGTTAAGTATGCTTCTAACGAGGTATACAATTGGTGTAATGGACTAACAAACTCTACTGGTATATTCATTTGTTCCTATAAAATAGATGGAGGTTCAACACCTGGGACTTTTGTTGCAACATCAACGGCAACTAAAGATGGGTATATTACAGGAATTGGGAATGTGAGTTTCGAAGTAATAGCAGCATCTTAAATACAGTTACAAAAGAAACTCTGGGAATTGGTTAGGGAGAGTGTTTAGGGTATAATTCTTGAAGTCCTGATTTTAATATTTCCAGATGACCTTTAATTTTTTTATTATTTCTTGATAAAAGATTTACATCTTGTTTTTTCTGTTCCATAAATTGTTCTTGAAAAGTCCCGTACACGATATCCTTATATCTGTCCATTATCCGATTCTGTAATGACATTTCCTGATAGACTTGAAACATTTGTTTTTTTACAGTAAAATTCCCTATTTTAACATATGATATCGCTTCTTCTAAAATAGCAGTTGAAAATCTTAGATATGTGAATTCATATGTGGTCAAGTATCTTTCTTGTTTACTTTCAGAATCATTAATTACGTACAAATTAAAGTTAATTTCATTTATCAATTCTTCTACTAATGCTTTTTGAAATTCTGATTCTTGTATCCAATTTTCAATATGTTCATACACAAATATGGAAGTTACGAGAACAAGTGAGATAACTGGATAATTATCTTTTACTATTCGTATAACTTTTTTCCACAAACTGTTATGTTTTCTATTTGAATTAAAAACCTCTGGTTTTCTTTTAGACATAATATAAAACCTACCGATTAAATTATAAATTCTCAAATAATTTGATAAAAACATCTTCAGAACTTGAAAACCACTCAAACCTATTTCCAAATTACCAAAGAAATTACGACTTTTCCTCAAATGACTTCGATTATTCAAAAGAGAAACTTTAAAATTCTACAAGTCATAGTTTTTTTGAGAAAAAGTAGTGGTTCAATGAAAGACTATTTCAAAGAAACAAAGAAACTTCTCGAAGAAAAAATACCTGATTATGATACACCGCAATTTAAAAAATTGAGAAATAAAATTAGAGAAAAATTAGAGAAAAAGGAAAGTGATTTTTTAATTATTATTCGTAGTTTAAGTATTCTTATTCTTGGCGATTGGTATAATAAAGAAAAGAAAGAATTGCTACTTAGAATAAAAAATAATTTATTAAAAAATGGATTATATGCCGAGACTATAGATAAATATTATGATATTAAAAAGAAAGGCGGTTTAGGTCAGATTCAAATTTTAGAAGAGTGTTGTATAAATCATCAATTAATAATTTTTATAGATGGAGATGGAAAGGGTACAATAATAGACCAAAATTACATTTGTGAAAATTATTGGTTTCACGGAAAAGTAATATTTTTTATAGAAGAATCAAAATTCAATAAAATGAAAAACGATCCAAGTAAATATATCAGAGATTTTCCAACAATAATTACCTATAAAAAAGAGGAATTGTTAGAAAAAATTTTGGTTTTTTCCAGACTCAGACTATACAGGTTAGCAAATATAATTCAAACCCAAAAATATAGAGGGAGAGGTTTATATGGTCAAGGTTATGTGCCTTGGAAATATAGGATTAAGAAAAGTTAAAGTTATAAGATTTAAGTTTAACATATAATTAAATGTAGGTGTGTGAATGTGAGTGAAGAGATAAAAAGGATGAGTGTTGAGGCGTCAAAGTTAAAATCCGTTATATTGCGAAATAATAACATTGATATCTTATTGTATTTAGCAAAGTATAATCCAACAACTACCATTAAAGAAATTAAAGAAAGGTTTGGTGAAGAATCACTTAAAGAGATAGATTTGCTAAAACAATCCCATTTAGTGAGGGAAGAAAAAGAGCGTTTGATTCTTACTGACGAGGGTATTTTTCAAGTAGAAGGCTTGTTAACACTTGTAGTATAGAAATAAAAGAGGTTCCCAGAAAAAGTATTTTTCTTTTTCTTTCTCTATACCCTAACATCCCTCACCCTCGACGATAAAGTTATTATTCTTCTAAAGAAAGTGAATTATATGAGGCTAATTTCTAACCAAAAATTAGAACAATTCAGAGAAGAATTAAATAAAAGAAAGATTGATGCAGCCTTGTTCCTTACATCCGAACCAATCCATGACGTTAACATAGAATACTTCACAGGCTTTCAACAAGTCAGGTTCTTCTCGTTCAGTTGTTTGTTAATTTCACAGAATGACTCATTTTTAATCATCTCTCCTTTAAGCTACGATCAAGCATTAATGGAAGCAGAAGCCGATGAAATTATCAACTTAAAGGATTATAGCAATAGCCTGACAAGACTCTTAAAAGAAAAATTGAAGAGGTTCAAAACAGTAGGTATCCTTGAAAAAATTTTCCCCTACAAATTATCTCAAATATCTAAAATCGAGTTCAAAGATATCAGTGATATAATACTCGAACTAAGAAGTCTTAAAGAACCAAAAGAAATCAAAAGAATTGAAAAGGCTTGTCACATAACAAATCAAGGAATAAAATTCATAGAAAGAAACTTAGACCAAAAAATGACAGAGAAGGAATTGGCTTTAGCCCTACAACAGAAGTTGATAAAAAAAGGAGCTGATGAGTTGGCATTTCCTACTATAGTAACTTCGGGCAACAGATCTAGTTTCATTCATCCCTATCCTTCATCCACAAACAAAAAAATACAGAATGGTCTTGGCTTGATAGATTTTGGTATAAGATACAAAGGTTATTGTTCTGATGTTACAGTTCCGTTCACTGTTTCTAGACTATCTCCAAGACAAAAGAAGATGGTTAAGACTGTTGAGAAAGCCTATCAAAAAGCGATTAATGCTATAAAAATCGATACTCCAACTTGGAAAGTTCATGATTCAGCTGAAAAAGTCATAAATAGGAATGGGTTTGAATTCAAGCATTCTGTTGGTCACGGCATAGGGTTGGATTTACATGATTTGCCTAGCTTATCACCCAAACCAAGAGTAAAAGAAGAATTGAAAGACTGGAAAGAGTTTAAGTTAAAAGAGAACATGACTTTCACGATCGAGCCAGGGGTTTATGAGCTTGGAATAGGTGGCATAAGGCTTGAGAACGATGTGTTACTAAAAAAAGCACCGGAAATCCTGACTAATTCTAAACTGATTCGAATTTAAGAAAACATTTATAGCATAGGAAAAGAAAAAATAATCATGAGATTGTTTGGTAGAAAGAAGGATATTGAAGAACCGAAAGAACCTCTTGAAACAGAGATGAAGGATTTGGGTAAACTTACTTTAGAGGAAGATTCTGTAGAGATTCCAGAATTACCACCTGAGTTAACTAGAATAAAAGAAACAGCAGAGGCAGAGGCTGAAAAGATAACAGAAGAGTTGGAAGAACCGAAGACGTTACCGGAACCAACAGAAGAAAAGCAAGAAATTGAACTGGAAGAATTGCCCTTGAAAGAATTGAACGAAAAGATCGACAAAGAATTGAGAGAACTAAAGAGAAGAATGAAGGATTTAGGAAGTTTAACTAAGTTAACTTTAGAGAGTCCAGAAATGATAAATTTGATGGACTTGTACACAGAGGCTAGGGATAAACTAAGCCAATTCATCGAAGAAATCAACGGAATGGATTTATCTGTTTTATCATCTAAGAGAACGTTTGCCGCTATCTACAAGTTCAGGGCTTGTAAAGGATTATCAGAGATTAAGAAAGAGATAAGAAAGATTGAATCTATTTGCAAGAATGCAGGTTTTATACCGACTAAGGTTCATGAGATACTGGAAACAAGAGCAGAGAATTTAATAGACAGTTTCTTACAGAAGAACCCAAAAGAAGAGTGATTATAGACTTTTCATTCTATAGAGACTTTTATTCAGTACTTTATTTAACGAAGTGACGAAGCGTTGACCGAGGGACGCCAGAAAATTATTTGAAATTAATCCATTCTTTGATATAAATTTGATTCATGAGATTGAGAATCCCACATACTATCAAATTGAGCTCTTAAGATACGTGCCTTTTCAAAACTTGTTCTATTTATGTATCCATTTGCTCTGTAACGCCAACCATCACCAACTATGAAATAATCAGTTAATCCATCAAATGGTTTAGCTAATATGTATCCTTTCTCTATTATTCTCTTTATTCTTGGTACTTTTTCCAGATTTGCCTCAGAACTATAAATCAACTGTATTCGAATACCTTTCTTGGCAAGTTCCGTTATTGTACTCAAGACATGGTCGTTTTCAAAGAATTCAGGATTTAAATCTGTTGCAATCAGCAGTTCCTCTTGACATTTCTTAAAAACTTTAACAAAATTTTCAGGAGTATCTTCGTATATTCCCATTAAATTAAGAAAATTAAGATTCATTATACCACAAAATTAAATAGAGGATTCAAACTTTTATCCTTTTCCTTAAAAATGCGGTAACTACGCGAGGAGTGAAACGACAAGACAATTGGCATCCCGAGGTCAATGATATCTAACTATCTTTACTCTAAAAAATAAATCTTCTTTAATCTTGAAATTAATTTTAATTAGCATAAGGTCATCGGGGATTTCATGAAAAAGAAAAAAGTTATTATATTAGGAGCAGCTGGTAGGGATTTTCATAATTTCAACGTCTATTTCAGGGATAATCCAAATTATGAAGTGGTTGCTTTCACTGCAACACAAATTCCAGGTATAGAAGGAAGAAAATATCCAAAGGAATTGGCGGGAAAATATTATCCAAATGGAATTCCAATTTTTTCTGAAGAAAAATTAATGGAATTGATCAAAAAATATGATGTTCATGAGGTTGTTTTTGCCTATAGTGATGTTGATAAACAGTACGTAATAGATAAAGCATTATTATGTTTATCACTTGGAGCAAGTTTTAGACTGCTAGGTCCAAAAGAAACAATGTTGAAATCCAATAAACCTATTATAGTAGTTTCGGCTTCTCGTACTGGTGCAGGGAAGAGTACAGTAGTTCAAAGGATTATAGACATTTTAAAACCACAAAATAAAATATTTGTAGCAATTCGCCATCCCATGCCGTATGGGATTTTAAAAAATCAAATATTACAAAAGTTTACCAAAGAGAGTGATTTGATCGAACAAAATTGCACAATAGAAGAAATAGAAGAATATCTACCCTATATTAGAAGGGGTATAACAGTCTACAGTGGCGTTGATTATAAAAAAATTTTAACAGAAGCCGAGAAAGAGAGCGATTTAATAATTTTTGAATGTGGAAATAACGATTTCTCATTTATTAAACCTAATTTATGGATAGTCGTAGTTGATCCGTTAAGGACTGGAGGATTGTTTTCTTATCCCGGTGAAGTAAATGTTAGAAATGCAGACTTAGTTATAATTAATAAAATTAATTTAGTAACAAGAAGTCAAATAAAAATTATTGAAAATGCCGTAAGGAAACTTAATAAAAGTGCTTTAATAATTAAAGCACGTTCAGATATTAGTGTGGATAAGCCTAATTTAATTAAGAATAAAAGGGTTCTGGTTATTGAAGATTCACCTACAGTTACACACGGTTCATTAGGTTATGCCGCTGGATATATGGCTGCTAAAAAATGGAAAGCTGAAGAAATTGTCGATCCCAAAAAATATGCTACAGGGTATTTAAAGAAGGTCTATAAAGAGTATAAACACCTTAAAAATGTATTGCCGAGTTTGGCGTACAATAGAAAACAATTGAAAGATTTAGAAGATACCATTAACAAAGTAAGTTGTGATAGTGTAATCTTAGGTACTCCAGCGGATTTAAGAATTCTAATTAAAATAAATAAACCAGTTGTTCAAGTTTCTTATAAACTAAAGGAATTAAATGCTAGTTTAAAAAACTCAGTGTTAAATTTTATTAGATGTATCAGATAGAGCATAAACCCCTCTCCTGACTCGTGAGATTATTCTATTTTTCATTAATTTATCAAGATGTCTACTAGCCTTTTCATCTGCCCATTTTATATTGAAAGCTTTAACCAAATCTTTTCTTAATATTACTCCATTTTTATTTTGTAACTGATAAAGTATTTTGTACGTATTCGAATAGGTACACTGTTTCAAAATATTATCCCTTTTATACCCGTTCAATATTGCTTTTACTTTTTCAGATTTTTTTTCGTCAGGTATTCCTATTTCGTAAAGCAATACTTTAAATTCCTTTTTATTAGTAATCCATATAGCCCATTCAGCAGTTACTCTCCCATTTTTAGCCTTCCATAAACATTTTAACTTTGGCGATTTATTAATCCCAAAACTTTTCAAAAGAAAAATTTCGCCCAGTAAAAGATTAGGTTTTCTTATAATAATTTTTAGTATAGATTCAGATATTTGACACTTAAAATTAGCTCCGTATTTCAGACTCCTTATAAATTTTTGAGGGAGTAAGTTAGTAATATCTACAGACCTTGTAAGTTTTACGTGCCTAGTAGCTTCCATTTCTGAGACAAATGACCACTGAAGATAAACTTTTTTGATATTTTCATCCCCTTTTAAAATATCCACTGGAATACTAGGATTTACTATAGACTTTCGACCTCTAGTTAACCCAGAAAGTAAAAGACAATCAACTATCACAGATGGTAGAAATATTTCTTTTGTATTTTTTCCTTTTGTTTGTTTAATCTCGACTTTGAAATCACCAAAAATATTTTTACAGCACTTTATTACAGTATTTAATATAATTTCTTCTGGTACACGTATGTGCATACTGGTACCTACTTGAATCGGAATATGTCCTTCAGAATTAACAATTGAACGTAAAATTATACCGTTTCTTGAATGTAAATCAAATGGTAGTCTAGGATTCTTTATAGGGTTTATTCGCCCAATCTCAATAATGCCATCATTTAAACATGATTTTGAAATAGAAAGGATTTTTATTAGTCTTTTCAAAGTTTTAACAGTGAAATTAGACTTTCTTTTAAAGTAAAAATTTAAGTGGTGTCGTGTAATTCCTAGTGCTTCTGCTAAAACCCCTTTCTTTTTAAATACACTAATAGCCATAGTTAAAAGTTTAGTTTGAGTCTCGTCCTTCAGTTTTATTACGGTTCTTTCAGGCAAGTCGCACCAATTTATCTTTGTAATCATATAATATTATTATTGTATATTACGTATAAATATTTATCTGTTTAAAAATAATTGAAGAAATAGGAAAGCCTGATTTCAGAGAAATTATAGAAAATTTTATTAAAAGAAAAATTTAATTTAAGCCTTTATAACCCAACTTCATGTATTCTCCTTTTCCAGTGTAATCTGCATGAATTATATAAAAATATGGATATATCCAATCAATTGAAATCAAATCTTCTAACCTTCTAAAAATATCTGCTATTTCCTCTATTGACCACCATTTACTCGAATAACTATCCTTTGTTTTGAATACCCCTTTTTCAAAATCACATCTTGGTAAATCAGGTTTCCCTACTAAATTTTCAAGATTACTGTACATTTTTATTCCCCAATCTTTTAGTGAATACTTACAGAAAAGAGTTATTATCATCTCACCATCTTTTTTAGCAACTTTTTTCATCCCATTTATCATCTCATAAGGATCACCTTCTGCTGTTCCAAGTGTGTTAAGCATAGATAAAACAACTGGCATTTTAGGTTCAATACCATGCTCAGCCAAAATTTTATCAAGTTCAATAACATCACCACGAATAACAGTTACATTTTTGTAAAGTTTAGCTCTTTTTCTGAGTTCTTCTACCATTTTATCATTGATTTCAACTGCAACTACATCATTCGCTAATCTGGATAATAATTGGAGAAGTCTACCATTACCCGCTCCAGCATCGACAAAAGTTCTCGTCTTTGAACCAGAAACACGTTCTTTTATGTATAATTTTTCCATTTGCATTATTTTTCTAAGATGTGGATCTCTTGTTCTCTCTACTAGACGTTTGTATTCTTCAGGATTCCAATCTCTCATAATACAAAGAAAAAGTATTAAGGATTTAAAAGAGTGGGGTAGCCGTGATTTGAACACGGGATTACCAACACCCCTTCAGCCTTTCGTAAGCTGGTGTCATAGACCAGACTAGACCACTACCCCTTAATAAGTTATATCTATCATGTAAAACAAATCTTTTATGTATGCATGAAATCATCGTTGGCAGATCGTCAGAAGACCTAAAAAAATATGGTTCAAAATGTACAGGCTTCATAGGAAAAAATATTGTCGGAGAAGGAGAAGAAGCTCATTTAGCAAATAAAATTGTTCTAGACCTGTTAAGGCCTCATGTAATTCTAGTAACCGGCAAGAGAGGTTCAGGAAAATGTATAGATGAAAATACGTTGATAACCCTGGATGATGGTTCGACTTTACCAATCAAAGATTTAGAATACTCTGAACAGAAAATCTATGGATTGAATGATAAGTTAAAAATATCTCCTATGGCTAAATCGAAATTTTATAGGAGGGAAGTAAATAAGTTACTGTATGTAAAATTGAGGAGCGGAAGAGAAATAAAAATAACTCCTGAGCACCTTCTACTCACTGTTAATGGTTGGTTTCCTGCAAAAGAATTAAATATAGGTTCTAGAATAGCAACTCCACGTAAAATAAACGTATTTGGTAGTAGAATAATGAACGATTATGAAATAAAATTATTAGCTTATTTAATTGCAGAAGGACATCTTTCGAGTGGTTTTATACTTTTTTCTAACAAAGATACAGAGATTGTAAATGATTTTAAAGAATCATTGAATAAGTTTGATAAAACCCTGAAAATTGAAGCACATGGCAAATCAGGATGTTTTAGAATAGCAAAAAAAAGAAGACAAGTAGACATTTCAGGAATTTTAAGGGATGATAAAGGGAAATTTACAAAAGAGAGCAAAGTTTTTCAAGTAAAAAGTTCATTAAGATTATGGTTACAAAAAATCGGAATTTATGGTAAACTTTCACCTGAAAAATACATCCCCAAAGAAATATTTCAACTACCAAAGTATGAATTGGCTTTATTTCTTAATAGATTATTCAGTTGTGATGGGAGCATTTATAAACATAAAGTTACTCATGGTTACAATTGGTGTATATCTTATAGTTCTTCATCAAGAACTTTGATAAAACAAGTTCAACATTTATTGTTACGCTTTGAAATTCTATCAAAACTAAGAAAAAGAGAGATTCAATTAAACAACAAAAGGTTCATTAATTTTGAAATAATCTTGAACGGTTCTGATGTAATAAAATTTATCAATTCTATTGGGTTCTTTGGAAAGAAAACAGAAAGACAAGAGGAAGCATTAAAAGATTCTTTAAAAATTATTCGAAATCCTAATGTTGACACAATACCAAAAGAGATATGGGATACATATAGACCTAAAAATTGGGCACAAATTGGCAGATCTATGGATTATTCTATACCAAAAAGCTTACAGACTAGCATTAACTATAGTCCTTCTCGAGAAAAATTAACACAAATAACAAAAAACGATGGAAACTGGAGAATGTACTTATTGGCCACTTCGGACATTTTTTGGGATGAAATAGTTGAAATGACGGAATTAAATGGTAAATTTATAGTGTGTGATATTTCAGTACCGCAATTTCATAATTTTGTTGCGGATGATATAATAGTTCATAATAGCTACACAGCAGGAGTAATGATGGAAGAGATTGCACTATTACCAGAAGAATTCAGGAATAACTTGACCACAGTAGTTATTGACACCATGGGCATCTACTGGAGTACTAAACTGCCAAACGAACAACAAACAGTTTTACTGAATGATTGGGACTTAAAGTCGAAAGAGTTAAAGGATAAAGTAAAAATATACGTCCCGTACAAACAAAAAGCAGAATTTGAAGAGGAAGAAGTTCCTGTTGATTTTGGCACATCCATCCCACCATACGAATTCTCAGCAGAGGACTGGGCTCTGGCTTTCAATTTACCCATGACAAACCCAATTGCAATTAGCCTTCAAAAAGCAGTTAACGATTTAAGAAAAAAAGAAGAAAAATTCCAGATCAATGATTTAATATCTGATATCAGAGACTCC
>Ga0172362_10003160_pt1 | contig 14221 bp, 15 predicted proteins | sample LakKivs1_kivu2a2_FD_114534 | JGI IMG/M metagenome (GOLD analysis project Ga0172362, IMG submission 114534) | Sediment microbial communities from Lake Kivu, Rwanda - Sediment s1_kivu2a2 | ecosystem: Environmental > Aquatic > Freshwater > Lake > Sediment | place: Rwanda: Western Province, Lake...
ATGTGCAATACGGAAATATTGATGCTTTAAGGGAGTTTGTTCTAATTACAAAAAGGAGCTTCTGAATGAATGAAAGAGCAATGCTTATAACTGGTGGAGCGGGCTTTATAGGGTCTAATTTTATTCATTATTTGTTTAAAATACGTCCAGATTATGAAATCGTGAACTTGGACAGACTTACTTATGCAGGCAATCTGGAGAATTTGAAAGAAATAAGCAATAAACCAAAGTATCATTTTGTTAAAGGAGATATAACAAACAGGGAACTTGTCGAATATGTATTTGAAACCTTTAAGCCCGATTTTGTAGTAAATTTTGCTGCAGAATCATATGTGGATAGATCTATTGAAGATCCTGAAATATTCTTAAAAACTAATGTAATAGGTATGCAGGTCCTTCTTGATGTTGCAAAGAAGCATTGGTTAGTTAACGGAAAATGGAAAGAAGGCAAGAAGTTCACTCAGATATCTACAGACGAAGTTTACGGCTCTTTGGGCCCCACGGGTTTCTTTACAGAAGAATTCCCGCTTAACCCACATAGCCCTTATCCTGCATCTAAAGCTGCCGCCGATTTTATTACTAAAGCCTATTTTGATACATTTGGTATGTCAGTAAACATAATAAGGTGCTCTAACAATTATGGTCCATTTCAATTCCCCGAGAAACTCATTCCTTTGATGATTAATAATGGATTGCATCATAAAGAGCTTCCTGTTTATGGTGATGGCAGACAAGTAAGGGACTGGCTTTATGTTGGAGACCATTGCCGAGCAATAGATTTGGTTATGGAGAAAGGAAAAACTGGAGAAGTTTATAATATTGGCGGGCATAACGAAAAGGAAAATATATATCTTGTAAAGAAAATAATAGAATTGCTTCGTGAAATGACAGGGGATAAAGAAATAAATGAGTCACTTATAAAACATGTCAAAGATAGACCTGGACACGATAGAAGATATGCAATTGATCCAGCAAAGATACATAGAGAGTTGGGATGGGAACCGCTGGTAAATTTTGATGAAGGAATAAGAAAAACAGTAGAGTGGTACCTCCAGCACAAAGAATGGACGGAATGCATAACAAGTGGAGAGTATATGAGATACTACGAAAGGATGTATTCGTGGAGATAAATTCGAAAAAATTTAGTTTGCTTAGAGCTCATAAAAATGCTATAGAATATATAAGTTTGAGAAAGGAGGATAAATTTTAGATGAAAGTTGTTATTTTAGCCGGTGGGTTTGGGGCACGGCTAAGTGAAGAGACAGAAATTAAGCCGAAACCCTTGGTAGAAATAGGAGAGAAATCTATTCTTTGGCACATTATGAAAATTTACTCTTATTATGGCTTTAATGACTTCATAATTTGTCTTGGTTATAAAGGTTATATGATAAAAGAATATTTTGCTAACTACTTTTTACATGAAAGTAATGTGACTATTGATTTATCAAATAATCACATAGAAATTCATGATGTTAACTCTGAGCCATGGAAAGTTACTCTAATAGGTACTGGTTTAAATACTCAGACAGGAGGAAGAATAAAAAGAATTCAAAAATATGTAGAAAACAGTACATTTATGGTCACTTATGGAGATGGGGTAGGCGATGTGAATATCAGAGAGTTAATTAAATTTCATGAAAAACATGGTAAGTACGCTACCGTTACTGCAGTTCAACCTTCAGGAAGATTTGGAGCCCTAAATTTAGATGGAAGAGATAATGTTATATCATTTGAAGAAAAACCAAAGGGTGATAAGTCCTGGATTAATTGTGGGTTTTTTGTATTGGAACCACAGATATTTGATTATATAGATGGAGATGACACAGTGTGGGAGAAAGAGCCATTAGAAAATTTAGCAAGAGATGGACAACTGGTAGCCTATAAACATTATGGTTTTTGGAAACCTATGGATACACTAAGAGATAAAAGAGAATTGGAAGAATTATGGGCTTCTGGAAATCCTCTGTGGAGGGTGTGGGATGAGTGAGGCCATACTAATTACAGGAGCTACGGGATTCTTAGGTAGCCATATTACTAAGGTTTTGCTAGAGAAAGGGCATAAAGTTATTATTCTGAAAAGAAGCTTTTCTGATACTTGGCGCATAAAAAATGTGTTAGACAAGGTGATATATTACGATATTGATAAGGTAGCGATAGATACTCCATTCAAAGAGCATAAGATTGATTGTATTATACATACAGCAATAGTTTATGGAAGAAAGAATGAGAAAATTTCTGACATTGTAGAGTCAAACATTGTGTTTCCGTTAAAATTGTTAGAGCTTGCTACCTTTTTCAACACAGATACCTTTGTTAACACAGATACCTTTGTTAATACAGATACAACACTCTATAAATATCTCCTTTCTAAAAAGCAATTTGTGGAATGGTTAAAACTTTTTTCTAACAAGATAAGAATAATAAATTTAAAATTGGAGCATATGTATGGCGAAAAAGATGATTATTCTAAATTTATCCCCTTTATAATCAGAGAATTATTATTAAAGTTAAAAGAGATAAAGCTAACAAAAGGTGAACAAAAAAGAGATTTTATATATGTGAGCGATGTTGTAGAGGCTTATCTAAGTGTTTTATCTAACATTAATAAATTTGAAAAAGGTTTTTACGAATACAAGGTAGGAACAGGTAATACGAAAACAATAAAAGAAATTGTATTACTTTTAAAAGGTTTAACTAATAACGAGGAGACTTATTTAAATTTTGGTGCTTTACCTTATAGAGAGGGAGAAATTATGGAATCTAAAGCAAATATAGAGAAAATAAGAAAAGATATCGGTTGGGAACCAAAGATTTTATTAGAGGATGGTCTAATGAGGACTATTAGCTGGTACAAAGATAATATCGAGATTAATAAACATGTTAAATAACTTTAATAGTTTTTATAAAAATAAAAAAGTATTAGTTACAGGTCATACGGGGTTTAAAGGCTCTTGGCTTACATTGTGGTTAACTAAATTAGGAGCAGAGGTTATAGGTTATGCTTTAGAACCGCTAACCTCTCCTTCTTTATTTGAGGTATTAAACTTGAAAGACAAGATCACTCATATAATCGGTGATATAAGAGACGAGGAAAAACTTAGAAAAGTTTTTAGAACTTATAAGCCAGATATTGTTATTCACATGGCTGCCCAACCTTTGGTAAGATATTCTTATTTATACCCCAAGTATACTTATGAAGTAAATATTATGGGAACGATAAATTTATTGGAGATAGTCAAGGAAGTTGGATCTACAAAAGTTACTATTATTATAACAAGTGATAAGTGTTATGAGAATAAAGAATGGATTTATGGATATAGGGAGACTGATTCTATGGGTGGATACGATCCCTATAGCTCAAGCAAAGGATGTGTAGAGCTTATAGTATCAGCTTACAGAAGGAGTTATTTCGAAAAAATGGAAATTGCTTTATCAACAGTTAGAGTAGGCAATGTTATCGGAGGCGGTGATTGGCAAACTGATAGGCTTGTTCCTGACTGTGTTAGAGCTTTATTTAAAGAGGAACCTATAATTATTAGGAATCCAAATTCTGTGAGGCCTTGGCAGTATGTATTAGAACCTTTGTCAGGATATTTATTGCTGGGAGCTTTAATGTGGAAAAATAGCTTAGAATACAGTTCTGCTTGGAATTTTGGCCCTAATGACAAGGATATTTTAACTGTGGAAGAAGTAGTCAAGAAGATTATAGAATATTGGGGCAAAGGGACATACAAAGTGGATATGTCAGAACAAGTACATGAGGCAAAGCTTCTCAAATTGGATATTAGTAAGGCGATTTTTGTTTTAAAGTGGAGGCCAGTTTATAATGTTTTTGAGGCTTTAGAAAAAACAATAGATTGGTATAAAAAGTTCTATACTTTAGAGGGCTTTGATGGATACAGATATACTATTAAACAAATAAGAGAGTACAGCAAGAAGTGAAGATTAAAAAATCGAGAGAGATAATTAAAGAGGTTATTTTTATAAAATGAAAATACAAAATATTACAATAGTAAAGAGGTTCTTTATATTTTTAGGGGGTTTGAAATGGTAACTATTTTAGGAGCAGGTATCTCTGGTATCTCGGCAGGGTATCATCTTGCGTTGCAAGGTAAGGAAGTGATCATTTTTGAGCAAAATAGCTCATGGGGTGGTCTTTGTGATAATTTTGAAATTAGAGATTTTAGATTTGATAATGCTATTCATTTATCTTTTACCAAAAATAAGTATGTTAAAGAGTTGTTCTCTAAATCTTGTGATTTCTATACTCATAAACCAATTAGTAGTAGTTATTACAAAGGATATTGGTTTAAATACCCTACTCAGAACAACTTATATCCATTAGATTTGAGCGAAAAAATAGAAGTAATTAAAAGTTTTATTTTTAGAAAGGAAAATAAAGTACAGGTTGAAAATTATGAGCAGTGGTTAAGGAGGCATTATGGGGATTATTTTGCAGAAAATTTCCCTATGAAATATACAAGAAAATATTGGACAGTCGAAGCAAAGGAGTTAACAACAGACTGGATAGAAGATAGAATGTATAGATCAACTATTGAAGAAGTTCTAAGAGGAGCTATGTCAGAAAATACACCTAATACTTATTATGCAGATGAGATGAGATATCCAGAGTTTGGTGGTTATAAATCCTTCTTAAAGTATATGGCAGAGAAATGTAATATTCGTTTAAATAAAAAAGTTGTTTTAATAAATACTAGGAATAAAAAAATAGAGTTCGAAGACAGATCATCAGAGTATTATGTATATTTAATTTCTAGTCTTCCATTGCCTGAAATTGTAAAGATAATTAAGGATGTACCCAAAATAGTCTATGAAGCTTCTGAAAAATTATCTTGGACATCTGTTGCTCTTGTTTCTCTCGGTTTTAAAAGACCAGATATTGCAAGATATCTTTGGTTTTATATCTATGATGAAGATATATTACCAGCGAGAGCCTATTCTCCAAATCTTAAGTCACCTGATAATGTACCTGAAGGATGTAGTTCCTTACAATTTGAGGTGTATTTTTCAAAATCTAAGCCTCTCAAAGTAAGAGGGGAAAATCTTATAGAATGTATCATCAGGAAATTCTCTAACATTGGTTTATTCGATATAAATGACATTGTTGTCTCAGATTATAGAGAATTAAAATATGGTAATGTTATTTTCGATAGAAATATATATGAAAATAGGAAAATTATACACAATTATTTAGACAGTGTGGGAATAAAATACATAGGGAGGTTTGGTTTGTGGGACTATTTATGGAGTGACCAGAGCCTTTTAACTGGAATAAATTTAGAGTTTCAGGAGGGCTGATATGGATTTAAAGGTTAGTATCATGATTACTACCTATAATAGAGCGAATTATCTACCACAAGCAATAGAAAGTGCTTTAGCTCAGGATTATCCAAATTTAGAAGTAATAGTTTCTGACGATGCTTCAACCTATGAGACACCAGAAGTAGTTATAAAATACATGGTGGATCCAAGATTTAAATATTTTAGAAACGAGAAAAATTTGGGAATAGCCGGAAATTGGAGGAAAGCTTTATATGAATATGCAACAGGGGAATGGGTTTTGTTACTTAACGACGATGATTATTTAATAGATAATTGGTATATATCGAAAGCAATAAGTCTTACCAAAAAATATAAAAGTGTTGTTTTAGTACATGCAAATTATGTAGTAAGAAATGAAAACTCTGAGATGTTAAGAAATAGTAATCTGAGTATCGAAGAAACTAATCTGAATATCGAAGAATTTATTAAAGGGAAATATTATTTTATACATTATGGAGAAAAAATAGCTCCACCTATTGGTCCTCCTCTTACTTCTGTATTTGACAGATTAAAGGCTGTAAAAGTTGGTGCATTTACGGAAGATATTCCTGCATTAGATATGGACCTTTGGCTTAGGCTTATGCTTTTAGGGGATATTGCCTTTGTAAAAGATCATGTTGCTGTCTATAGGGATCATGGGAAAAATGAAACTTTTAGCGTGTATATAAACAAGGATCTTGAAAATATTGAAAATGTGTTTGATATTTATCATTTAGCAACAAAGCTCGACTTTACGCAAAAAGATCTTAAGAAATGGACTATTAGGCAAGTAGAAATCATTTTTATGTGGAGATTTTTTTCGTACTTTAAATCTAAAAAACAAAAAGATGCCTGGAATTTATTTAAGCAAGCTTATAAAAAGCATCCATATATTATAACAAAGATTTTTTTCAAACCCAAAAATCTTGTTATCCTTATACTTAATAGAAATAAGAAATTGTTTGTGATTGCTAAGAAAATAAAAAGGCTTCTTAGAAGAAAGGGATAAATATGGAATGTAATAAAATATTATGCTATTCAAAGAATGAAAACATATAGAAAAAATATATTGGTAATAAAACAAAGCATATTATAGAGTGTGAAACTGTTTCTTAAAAACGTGAGTAACTGATGAAGGAGGGAAAGGGTAAATGATAAATGAGATTTTATCTATTTGTATCCCAATATATAATAGAGGGTTTTTTAAGAAGAGCGTTGAACAGGATTGTGTCTCATTTCATTTATAACTCTACAATTACACCTCAAGGTATTGAGTTTAGAGATAAAATTATTGGTGCTCAATGTCAGGATGAAGGATTTATATCAGTAGAGATACTAAATACTGATTTTATAAAGCAAACAATCAAAAAAAATTATAATCTACTAATTGAAAAACAAACTGGAACATGATATATACATTTATTGCTATATCGGCTGATGTTTTTAGAATAAAATAATATTAATGGGTTTTTCCTAAACAAGGTATTAATTGAGCAAGAGATGCCTCTCTATAAATTTACTGTTGAAGATGAATTTATGCTATTTCAAGAGAGGGTAAAGATAGAAAACTTATTGATTTTTTTTGTAAGGACAAATTTGATTATGTACTTTTGCTTTTCACAAGGAGATTGCATTTATTAAAAAAAGGTTTCTTAGGCATAATGGTAAGTATGAAAGCATTTAATACATTTAAGTATAAGTCTTACTTTGATTGCATAAACTTTTTTTAGTTCATTCTTCATTGTTGAATGGGTTGATGTGGTCTATGGTTTTTACAATCTTGTTTATTGTGCCATCTTTGCTCCTTAGGAATATGTATAAAAACTTTTTAAAAATAAAACATAGAAAATCTTGGAGGCGAAGGTGGTTTTTTATAAAGTACTATATATTCTAAAGCGTCCAAAGGAGATCGAAGTCGCGTATGTTAATCAATCGAAAAGAGGTGTTGAGTGAGGATATATTCTCTAACCGCTAGGTAAGAAGCAGGAAGGAGGCAAAATGGGGGAAAAAGTACTTATAAGTGGGGCAGGTGGATTTATCGGCTCTCATTCGACGGAACGTTTAGTAGAATTGGGTTTTGATGTAACTGCTTTCGTAAAGTACAACTCTAAAAATAATTGCAGCTGTTACCTTCTTGAGCAAGATTGCAGGATGCGCAAGAGAAGTGCTTAGATGTTTGTGAATGTTAACTTGACTATAATAAGTGAGGAGGATAAATGTATATTCTTTTGCAAAGAGTTTTTAAAAATGTAAGTGATTTTTTAATTTTTGATAGTTGCAGAAAATTAATTGAATCTTTTAGCCCAGATAGGAAATTTTTAGTTTTAGATGCTTGGGATAATCTTGATAATCAAATACTGTGCTAATCCCATAAATTATTATACTTACAGAAAGTTAAAAAGAACAAGGCTAAAAATGATTGAAATGTATCTAAAGGAAGGAAAGTCAAGCTATGAATAGAGAAACCTTTGGTGTTTCAAGAAAAACCTTCTTTAAGGGTTGAAAAGGTTTAGAAAAGAAGGTGAAGTGGGGGTTGGTAAACAAGAAACCCGGGGCAAAAAGAAATAAAAAGAAATAAAAGGAAATAAAAGGAAAACTTCTGCATCTTATGAGGAACAGATAGTTCAACTTAGACTTGATACTCCGTTTGACCCAATGAGGATAAGTTATGAACTTAAGAGAAGAGGGATATCTATACACTCCTTCCGGAGTATATAATGTTTTAAAGAGGAGGAATTCAAATAAACTTTCAGGGTTTAAAGAAGAGCATGAGATAATTAGATACGAAAAGAAGAAACCATTTGAAATGGTACATATAGACGTAAAGTATGTGGGAAACATTAAAAATGAGGGAAGAGTTTATCAGTCGTGAGCAATTGAAGATACTATAAGAATTGTTTATGCAAAACTCTTCAAAAAGAAGGCTGCCTTAAATGCTCTCTCTTTTGTAGAAGAGACAAATTCTCTTTTTCAATTTAAAATTAAATCAATATTAACTGATAACGGTTTAGAGTTCACTAACTTAAGAGGAAAGGAAGTTTCCCATGTAATAGATCAATTCTGTCTAAAAAATAATATTAAGCATGGCTTACAAGAAAAAGGCGACCACAAACCAATGGCAAAGTAGAGAGATTTCATAGAACTGTTGATGAGGAATTATATTTCAGGAATTTCTATTCTTCCATGGAAGCGAAGGACGTGCGGTTTAAAGAGTTATCTTTTCTACTATAATGCCCCGAGACCTAATATGGGACTGAAAGGATTAACTCCCTATGAGAAGATAAAAGAACTTCAAGGGATAGAGGCTTTAAATGATTTTAAAGTTTCTGAGAATCCGCCACTTGACACGAACTTTAGTTTTAATAAAATTAAAGGTGAAAAAATTAGAAATGAAAAAGTTTATAGTCACCCAATTTAGGGAACACTACAGTAATGTGATATTTGATAGAGATATATATAAAAACAGAAAAATTATACAAGAGTATTTAGATAATGTCGGTATCAAATATATAGGTCGATTTGGTAAGTGGGATTATCTATGGAGCGATCAAAGTCTTATGACTGGTAAAAATATTAAAACATGAGGTGCTTTATGTTACCAAAGGTTAGTATCATTATTCCTACATACAATAGAGCAAACTATTTGCTACAAGCCATAGAAAGTGCTTTGGCTCAGGACTATCTAAATTTTGAAGTAATAGTTTCTGACAATGCTTCAATCGATGGAACACCTGAAGTGGTTAAAAAGTATATAGGGGATCCACGATTTAAATATTTTAGAAACGAGAAAAATTTGGGAATAGCCGGAAATTGGAGGAAAGCTTTATATGAATATGCAACAGGGGAATGGGCCTTGGTCTTGAGTGATGATGATTACCTTATTGATTACTCTTACATATCAAAAGCTACAGAACTTATAAGAAAATATCAGGATATAAAACTTGTATGGGGCAATTATATAACTTTGAATGAAAATTCAAATATCTTTAAAGAAAGTAATTTTAAATTAAATGAATTTATAGATGGAAAGTACTATTTTATTCACTATAGGGAACATGTTGCACCTCATATCCATTCTACGCTTACTACATTGTTTAATAAGATTGAAGCCATAAAACTTGGCGCATTCACAAAGAATATTTCGTCATTGGACACAAGTCTTTGGTTAAGATTTATGGTTGTTGGTGATGTTGGATTTATAAAAGATAATGTAGCTGTTTACAGAGTGCATGAAAAGAATGAAACATTCAGCATGGGTGTAGAAATTGTTCTTGATGACATAGAAGATATAGTAGATATTTACCATTGCGCAGAGAGGGCAGGCTTTTTTAAACAAAAAGAGCTTAAAAAGTGGAAAATACGGCAAATAAAAATCCTTTTCAGGTGGAGATTTATCCAATATTTTAGTTCTGGAAAGAAGAAAATAGCTTGGGAATTGTTTAAGCGAGTTTATAAAAAACATCCATTTGTAATTAAAGCGTTCTTTAACCCCAAAATTTTGTTTTTTCTTATAGTTAATGGTAATAAAGTATTTATTAAACTGGCAAAAAGAGCAAAGGATTTTTTTCTGAGGGACATGAATTGATCATGGATATTTTTCTTATCACTGAAGAATTAAGTGATGCAATTTTAAAAATTCTTAACGACGAGGATTTAAGAACCCAGTTGTCGGAGAAGCGCTTACAGCAAGCACGGAAGTTCTCTTGGAGGAAAATTGCAGAGAAGACGGTGGAAATTTATAATGAAGTAGGACCTCACTGATGAGTAGCGTTAAAAAAACTTACAGGATAGTTCCAGTTAGAGACCTTAAATTGCGGAAGATTGCAATTTTTATATTTATCATCATCTCTTTTGTAGGGCTTATCAGTTTTTTCTGGGTCCCTGATCTTTCTTTAAGTATTCCATTTCTATATATGATTTATGTTTTTATTACACTTTATACTTTTCGATTTGCTAAGAATGACATCTTTTCTCCCCTAAGTTTTTTCATATTCTTCTCGTTTTTTGGATTTAGTCTTAAGTTGCTTTTTTTGAGCATTTCTCTGTATGAACCCTTCTTTGCTAAAGGGTATCATTATAATTTTCAGTATAACGGCTCTACTATATCACTGGCCTTTGCTGTCTTTTTGATCGGATATGTGAGCTTCATTATTGGATTTAATGCAGTTAAGAAGGGTCTGAAGTTAAAAATTTATGAAAGACTAGCCCATCCTTTTATGCTAACTATGCTTTCGGTAATTCTAATCATAGCTTCATTCTATTTCCGTAGCCGCTACCTCGTGGGCATCCCCGGATACAATGTCGCGCTGATTGAGCATGCAGGCTATCTTTACTATCCGTTACTTTATGGAGCTATAATTGTTACAGACTTAGCATATTACACGGCACTGGTTAGAAACTCTAGGTTTTATACCATTGCGGGGCTTTTGTTATTTGTGTTATCAGCTTTATTAGAAGCTTTGCTTGGATGGAAGGGTGGTTCCGCTATAGCAATATTGTTAATTCTATTAATTTACTATTATGTAAACCAGTATAAGCAACATGTCAGAAGGGTAATATCTAAATACATAATAACGATTTTATTGATATTAATATTTCTTTTTGTTTTGTTGTATCCAGTGGTCACCAATTATAGATATGCTGTAATAATTAGTGGAGATAAGGCTGATTTGTCAAATTTTTCCATATTGCTACGGGAATATAAGGATGTTCAAAGTTTTGATTTTTCGAAAACATTGTTAGGAGTATTTGGTCGTTTTTCTGGTCTTGATAATTTAGTGGGAATAGTGTCATACAACCAGCAAGGCATAAGTGGACACTTGGCAAGTCCCCCATCTTTCTTTTTAAACTTATTCGGCATGGGCATTCAACCAGAGCAGTTTTATACATGGTATATATTAGGAGTAGATCCAAATATCATTACGACAAGTGCTCCCACAGGCTGGGGAGCATTATATATATACGGAGGAATTATCGGTGTTATGATAGGTATGCTCCTTATTGGTATGCTGAGCAAGCTTTTATACCTTACATTTCTAACAAACATCCTCCGAGACGGAAGATGGATTATATTCTATGCAATATTCATGATTAAGATTTTTTGGCCTGTTGTTTTTGAAGGCACAATAGTAAATTATGGTACAAAACACTTTATTTCGTTATTAGTTATCTATAGCCTTTTTATAATTATGCTTAATATACTCCATCAAAGGTTATATGCTAAGTAAGCGCTTAAGTAGTCGCATAAGATTACAGCAGATTGCTTCTTGCTTAGGGTGGTGTAGAGTAAAATGTAGCTTTGACTATATAATTGATAGTTAAAATAGCGATGATGTTAGCGAAGTGTGAGTTTAACATTGATGATGAGGTATAAAGGGAAGAGAAAACGCAGGGTGTTTTTTTGGAAAGGTTTTTTGCGTAAAATTATAAATTATTATAATTAAGTCAAATGAGGTGAATGTATTTATGAACGACGGGCTAAAGATTACATTAATTGCTACGGTAAAGAATGAAGAATTTTCAATTAGAGACTTCTTGGATGCATTACTCTCTCAGACTCGCTTACCTAACGAAATTATTGTTACTGATGGAGGATCTGTTGATAGAACGACTGAGATCGTCAATGAATATATTACAAATGGTGCTCCTATTAAATTAATTATTGCTAAGGGTAACCGATCTGTAGGTCGAAATGAAGCTATTAGAAACGCATCATACGATATTATTGCTTGCACTGATGCCGGGTGCAGGGCAGATCCTGATTGGTTGAAGAATATTATTGAGCCATTTGAGAATGACCAAAGCATTGATGTAGTAGGTGGGTTTTATCAACCTATAGCTAATAATATCTTCGGCAAGTGTGTAGGGGTACTTACTATTTGTGATATCAAGAGAATTGACCCCAACACTTTTTTACCGTCGGCTAGATCAGTTGCCTTTAAAAAGGAGGCTTGGAGAAAAGTTGGTGGATTTCCAGAGCAATTTTCATGGAACGAGGATACTTCATTTATGCTTAATTTGCGGAAGGTTGGGTTAAAATTTATATTTGTTCCGCGCGCAATTGTATACCGGAGGGTTGAGAGTAATCTAAAGGAAATATTCTGGAAATATCATTTTTATGCCAAAGGAGATGCAGAGGCCTGTTTGTCCAAAAAAAAATACTCATTATTTTATATTCGCTACCTTATGGGGGCAATTCTTGTGAGTATAAGATTTATATTTTGGCCACTATGGTGCATAGCTTTGTTATGCCTTATTGCTTACTTAGCAAAATATGCCATAAAGGTGTTTGTTAAAGTTAGGTCGGCAAAGGGTCTCGTCTGGGGGCCTCTCATAAAATTAGCTATTGATTTTGCAGTGTTATCTGGCTTTGGACGAGGGCTTTTTTCTTCAAAAAATGAATATTGTAAAGATTTGGGCAAATGGAAACACAAAGGTGGGAATAATGACAAAAAAAAGTATAAAAAGGAGCTATAATGTCTGTTAGAAAAAGAATATTATTAATTCCACACTGCTCGTTCAGAAACCACTTAAGAATTAGAGAGTTCGAATTGGCACGCGTTCTATCAACTAAGTATCAGGTATATTATCTTACATGGTTTCTTCATCAGAGTAACTTCTTTTCCAAAGCTATGACGCAAATCAAGAATTTGTTTCCCAATATATACATTACTGTAGTAGATGGAGTTAACATTCTACATGCTCCGAAGGCGCAAATTAAAACTAAATTGTCGCTTCTGCTTAATGAATGGGTTTTGAACCGCATAATTAAACAATTTAATATTAATATTATCATTAATGCATCACAGTTTTACTGCCCAGTAAATAATAAGAAGTTGAAAGTAGGGTATTTGTATGATTTAGTTGATGATCACTTTATGGGACTCCATACAGAGGCAGAGTATGTTAAAAGAGAAATACAAAAAGCAGATAAAATCACAACTATTACTAAAGAATTACAGAGTAAAATAGCACACATATGTTCAAGACATAGTATCGTTATACCAAATGGAGTTTGGTTAGAGGAGATTAGAACCACAGACCCATATATGCTAAATGAGCTCAAGCAAAGATACAACATCACAAATGAGTTTATCATTGCATACATAGGAAATCACCACTCATGGTCAAATTTAAGTTTTTTAATAAGATCATTCTCCATTTTCAAAAAAGAAAATCAGAATTCAAAGCTGTTTATCGTCGGTCCCGGTGAGGAGATTCCAAAATTGAAAAAAGAGAACAGAGATAAAGATATTATATTCACAGGCCCCATTGAAGCAAGCGAGATTAAATACTTCTTCCAATTATCTGATATCGGAGTTATTCCTTTTAAGTTATTTTCATATACTCACAATGCTTTGCCAATAAAAGTGATAGAATATAGCGCTGCACGAAAGATAATTGTTGCGAGTAAATTGAGGTCCGTGCAGAATCTAAAATTTCCTAATATAGTGTTTTCTGAACTAGACGAAGCTATATGGGCAAGAAAAATGAACGAAGCAAAACAGTTTCTATGGAATAATGATTGGGATCAGCACATAATGGAATATGACTGGCAAAGGTTGGGGGAGAGATTAATCTCGGAGATAGAAACGCTCTTTTAAATTATGCGTAATACGGGAAAGCAGAGGAAATATTTTCCAAAGTGAAACAATTGCGAATTGAAGATAAAGTTGTATTTACAGGATTTGTTGCTGATGACGATTTACCATATTTAATGAATGCAGCTGATTTATTAGTTTTTCCTTCTCTTTATGAGGGATTTGGGATCCCTCCCTTAGAGGCAATGGCTTGTGGAACGCCAGTAGTTGCATCCAACACTTCTTCTATTCCTGAAGTCGTTGGAGACGCAGCTCTTCTTTTTGATCCGTATAATGTAGACGAAATTGCTTCAGCAATG
>Ga0172362_10003161_pt1 | contig 14221 bp, 12 predicted proteins | sample LakKivs1_kivu2a2_FD_114534 | JGI IMG/M metagenome (GOLD analysis project Ga0172362, IMG submission 114534) | Sediment microbial communities from Lake Kivu, Rwanda - Sediment s1_kivu2a2 | ecosystem: Environmental > Aquatic > Freshwater > Lake > Sediment | place: Rwanda: Western Province, Lake...
GTTTGGAAACCCTCCCAGGGTTTCCATCACAATGAAGCTAGCCCGCCATCCTTCACGCAGGTGACCACGGATTGTCCAATGTGCTTCGTCGGAAAACCAATCGTCGTGAATAATGCGGGCTAGGGAGGAATCGTGGACGCGCTGTTCTCATCCCTGGTCAAGGATTTCGTCGACGAGAGCAAACCCATCGCCGAGGAGGTGGCCGGCCGGATCCTGGATCTGGAACGGGCGTGGGCGGCGGGTGCCGACGGCAGGGCCTTCTTGCGCCCGATTCGCTCCGGACTCCACACCCTCAAGGGCAACAGCGCCATGATGGGACTCCATCCCATCGAGCGGGTGGCGCACGCGCTCGAGGATGTGTGTGCCCGAGCCGGCGAGATCCCGCCCTCGGAGCTGGCGGGTGAAGCCCAGATCCTGCTCGACGGGTGCGATCTCTTGCTGGGGCTCATCCAGTCGGCGCCGACCTGCGAGGCGGACGAGGGAAGGGCCGCCGCCTTCGTCGAACGGGTCACGGCGGCGCTCAAGGCGCAGAGGTCCGCGGCGGCTGCGAGCGCAGCCCATCCCGCCGCCGCCCACGCTTCCGCCGCTGCAGCCGCGGCGGCGGAGGAAGCCGGCGGCAGTGCCCGCATCGAAGACCGGGAGGTGGACGAGCTGCTCGAGCTCAACGGAGAGACCATCGTGGGCCAGACCGAGCTTGTGCGCCTCCACGCCCGCCTCGCGCGAGGTCAGTTCGAGTCGAGCGACGTGGTCTTGATGGATCAGGTCCTGACCGAGATCGGACGGACCACCCGCCAGATGCGCCACCGTCTCCTGCGCGTGCGCCTGGCCCCGATCGGCACGCTCTTCCGCCGCTTCGGCCGCTACGTGCGCGACCTGGCGCGCGATCGCGGCCAGCCCATCGAGCTTGCCATCGAGGGTGGCGAGACCGCAATCGACCGTGCCATCATCGTCCGTCTCTACGAGCCGCTCGTGCACATCGTGCGCAACGCCGTGGCGCACGGGATCGAGCCCCGCGACGCGCGGGTGGCGGCCGGCAAGCCCGCCCAGGCGTGCATCCGGTTGGGCGCGCGGTTGCACGAGGGGCGGGTGCGCGTCTCGGTCGCGGACGACGGGCGCGGGCTCGACATGCAGGCCATCGCGGCCAAGGCCGAGGCCCAAGGCTTCGACAGCGCCGCGCTCGGCGAACGGGACATGCAGCGTCTCATCTTCCAGGCCGGTTTTTCGACCGCCGCCTCGGTGACCAACCTGGCGGGGCGCGGGGTGGGGCTCGATGTGGTGGCCTCGGTGGTGCAGAGCCTGGGCGGGAGCATCGACGTGTACTCGACGAGCGGGCAGGGCACGGTCTTCACCCTCGACTTGCCGGTGACGGTTTCGCTGCAGAAGGCGCTCATCTTCGGCGTGGACAGCGAGACCTTCGCCGTGCCGGCCGGCTTCATCCTCGACACCATGCAGAGCGGAGAAAAGGACATGCAGGTGGTGAACCGCGTGTTGCTGGTGTCGTGGCGCGACGACTTCGTGCGCGCCGCCGACGCCGGTCGCCTGCTCGGCTGCCAGGGCCTGGCGCAGGCGTGGACCCGCCCCTACGCCGTGGTATTGCAGGCCGGCAACAAACGTGGGGCGCTGCTCGTGGATTGGCTCTCGGGCGTGCAGGAGATCGTGGTCAAGCCCCTCGACGACCTCTTCGCCCATTGCCGCATGGTCGCAGGCGCGACCGTGCTCGGGCAGGGGCGCGTGGTCCCCATCCTCGATTGCCTCGAGGTGGTCCGGCGCACGCACCACACCCTGGCGCCCGAACGCCCCGCGCCGCTTGCAGCCGAGGAGAACTTCCATGTCCTCTGAGTCTGCCCTCACCGACGATCTGGCCCAGCGGCGGAGCGGCAAACATGCGGCATTCCTCGCCTTCGCCGAGGCCCTTCTGCGCGCGAGCCGCGGCGAACAGGATCCGGCCGCGGCCGACCAGCGGCAGTTCGTGACCTTCGTGGTGCGCGACCTCGAGCTGGGGATTCCGGTTATGCAGTGCCGGGAGGTCATTCGCGTCTCCGCCCTCACGCGCATCCCCGAGGCGCCTGCGCACGTGCGCGGGGTCGTCAATCTGCGCGGCCGCATCTTGCCCGTGGTGGACATGCGCAGGTGTCTGGGTTTCGAAGCCCTGCAGCCCACGTCCAGGACGCGGCTGGTCGTGGTGGAGGCGGCGGGCCGTTTCTTTGCCCTGCTCGTGGACCGCGTTTTGCACATCCTCAAGCTCGGCAGCGCCGACATCGCGCCGGCCGCTCCAGACGGCCTGTCGCCGCTGGCCGGATCTGCGTGCACGGGGAGAGCGGCCGCCGGGGATGCCACCGTCCACCTTATCGACGTCGAGCGTGTGCTCGCCACTGTTGCCAGAGGCAAGAAACCCCTAGAGAGTGAGAAGGCATGAGCACAGAGGAGAAGAAGGCGGTCTTGACATCGGAACCCACACGGAATGGGGAGGCCGAGCCGCGCCGCCGCTGGTGGCTGGGGAGCTGGAAGGGGGCGCCGCTTCTGCGCCATCTTTCGATGTGGCAGAAGCTGCTCATCATCGTGGTGGTCTTGTTCCTGCCCACCGGTCTCTTCGTGCTCGATTTCGTGAGCGAGAGCAGAGACGAGATCGTACGCATGCGCCGCGAGCTGTGCGCCGCGAGCTACGCCCACGAGCTCAAGCAGGTTCTTCGCCATCAGATCGCCCTCAAGATGCTGGCCATCAACCCCGACCGAGCCGCGGCCCAGCCGGGTGCGGCCGCCGCCAGCGCCGCCATGGCCGCCGCCCTGGCCGAGCTTGGAACCCTCAGCAGCGCCGGATGCGGCCTCGAGGCCGGAATGGCGCGCGTCCGCTCGCCCGAGGCTCTCGCCGAGCTGCGCACCGTCACCGCCGAGGCGGGTGCGGGCCTGGCGACGAAAGCGGATCTCTATCGCCGCGCCCGCGAGGCCCTGACGGCTTGGTTCGCCGAGGTGGCCCTGGCGTCGACCGAGATGCAAGCCGCAGACACCGGGGCCGCGCAGATCGACGATGCCACGTTGCGCCGGTTGCCGGCCGCGGCCTGGCGTCTGGAACGTATCGCGGAGATGGGCGCGAGGTGGGGACGGGGCGAGCCGGTTCCCCTCTCGGCTCGAGCCGATCTACTGAGCGCCAGTGAGGGGCTGGGGGCGGATCTTGCGGATGTCGAGCGCGATCTCTTGGGAGGTGCACGCCCCGGCGCCAGCGCCCTCCAGTCCGCGGTTGCGGCGGGCACTCCCCTGCGTGAGTTCCTCGCCACCGGGCGCAAGGTCATGGGCGCAGCTCGCCAGCTGGCCGGTGACGACAGGGGCGGCAAGGACGGCGCGACCTCCTTGACCTCGCTGCGTTCTTTGGTCACGGCGGCATTGGACTCGACCTTCGCCACCTTCGACGCGGCGCTCGGCGCGCGCCGTGCGGATCTGCAGAACAAGATCACGGGACTTGAGGAGGAAGGCTTGCGCACGGTCCTGCTCGTGCTGGCGGCCGTGCTCGCGGCGGCCGGCCTGGTGTCGGTCATCGTGCGCAGCATCACGGCGCCCATCAAACTCGCGGTGGAGTCGGCCAACAGCTTGGCGGCCCAGAACTTCGCCATCGAAATCGGCGAGACGCGCTCGACCGACGAGGTGGGGCAGCTCTTGGTGTCGATGCGCCAGATGGCCGCCAACCTGCGCACCACCATCGGTTCGATCCTGGGCGCTTCCCGCATCGTGGCGCGCGCCTCCGAGAAGATCTCGACCTCGGGGGCCCAGCTCGGCAAGGGCACCGAGACCCAATCCGTCGCCACCGCCACCACGTCGGCCAGCATGGCTAGAATCGCGGAACAGATCCAAGAGCTGTCCCGGACCGCGACCTCGCTCTCGGGCAGTGTGGAAGAAACCACCGCGGCTTTTGAGCGCATGTACGAAACCCTCGAGCGCACCGCCGCGCACGGACAGGCCCTGCTCACCTCCTCGCAGGAGGCGAGCATGCACTTGGCCGGACTTACCAGCAACATCGAGCAGGTCACGACCCAGACCCGCACCGCGAACGAGATCTCCAAGACGACCCTCGGCTCGGTCAAGTCAGGCAGCGAGGCCTTGCAGCAATCCATCGGCGCCATCGGTGAGCGCGTGCAGGCGGTGAGCAAGATCGTCCGGCTCATCGAGGAGATCGCCGATCAGACCAACCTTCTCGCGCTGAATGCGGCCATCGAGGCCGCGCGCGCCGGCGAGGCCGGGCGCGGCTTCGCCGTGGTGGCGGACGAGGTCAAGCGCCTGGCCGAGCGCAGCGCCCAATCCACGCGCGACATCGGCGCCATCATCGAGGGCGTGCAGAAAGACGTGGGGGACGCGGTCACTCTCACCGACGAGGTGCTGGTGGGGATGATGGCCTCCATCGACAAGACGTCCACCATCATCGAGGCCAGCGCCCAGGCCACCGAGAGCCAGAGCGAGGCCGCCCGCCAGACCATGAAGGTGGCGGAGAACATGTCCGGCCTGGCGCAGCAGATCGCCATGGCCGCGCGCGAGAACGCAGGCAGTGCCGCGGAAATCGTCACGGCCTCGCGGCGCATGAGCGCGCTCACCAGCTCGATCCTGGACGCGACCCGTGAGCAGCAGCGCGGGGGCGAAACCGTGGTGCGCTCGACCGAGTCGATCTCCGAGGTGGCGCGCCAGAATCTCCAGGTGGTGGAAGAGCTCAACCTGGCCGCCAGGGAACTGGCCGCCGAGGCCGAGTCCCTGCGCCGGCGGATGGAGACGTTCACGGTGTAGCCCAACTCGGCGGTGCGTTTGCTGCTGAACGTCACGTCGTTGGCCAGGCCGATCCGGATACCTCACACGGCCGCCGCGATTGTCCGACTCTCAGACACCCTTCAGCCGGGCCCCGAACATGTTACCATTGCCAGAATCCCCCGTCATGCGGGCAAAGGATCGAATAGGGCGGTGCGAGGGTCGCTTGACGACACCGGAGGGAATCGCTGGGCCAAACGTCAAGCAGGACCCCGCGACCGCCTGGCCTGTGAACGCGACGGAGAGATCCATCTGCTCTTGACCGACGTGGTGATGCCCGAGATGAACGGCAGGGATCTCGCCCGCCGGCTGGCATCCATCTTTCCGAAGATGAAATTCCTGTTCACGTCGGGATACACCGCCAACATCATCGCGCATCACGGTGTGCTCGACATCGGGGTCCACTTCATCCAGAAGCCCTTCTGCAGCGAGGACTTGTCCGGCAAGATACGGGAGGCTCTGCATCCGCACCGAGATCGAAACGCAGGATGACCACGGGTACTACGAGTATCGCTTCGACGTGTTCCCTCGCAAACCCCTGGCGTGAGCTCACCGGGATCTGCCGCGTTCATCGCAGAACCGGTGCCCATGGTCCGCCGTCGCAAGGTGCACGGGCTGTACAGGCGACCTGCAAGCCCCAGGAAGAACACGACGGCGGCCGCCAGGAGGTTTCGCAGAAGCTCTTGTGAGCTTCGGAGACCATGGCCACGGTTCGGGTTGGCCAGATGATTGGCCGCATCGCCGGCAGTAGGCCAGAATCATCCCAGTCTTCGACCGAATGACCAAGCTCCGACTCGCCCACCTGCCCACGCCGCTTTGGCGCAACGACGCGCTCGACGCGCTCGTCGGCGCCGAGGTCTGGGTCAAGCGGGACGACATGACCTCCGGAGCGGCGGCCGGCAACAAGCTGCGCAAGCTCGAATACCTGCTCGGCGACGCGCGGGAGCGCGAAACCACGGTCGTGCTCACCTGCGGCGCCGCGCAGTCGAACCACGCGCGCGCCACCGCCATCGCCGCGCGCGAGCTGGGCATGGGCGCCGTGCTGTTCCTGATGACCCAGTCCGGGCAGCCGCCCGAGCGGGCGGGGGCCAACCTTCTCTTGGACCTCATGGTTGGCGCCGAGCTGCGCTTCATCACTCGCACGCAGTACCAGCAGCGAGACGCGCTGATGGAGCAGGCGGCGCGTGCACTGGCCACAGGTGGCGAGCGCCCCTACGTCATTCCGATGGGCGGCTCGAACGGCTTGGGCGCTCTCGGCTACGTCGATGCCATGCAGGAGGTGCGCGAGCAGCTCGACCGCGGGCTGGGCGGCGGACCGACTGGGTTCGACGCCGTCGTGTGCGCTTGCGGCTCGGGCGGCACCGCGGCCGGTTGCGTGCTCGGCGCCCGTGCCTTCGGCGTCGCCCCCGCGGTGCACGCCATGGCGGTGTGCGATGACGAGGCGACCTTTCGGACGATCATCGCCGACATCATCCATCAGGCGCAGGCGCTCGGCTCGCCACCTGGCACGCGGGCGGAGCTGTTGGTTCACGATGCCTGGAAAGGACCCGCCTATGGCGTCGCCAGCGACGAGCAACACCGCTTTCTCGTCGATGTCGCCCGTGGCGGGGGTCTCATCCTCGACCCCGTGTACACCGGCAAGGCCCTATTCGGCCTCGCCCGGATGGAGAACAGACCCCGCCGCGTCCTCTTCCTGCACACGGGGGGATTGCCCGGGCTGCTGGCCGAGCCCGACCTTCCGATCCAACGTTTGACCCGATGAAACCGCGCAAGAAGAAGCCGTACGCGACCCTGCCCGCCGTCGCCACCGATGCCATCCTGGAGAGCATCTCGGACGGGGTGTTCACCGTGGACCGGGACTGGCGGATCCTGTCGTTCAACCGCGCGGCCGAGCAGATCACCGGCGTCGCACGCAAGGACGCCCTCGGCCGACGCTGCTCGGACGTGTTGCGCGCCAGCATGTGCGAGACCGATTGCGCTTTGCGGCACACCATGGAAAGCGGCGGCGCGCTGGTGAACAAGACGACCTTCATCATCAGCGCCGAGGCCAAGCGCATCCCCATCAGCGTCTCCACGGCACTGCTACGCGACCGCCACGGCCGCGTGGTGGGCGGCGCCGAAACCTTCCGGGATCTGAGCCTCATCGAAGAGCTGCGCAAAGAAATCAAAGGCCGTTTCCAAGTCGGGGACATCGTCAGCGGGAGCCCGGCCGTGCGCCGGATCCTGGAGGTGCTGCCCCGCATCGCCGAGAGCGAGAGCACCGTGCTCGTGCAAGGCGAGACTGGCACGGGCAAGGAGCTCGTCGCCCGCGCCATCCATGGGCTGAGCGCCCGCCGCGACAGCCCCTTCGTCGCGGTAAACTGCGGGGCCTTGCCCGACACGCTGCTCGAGTCCGAACTCTTCGGCTACAAGGCCGGCGCCTTCACGGGCGCGAACAAGGACAAACCCGGCCGCTTCGCCCTGGCCCGCAACGGGACCCTTTTTCTGGACGAGATCGGCGAGGTCAGCCCCGCCCTGCAAGTCCGCCTGTTGCGCGTGTTGCAGGACCGGCAGTTCGAGCCGCTCGGCAGCACCCGCTCGGAGAGCACCAACGCCCGGGTCATTGCCGCCACCCATCGCGACCTCGACGAGATGGTGGAAAGCGGGGCCTTCCGCCAGGACCTCTATTACCGCATAAAGGTCGTCAAGATCGAGATGCCGCCCCTGCGCAAGCGCCGAGAGGACATCCCGCTTCTGGTCGAGGGCTACATCAACCTCTTCAACGCGGTTCGCAACAAACAGGTTACCGGTGTGTCTCCGGACGCCATGGGCGTGCTCACGGCGCACGACTACCCGGGCAACGTGCGTGAGCTGCAGAACATCATCGAGCACGCTTTTGTGCTGGTCGGCGAGGGACAGATCGAACTTCACCATCTGCCGCCCGAACTGGTGCCGGTGTCACCCCTGCCCGGATCCGGGCGCAATATCGACGAGGCGGTGAAGGCCGCCGAGGTCCAAGCGATCCGGGAAGCGCTGGTGCGCAGCGGCGGCAATCGTCTGGCCAGTGCGCGTTCGCTCGGCATGCACAAGAGCACGTTCTTCCGCAAGACGCGCCGGCTCGGCATCGCGCTGCCCGAGCGGGACGGGCGTGCGCGCCGCAAGCCCGAGCCGCCCGCATCTTGAGTCGCGCATCTGCGACCTTCCGTATGGATACCGTCGCACAGTCGCGACTGTGCTTGCTCGCAGGAGGTTACTGGCCACATCGACAAGTCCCGAAGACCGTTGGCGATTTGGCCGGCATGGCGAAAGCGCGCACGGTTGGCCCGGTTCCTGCTTGGGCACATCGCTGCACACCCACCATGAAAGCAGCCATCTCCTTCTGGGAAGGACGCATCTCGCCGGTCTTCGACGTCAGCCGTCAGGCTTTGGTCCTGACCATCGAGAACGGCGTCGCCACTTCCCGCGCCAGCGAGAATATCGAAGCCGACACGCCGGCCGCGAAGGTCGCGCGGCTTTCCGCCCTCGGCATCGACACGCTCATCTGCGGTGCCATCTCCCGGTCGCTGCACCACGAGCTTACGGCGAGAGGGGTGAAGGTCATCCCCTTCATCGCGGGCGAGGTCGAGGCGGTGTTGGCCAGCTTTCTCGCCGGCAGGCTGCCTTCGGAGACGCTCTCCATGCCGGGCTGCCGAAGGTGGCAAAGACGCCTGCGCGGCGGGCGTGGCGACGAAAGCGGAGGAAGGGCCGGCCGGGGGTGCAAGCGGCGCCAGTAGGGACACGAACGAAAGGAGCAGACACATGCCAGGAAGAAATGGAACGGGACCTTGGGGACAAGGGCCGAGGACGGGACGCGGGCGAGGGTTCTGCGGCGGCACGGCAGTCGACGGCGGAGGACCACCGCAAGCGCAAGGCTTCGGCATGGGACGCGGCGGCGGGCGCGGGCAAGGCTGGCGGCACCGCCACATATTCTATGCAACGGGCCTGCCCGGCCGGCAGCGCAACGGTACGGCTGGGCCGCAAGGGGGAGGGGCGCGATGAAAGTCGCGGTCAGCGCCAGCGGCACGACCCTCGACGCCCAGGTGGATCCGCGTTTCGGCCGTTGCTCGGCTTTTGTCCTGGTCGACACCGAGAAAGGGAGCTTCGAGGCGGTCGAAAACGGCAACGCCGCGCGGGGTGGCGGTGCCGGCATCCAGGCCGCGCAGTTGGTGGCGGGCAAGGGCGCCAAGGCGGTGCTGACCGGCAGCTGTGGCCCCAACGCCCACCAGACCCTCACGGCCGCCGGCATCGAGGTCTTCGTGGGCTGCACGGGCAGCGTGGCGCAGGTGATCGAGAGCTACCGGCAGGGCCGGCTGCACCCCGCGGCGACCTACAACGCGGCCAGCCACGCCGGAATGGAGGAACGAAGGAGGTGAGGACGAATCTCGGGATCCGCGTCGCACGAGGCCGGAATGAATAGGCCACTGCGCATCGCCGTGGCCAGCGGCAAGGGCGGCACCGGCAAGACGACCTTATCCACCAACCTCGCGGTGGCGCTGGCCGAATCGGGCGAGCCCGCCACCTACGTCGATTGCGACGTGGAAGAGCCCAATGGCCACATCTTCCTCCAGCCGACCATCACGGGGCGCGCCGAGGTGACGACGCCGGTGCCGGAGATCGACGAGGGGCGATGCGATCGGTGCGGGGCATGCGCCAAGGCGTGCCGCTACTCGGCCATCGTGGTCTTGCCGGCGAAGGTCCTGACCTTTCCCAAGCTCTGCCACGGCTGCGGCGGCTGCGCGCTGGCGTGTACCCGCGGCGCCATCCGGGAGGTGCCGCGGGTCACCGGCGTGGTCGAGACCGGAACGGCGGGACGCCTGGGCTTCGTCCAGGGACGCCTCAACATCGGCGAGGCGATGGCCACGCCGGTGATCACCGCGGCGGTGGCGACCGCGCCCGAGGTCGGCACCCTGGTGCTCGACGCGCCCCCCGGCACGTCTTGCCCGGTGATCGCTTCGGTGCGCAGCGCCGATGTCGTGTTGCTGGTCAGCGAGCCCACACCCTTCGGCCTGCACGACCTCAAGCTGGCCGTGGCCATGGTGCGCGCGCTCGGGCTGCCCTTCGGCGTGGTGCTGAATCGCACGGGAATTGGCGATGATGCCGTCGTTGCCTACTGCCGGGGCGGACGGATTCCCCTGCTCTTCCAGATCGCCAACGACCGGACGATCGCCAGTGCCTACTCGCGGGGCGAGCTGGCGATCCGAGCGCTGCCGCAGCTTGCGTCCAGCTTGCTCACCCTGCGCGACCGGCTTGCCGAGCTCGCGTCCACGGCGAGACGACCGTACGAGCTGCCTGCCGTCGAGACGTCGACCGAGGCCAGCGAGGTCGAGCGCTTGCCGCCCGAGACCCTGCGGCTCGGGAGCAAGCACGCCATCCGCGAGCTGGTGGTGGTCAGCGGCAAGGGCGGCACGGGAAAGACCAGCCTGGTCGCCGCGTTCGCCGTGCTGGCCGAACGGGCCACGATGGCGGATTGCGATGTCGATGCCGCCGATCTGCATCTGGTCCTCTCGCCCACGGTGACCAAGCGACATGCCTTCCGCGGCGGCAGCGTGGCCGTGATCGATGCCGAAAGCTGCAACGGGTGCGGCGTCTGCGCGGCCCGCTGTCGGTTCGACGCGCTTCGCCAACCCCTTCACGTCGACGCCGTCGCCTACGGGGTCCAGCCGACGCTCTGCGAAGGCTGCGGGGTGTGCGTCGACTGCTGCCCGACCCAGGCCGTGAGCCTGGTACCCGTCGCAGGCGGCGAGTGGTTCGTCTCGGAAACCAGGTGCGGCCCCATGGTGCACGCGCGCCTGGGCATCGCGCGAGGAAACAGCGGCAAGCTGGTGTCGGTGGTACGACGGAACGCGCAGGCGCTGGCGCGCTGGCGGCAGCGGGACCTGCTCATTGCTGACGGCTCTCCGGGCGTCGGCTGTCCGGTCATCGCGTCGGTCACCGGCGCCGACCTGGTGCTCGTGGTCATCGAGCCCACCCGCTCGGGCCTGCACGATTTCGAACGCGTGGTCGAGCTCTGCCGCCAGCTTCGCGTCAGCGTCTGCCTTTGCCTCAACAAGGCGGACATCAACCCCGAGGTGGCGGCGGCCGTCGAGACTGCGGCCGAGCGCCTCGGCGTCCACGTGCTGGGCCGCATCCCCTACGACGAGAGCGTCACCCGCGCGCAGGTTCAAGGCAAGGCGGTCGTGGAATGCGAGAGCAGCCCGGCAGGTTGCGAGATCCGTGCGCTCTTTGACCGGGTCAGATGCGCCCTGAAGGCCCTCGCGGAAGAACGCGGCAGCGATACGACAATGCTCCAAGGAGGCGCACCATGAAGCTGGGAATCATCATCACGCAGACCGATCCGGAAACCGTTTTCAACGCTCTCCGGCTGGCCGACTACAGCCTCAAGCAAGGCGACAGCGTGCGCATCTTCCTCTCCGGCCGAGGCGTCGAGCTCGATCGAATCACCGACCCGAAGTTCGACGTCAAGGGCGAAGCGGAGAAGGTTCTCGCGGGCGGCGGGCAGTTCCTCGCCTGTGGCACCTGTCTCAAGCTGCGCAACGCGGGGAGCTCCGAGCTTTGTCCCGTCTCGACGCTCAAGGACCACTACGAGATCGTGCGCGATTCCGACCGACTGGTGACCGTTTGAGAAAGGAAGCAACGAGAGCATGAGCAACGACAAGACCTGCAAGACCTGTGACGACACCGAGTGCTCGGCGCTAGCGCAGCGCCCGGGCGAACGCGAAGAGGAGTTCCGAGAGCGCCAGGCGCTCCGCGCGCGCATGTGCCGGATCAAGCACAAGGTGATGGTCTTGTCGGGCAAGGGCGGCGTCGGCAAGAGCACCGTGGCGGTGAACCTGGCGACCGCCCTGGCCCTGGCCGGGAAGCGCGTCGGCCTGCTCGACGTCGACATCCACGGCCCCAGCGTGCCCAAGCTCCTGCACCTCGAAGGCGCGCCCATAGCAGGCAACGACGACGGTCTCGAGCCCGTACAGCTCGGCTACGGCTCCGGCCGGCTCGCCGTGATGTCCATCGGGTTCCTGCTGCGCCAGCGCGACGACGCGGTCATCTGGCGCGGCCCGAGAAAATACGGTGTTATCAAGCAGTTCCTGGCCGAGGTCGCCTGGGGCGATCTCGACTACCTGGTGGTCGATTCGCCGCCCGGCACCGGCGACGAGCCCTTGGCCGTGGCCCAGCTCATCGAGAAGGCGGACGGCGCGGTCATCGTGACCACGCCGCAAGAGGTGGCGGTGCAGGACGTGCGCCGCTGCATCGGCTTCTGCCGGGAGCTCAGCCTGCCCGTGCTCGGGGTGGTCGAGAACATGAGCGGCTTCTCTTGTCCCAAGTGCGGCGAGCTGGTGCGCATCTTCGGTGCCGACGGCGGGCGCAAGATGGCCGAAGAAATGCAGGTTCCCTACCTGGGCGCGATCCCCATCGAGCCCGAGGTCGTGGTGTCCGGCGACAGCGGTACACCCATCGTCAAATCGCAACCGCACAGTGAGGCGGCCAAGGTCTTCGGCCGCATGGTGCGGAGCTTGCTCGCGCCCGAGCTAGACAAAGCCGATGCGCAGCCCGGGCCCAGCCCTTCCGGCCAGCCGCTGAAGATCGCGGTTCCCGTCACCGGCGGCGCCTTGTCGTCGCACTTCGGCCACTGCGAGCAGTTCCTCCTGGCCGAGGTCGACCTGGACGGCAAGACCATCCAGCGGAGGGAAATGGTCACGCCGCCGGCCCACGCCCCCGGCGTCTTCCCGGCATGGCTGCACGGGCAAGGCGCGAACGTCATCATCGCCGGCGGCATGGGCTCGCGAGCCCAGAGCCACTTTCAGCAACACGGTATCAGGGTCGTCGTCGGCGCCGCAGGTGACGAACCCGGCCGGCTGGTGCAGGCCTTCCTCGATGGCAAGCTCGCAACTGGCGCCAACGTCTGCGATCACTAGCTCCGGGCCCCACCATGCGGGACAGCAACGCCTCTTTTCCAGACGCAGCCGCCGGCAAGCTCTCCGTGCCCGCCCCGGACACGCCGAGCGTGTCTCGCTGGCTGGCTCGCGGCTTCGTCCTTCTGTGCACCCTCGGCGTGGCCGTTTCGGCCGAGCTCGCCCGCATCCACGTCTTCGTCCACACCGATCCTAGCTATCACTCGGTGTGCGCGATGAGCGAAGGAGTCAACTGCGAGACCGTCGCGCTCTCTCCCCATGCGGTGTTCCTGGGCCTTCCCGTCGCGGTCTGGGGCATCGTGGGCTACCTCGTCATGGGCGCCGCCGCGCTCTCCGGCATCGGCAGGCGGCGCCGGCATTCCTCCTGGCCGTGGGGCCTGCTCCTCGCATTGGCCTGCTTTTCCGTGGCGGCTTCCGCGATCCTTGCCTTCATCTCGGCTACCCAGATCGCGTCGTGGTGCCTCTTCTGCATGTGCTCCTACGCGATCAACGCCGGACTACTCGTGGTTGCCATCGTCGCCAGACGACAAGCGCGCACCCGGGCCATCCAGCTCGTGATCCTGGACGCCAAGGCGCTCATCCGACGGCCGCAGCTCGGGGTGGGCGCGGCCGTCGTCACTCTGGTCGTGCTGCTAGGGATCGAGCTGTTCGTCCCCCACTACTGGAAGACCCCCGGCTGGGACGAGCTGCCGCGGCTGCACGCCGGGATCGATGACAATGGGCACAATTGGATCGGCGCTCAGAACCCGCGGGTGACCGTCGTCGAGTTTTCCGACTACGAGTGTCCGCACTGCCGGAAGGCGCACAAGGAGGCGCGGCTGCTGGCCGCCAAGTTCCCCGACCAGGTACGCCTGGTCCATCGCCACCTACCCCTCGACCGGGCCTGCCACCCGGGGCTGCGCATGCCCTTCCACCTGCACGCTTGCCGTTTCGCCGAGGCGGCCGAGTGCGCCGGCGAGCAAGGGCGATTCTGGGAGATGAACGATGCGCTCTTCTCCACGCAGGACAAGGTCAAGGCCAAGAACCTCGATCCGATGGAGCTGGCCGTGCGTATCGGCGTCCATCGCTCGCAATTCAAGCAGTGCATGGACAGCCACGCCACCGCGCCGCGTATCGCCAGCGACGTGCAGGAAAGCATGACCAGAAAACTCAGCGGAACCCCCAGCTTCATCATCGGCGATGAGATTCTCCCGGGCTGGGTCTCCGAATCCGATCTCGTGTCGCGCTTGCCCGCGACACCGTGATAGCAAGCCTCCCCCTGGCGTGAGTAACTACCCCTTCCCGTGAACCGCTTTCTCATACCCCCGCTCTCCCCGAGCGGCAGCGCCGCAGGGGGCTTTCTCCGCTTGGCGGGCGTTGCGACCATACGACTTGTGCCCCATGCCCATGGCCGACCTCGACGGCACTGCCGCCGACACAGTTCTGGGCCTGCTCGACCGCATCCTCGCCATCCTCTGGCGCCTGACACACCCCTGATCCGATTCGGCCCCGGGCTCCTCGGGCCCGGGGCCGCA
>Ga0172362_10003165_pt1 | contig 14212 bp, 13 predicted proteins | sample LakKivs1_kivu2a2_FD_114534 | JGI IMG/M metagenome (GOLD analysis project Ga0172362, IMG submission 114534) | Sediment microbial communities from Lake Kivu, Rwanda - Sediment s1_kivu2a2 | ecosystem: Environmental > Aquatic > Freshwater > Lake > Sediment | place: Rwanda: Western Province, Lake...
AGCCTCGGTGCGCTCGCCGTCGCGGATCTGCTGCGCTTCACGAGCTACGACGTGCGGCGCAGCTCCGCGTGCTACGCGTCGTTCGGATCACCGCTCGACGAGCCGATGCGCGCGCTCTCCGAGCGCGTTCCCAACAAGGGCGCCATCGACGCCATGCGCGCGCTGGGGTTCCGGACGCTGCTGCTCGTGCGTGGCCGCTACTTCCCCGCTGTGCGAGCGCGCATCGAGAAGGACCTCGACGCGCTGGGCGACCGCGTGCGGCTCGTCGGAATCAACGAGCGCCTCGCGCTGTACGACCTGCGCCCGGGCGCCGTGGCGTCGAGTGACACGGCGAGCCTCGTGCCCGATGAGAGGGGCGCGTCCGAGGCGCTCGACGCCGCTGCGGGCGCAACGGTCGTGCTGGAGATTCCGGTCGCGAACGGTGGCACGAGGACCTTCCGGCTTCCCGACCCGATCGCGCCGAGCGAAGTGGTCGTGCGCTGGACCGATGCCGCGGCCGAGGTCGTGCGAGAGCATCGCGTCCGCGCCCTGCTGCCGCTCGCGCTCGCCCCTGCGACGAGCCTGCCGGTGGTCGTGCAGGACACGGCCCCCGACGCGAGCGGCGACTACACGGTGACGATCGGGACGGCCGACGCGCCGGACCGCGTGCTGGGCCGCCGCACGGTTCGCGTCACGCCGCCGGCGTCCTGAGCGTGGCTCGAGGACGGAGCGCGCGCGCGACCAGCGCGATCGCCCGCTCCGCGGCGGCCTCGCTTCCGGGCTGGGTCGGGAGCGTCACGAGGCGCGACGCGATCGCCGCGGCATTCGGTGTCGCGCGGCCGTAGTCGTCCCAGGCGTTCGGGCCCTTGACGATGGCGCGCTCCGCGAGCGCGGACCGCACTCCGGATGCGACGCGCGGGTCGTCGAACACGACGGGCATGCGCAGCGCGACGCCGGCGCGCAGCGCAGCCTCGTCGGGCAGCGTCAACCCGTGTCCCGCGAGCGACTCGAGCGCGCCGCGCAGGGCGAGCGCGTTCCGTCGCCGCTGCGCGACGATGCGCTGGTGGCGCGCGTCCGCAGCCGCGAGGTACGCGCCAACGGTCGGTCCGGGAGCCCGGTGGCGCGGCTCCGGCGGCGGTGCGGTCTGCCCGCCCGGGAGCGCCACGAAGCGCCACACGGCGGGATGCAGGACGGCCCGCAGCGCCTGGGCCGCGAAGAGGTGGAGGGCGTCGCCCAGCACCGACGCCCGAGCGTGACCCTCGGCGTGGCGTGCGACGCGCGCGGCGAGGTCGGCGTCGGCCATCTCGACGAGGCCACCCCATGCGAGCGGCAGGCTCTTGCCGCGCCCGAAGCTGAAGACGGCCGCCTGCGCCCCGGCGAGCCGCGCCTGTGGTGCGATGCCGTAGGCCTGTGCGAGGTCCTCGACGGCGACGGCGCGACGCACCGGATCGCCGAGCTGCGCGCGTGCCGCCGCGTCGCCGCCCGGCGGAAGGCCGAAGTACGACACCGCAACGAAGGCACGCACGTCCGCCTCCAGCGCACCCTGCACGAAGCCCCAGTGCGCGGGATCGAGCGGTGCGAAGACGGCCCGCAGCCCGGCGCGCTCGATCGCGCGCGGCACGCTCGAGCACACGAAGTCGGGCAGCACCACGGCGTCGCCCGGGACCAGGCGCGACCCGTCGACCAGGCACCGGAAAGCGAGCACGAGCGCGTCCTCGCCGGAGCCCGCGAGCGTTCCGCGAAGCGACTGCGAGCGCACCGCGGCGGGGCGCAGCAGCGCGCGCAGCGTGCCGGTCAGATCGAGCGGATAGCGAACAGGCGCGACGGCCACCGCTCCCGTCCCTAGCAGCCCGTCCGGGGAAGGCGATGCCGCTGCGGCGCGCTCGCGAAAGCGTGCGCGCGCGGTGTAAACAGTCGCGCGCATGGCGGAGCCGCACCAGGGGAAGCCCGCGGAGACGATCGCGGCGCTGCGGCGGCCGCACAGCGCGACGTTCGTCGCCGCCTGGCGCGAGGCGGTGGCGCGTGCGCTCCGGCTCCCGGTGGAGCGCGACTGCATCCGCATGCGCGGTGTCCTCGGCGGCTCGACGCTCTCCTATCTCCCGTTCCTGAACTACACCGACCTGACGCCCGACACGGTGTCCGCCTTCGTCGCGTCGCTCGGCGGGCGGCCGTACCACGTGCGGCTGCTCGACCCGGGGCTCGCGTCGTTCTCCGCCGGCGACCCGGTGACGCTGCGCCTCGACCTCGGCGGCAACGACGCCGACGCGGTCTGGCGGCAGGCGCTCGACGCCAAGTGCCGCAACCAGGTGAGGAAGGCGCAGCGCTCACCGCTGACCCTGCGCCGTGGCGCGGCGCCGGCGCTGATCGACGACTTCCACACGCTGCTCGCGTCCACGCTGCACCGCCACGGTGCGCCGCTGCTGCCGAGGGGGCTGCTCGCCGAGCTCGCGGCGCGGCTCGATACATCGTTCTGCGTCGCGTACGCGGGTGGCGCCCCGGTCGCGGGGCTGATCGTGATCGCCGACGACGACCTCGTCTGGGTCCCGTGGGCTGCGTCCGAGCGCGGTGCCCTGGCGATGTGCCCGAACCACCTGATCTACTGGAGCACGATCGAGCAGGCCGTCGCGGACGGGCGCCGGGTGTTCGACTTCGGGCGCTCACCGTTCGACGGGGCCACGCACCGCTTCAAGGCGCAGTGGGGCGCACAGCCGATCGGACTGCGCCTCTTGTCGTCGCGCGCGGGCGACGTCTACGCGCGGTACGCGCGCGTGCAGCAGGTCTGGCAGGCGCTGCCGCAGCCGCTGGTCGACCGGCTCGGTCCGTGGCTCTGCCGGCACCTGCCCGACTACTGACTCGACCGCACCCGTGCGTCAGAGCCAGGGGCCGAGGATGCGCTCGAACGCGTCCACCGGCGACTCGCCGGGCGTGCTCTCGACGCCGTAGGCGAACGGGCCTGCCGGCTGTGCCGGCGCGATGCCGATCGCGACGAACGGGATCGTGACCAGCAGCAGCGTGCCGCACACCAGCAGCACGCCGAGCTCGGTGAGCGGCGGGTCGGGCGTGAAGCGCACCAGCAGGGTCGCGGCGAGGGTCGCGAGCGCGAGCACCGTCAGGCTGAACAGATCCCAGTCGTAGGGGCCCCAGACCGGACGCACGATCAGAGCGTAGAGCACGAGGAAGAGCGCGGAGACGCCGAGGAACGCCACGTCGCGCGATCCGGTGAAGCGTCGCGGCGCGAAGACGAGGAACGTCGCGAGGATGGGCAGCGTCGGCGGGCTGAGCAGGAAGAATGCGTTCGTCAGGTACTTGAGGTGGCCCGCCGACAGGATCGCGTAGCGCGTGCCTGCGCCCGACACGGCGAACGGGCTCCGCAGGAACGCCTCGTGCCCGACCGGGCTGGGCTCGAGCCCGCTCCAGCGACGCAGCGTCTCGAGCGCCTGTGCGAGCTCCGCCGTGTGCCCGAGTGCACCCATCACCAGCAGAAAGAGCGCGATCGGCGCCGCCGCGACCGCGGCGGCGCGCGCCACCGCGCCCGGTCTCGCACGCGTGTCGCCCTCGCACGACAGCAGCACCACCAGGAGCAGGCTCGGGGCGAGGAAGCTGAACGAGAGGTGCATCCACAGCCCGACGCCGAGCGCGAGCGCCGGGTGCGTCACCGGCCGGCGTCCGGCGAGACAGTCGAGCGCGGTGCGGAAGTAGGCCACCGCGCACAGCAGGACGAACGCGTAGACCTCGACGTGTCCCGCGAGGACGCGCGCGAGCCCGCCACCGAGGACGAGCAGGAGGAGCAGCAGCGCGCGACCCGCATCCGGCGCGAGAGCGCGCGCGATGCCCGCGAAGCCCGCGACGGTGGCGCCCCCCGCGAGTGCGACCGCGACCTGTACGACGGCCTGCCCGGAGGTACCGAGAGCGGCTCCCGTGCGCTGGCAGAGCTGGAACAGGAACGTCGCGCCGATGTCGGGAAAAAGGAACGCCGAGCCCGCGGCCGCGTTGTAGAGCAGGATGTTCGAGTCGCCGTACATGCGCCGCTCGCGCACGAGCCACAGCACGGCGGCGCCGGCGAGGGCCAGCATCGCCGTGGCGGCCGGGGTGCGCGGCAGCAGGCGTCCGGCGACGCCCGCCGGCAGCCGACGCACGAGCTCGGTGCGCGGCGGTGGCCAGCACAGCGCCACGGCGAGCGCTGCGAGGCCGAGCGCGAGCGGCGCCGGCAAGTACTGCCAGAGGTTCGTCGCCCACGCGAAGCGGAGCGGCGGCAGCGCACCCATCGCCGCGGCGGCGAGCAGCAGCAGGGCGGCCGCCGCGGTGGGAACCGCAAAGCGTGTCGCGTCGGTGCTCACCGGAAGAGTGTCACGTGGCCGTAGAAGATGAGGACGAAGCACACGAGCCAGACCGCGATGCACGCCTGGATGGTGCGGTCGCGCAGAAGGATCTGGTCCGGCTCCTCGCCGCGATCTTCGTGCATCACCAGCCGAAGATAGTGCATGATGGCGTAGTAGACGATGGGCACCGTGACGATCAGGGTCGGGTTCTTGCCCGAGGTCGCGGTGAACATCGCGTAGGACATCACCGCCATGATCGCGCTGTTGTTGAGCAGCTGGTCGAGCGTGTCACGCCCGTACGAGAGCAGCACCGGGCGGCTGTCCTGGAGCGGAACGGTCGAGGTGACGAGCTCGCCGCGGCGCTTCGAGAAGCCGAGGAAGAGCGCCAGGAAGAAGGTGCACAGCGTGATCCACGCAGTCGGCATGTCGCCGAGCACGTAGATGCCCGCCAGCACGCGCAGCACGTACCCCATCGCGATGCAGCACACGTCGAGCAGCGGAACGTGCTTGAGCCCCGACGAGTAGGCGGCGTTGATGCCCAGGTAGAGCAGCAGGCAGAGCAGCGTCGCCTTGCCGAGCAGCAGCGCCACGACGACGGTCGCGCCGCCGAGGACGAGCGCGAGCCGGCGCGCGTCCGCGGCATCGACCTCGCCCGACGCGAGCGGACGCCGGCGCCGCACCGGGTGCTGCCGGTCGTAGTCGACGTCGCGCAGGTCGTTGAAGACGTAGGTGGCGGAGCTCGCCGCGGTGAACACCAGCGCGACCAGCAGGTCGAGCGCGATCGATCCGGGCTCGGTGATACGGCCGCCGAAGATCACGCCGGCGAACGCGGCGAGATTCTTCGTCCACTGCTGCGGGCGCAGCAGGCGCAGGAGTGGCGGCAGCCCGCTCACGGCGCGCTCACGACAGCTTCTTGACGAGCCACAGGAGCCCCTCGCGGACCGGCTTGCGGTGCGCGGACGCGTCCTCGCGCACCTCGTCGTCGCGGTGCGCGAGGAACCAGTCGTAGCTCTCGCGCATCATCGCGTCGTTCGAGTAGCGCGGCTGCCATCCCATGCTGGTGAGGGGTTCGACGTCGAACGCAAAGGGCTTGTGGTAGGTCAGGTAGTGCCACGGCGCGAGCGGCGAGAGGCCGAGCTTGTCGAGCGCCTGCAGGGTCGCGATCGTCAGTCCGACGGGCAGGCTGCGCACCTTCGACGTCGTGCCCGCGTAGCGGATCAGGTTCTCGAGCGCCTCGCGCAGCGTGCCGTAGTGCGGGGTTCCGACGTTGTAGACGCCGGGTCGGCCCGCATCGAGAGCGAGCATGTAGAAGTCCATCATGTCGAGCGCGTGCAGGAACTGGAAGCCGCCCTCGCCGCCGCCGATCACGTAGACGCTGCGCCCGGCCGAGATCCAGTCGAAGAGGATCTGGAAGATCCCCAGCCGGCCCTCGCCGAGCAGCGTGCGCGGACGGATCACGATCAGCGGCGTGTCCGTGCGCGCGCACACCTCCTGGACGGCCTGCTCGCCGGCGAGCTTGGCGCGTCCGTAGATCTCGACCGGTGCGAGCGGCGTCGAGCCGTCGATCGGGATCCTCTCCGGCACGCCGTAGAGCGCGCTCGAGCTCATGTGGATGAACGCCTTCGCGCCGGCCTTCGCGGCCTCCTCGGCGGCGATGCGGCTGCCGTCGACGTTCACCTCCCAGAACTTCGTACCGGACTTGGTGAGCGGCACCAGCGCCACGTTGTGGTGCACGACGTCGATGCCCTGCATCGCGCGCGCGACGCCGTCGCGGTCGCGGATGTCGCACTCGACGTACTCGATGCCGGCGGGCGCCTTCGGATCCCGCCAGACGTCCAGATTGCGCACCTGCTCGCCGCGCGCCAGCAGCCGCTGTGCGATCAGGTTTCCCAGGAAGCCCGAGCCTCCGGTGACCAGGTGTCTCATCTGGGCAGCATCCCGCGTTCGTCCATCCATCGCAGGCTGCGCCGCATGCCCTCCTCGAGGGCGATCGCGGGCGTGTAGCCGAGCTCGCGCTCGGCGCGCGCGACCGTGCACGCGATCGTCTTGTTCATCTCGGACAGCACGTGGATCTTCTGCTGGTACAGCCCGACGCCCTGCAGCGCCTTGTCCGCCAGCAGCGCGACCTCGCTCGCGACTCCCGGCAGCCGGAGCCGTCCGTGCGCGCACGGGCGGTCGAACTCGGTCTCGAGCAGGCGCTCGACGGTGTCGACGATCTCGTTCATCGAGTACGGGCGTCTGTCGGCGATCCAGTACGTGCGGCCGTTCGCGCGCGGCGTCGCGGCTGCGAGCAGGATGCCCTGCGCGAGATTGTCGGTGTACGCCATCGAGCGGAGGTTGCCGCCGCCGCCGACGATCGGCGCCTTGCCCTCGCGGATCATGGTGAAGAACAGCGTCTGTCGCGGCGGCTGGAACGGACCGTAGAACCACGGCGCGCGGATCACCACCGTCTCGATGCGGCCGGTCGCCTGGATCTCGGCGACGCGCTGCTCCATCTCCATCTTCGAGCGGCCGTAGCCCATGTACGGATGGTACGGCGAGTCCTCGTCGAAGACGTGGTCCGGGTGCGGGTTGCAGCCGAGCGGCGAGTTGGACGACATCACGACCGCACGCCGTACCCCGCACTCGACCGCCGCGGACAGGACGTTCACAGCGCCGCGTACGTTGACGTCGTGGAACTCGCGCACCCGCTGCGGGTGGATGATCCCGGCGAGGTGCAGCAGCGTGGCGCCGCGTCCGCCGGAGCACAGCCGGACCCCGTCGAGCGGGTTGCGCAGGTCGCCGGTGACGACGTCGATCTCGCGCGAGACGTCGGTGAGCGAGAGCTCCTCGCCCGGCAGCACCAGCGCACGGATGCGCAGCCCGGGGACCGGCAGCCCGAGCTGCGGGCTGTCGGGCAGTCCGTTCACCAGCGCGTTCAGCACCGCGCGGCCGAGCCAGCCGCTCGCTCCGGTGACGAGGATGAGGTTGCTGCCGAGGTCCATTCGTTTCGCTGCGCAAGGGGAGGGGCGCCGGGGAAGCGCGGACCCGACGCGGATTCCGTATCAGGTCACGCGAGATCGAGGAAAGCGAGCGCGTTGCGGCGCGCGAAGGCCATGATCGATCCCTGGGGGTTCACCCCGGGCGGGCCGCACAGCAGCGACGCGTCCGCGATGTGGAGCCCGATGGCCTCGTGCACGCGGCCGAACGAGTCGGCGACCGTCCGGCTCTGCTCTTCGCCCATCGGACAGGTCGAGAACGCGTGGATCGTCATCAGGCTCGTCCGGTCGCGCGGCAGGAGCGCCGGCAGACGGGCCAGCTCGGCCTCGGCGCGGATGGGCGGACAGCCGCGGATGCTCGGGTAGAGCACGGTCGCGCCCGCCGCGAAGAGGCAGCGGCACAGCTTCGCGAGGCCGTCGGCCAGCAGCGTCAGGTCGGCGTCGTCGAGCGCGAACGACACCAGCGCGTCCCGGAAGCCGGGCACGGTCCGCACGCGCCCGGCGCCGCCGTCGGACATCGCGTAGTAGACCGCCAGGTGGGGCCACTGCTCGCGCACCTCGGCGATGCGCTCGGGGTGGTCGGTCATCGCCAGCGCGAGGTGCGGCGGTGCGCTGATCGAGCAGCCGAAGCTCAGGTGCGGTGCGAACTCCTTGACCTGGTGAACCGGCACGCCCATGCCGGGCGCGTTCACCACGTCGTCGAAGCGGGCCACGACCTTGACGGTCGGGTGCAAGTGCAGCGAGCGGCCGACGTTGCGCCGGATGCCGCTGCGCAGCAGCAGCGCCGGAGTCTGCACGGCGCCTGCTGCGACGAACACGGTGCGCGCGCGCACCGAGAACCCGCGGCGGCCCGATCCTTGCCGCACGGGCTCGCAGCGCAGCGTCCAGCACCCGGCGTCGTGCCCGAGCCGCGCGACGCGCGTGTCGGGAAGGAGGCGGCAGCCGGCACCGGTCGCGCGCGGGACGTAGGTCTTCGTCATCGACTGCTTGACGCCCTCGCCGCTGCCGTCCGGGGCGTAGCGGTACCAGCGCGGCACCTCCATCGAGCTCCAGCCGAGCCGCGCAGCACCCTCGTGCAGCCGGAGCGACGCGGCCGGCGCGGGGCCGGGGAGCGTCGAGACCGAGACGTCCTGCTCGCAGGCGGCGAAGTGTGGCGCCATGTCGTCGCTGCTCGAGTGCTCGAGCGCGAAGCCGCGCCGCCAGCGCTCCAGGACCTCGGGCGGCGTGCGGTGGTAGAGCCCGCTGTTCACCTCGCTGCCTCCGCCGACGCAGCGTCCTTCGGCGTAGTTCACGCCCGGCGATCCGAGCGCGACGGTGATGCCCCCGTTGCGGTACTTCGCGCGCATCTCCTGCGCGGAGAACGCGGGCGTCGCGTCGAGCTCGAGCAGCGGTCCCTCCTCGAGCAGAACCACGTCGCGTCCCGCCTCGGCCAGCGTGCATGCGGTGACGGCACCGCCCGGCCCCGAGCCGATCACCGCGACGTCGCAGCGCACGTCGCCGGAAGGCTCGACGATCGCGTCAGGCCAGCTCGCCGCCATGCTCGATGGTGAACCAGGCGAAGACCACCAGGCCCTCGTAGAAGCGGAGCAGGTCACGCGCGAACGAGACCGGGAGCCGGCGCCACGCCTCGACGACCCGCCAGCGCCGCTCGTGCGGCAGCGCGTGGAACGTCCGCCCGGTGAGACCGACGGCGGTGACCCCGAAGACCACGGTCAGCGCCGCGAACGGGAGGCGGAGATAGTCGGGCATGCCGGCGTGCTGCGCGAGGACGTAGCGCACGACGCGGTTGTAGCGGTCGTCCGCGAGCGGGGACGCATCGGCGCAGCGCGCCCGCACGATCGAGTAGGCGAGCGCGGACACCGTGGACGTGAACGTCGGCAACACCGTGACGACGGTAGCGCACGGGCGCGGCACGCGACAGCGCGCGCGTGCGCGTTCGCCAGCGCCGCCGGCGTCGCTGCTCGCGCGCGGCTGTCGCGCGCGATAGGGAAGGGCCGACATGGGTCTCGGGCAAGGCGCGCTCCGGCGGCTCGTGGCCGCACTCGTCGCGGCCGTGGTGACGCTCGGCCTGGTCGAGGCGGTGCTGCGGATCGCCGTTCCCCCGTCGGTGTCGCAGGCGCTGCGCGGTCTGCACCGCGCCGTGCCGGAGCAGCCGTGGCTCTACGAGCTGGCCCCCGGTGAGCAGCGCCGCGACCCGGCGACCGGGGTCGAGTACTCGGTCAATCGGGCGGGCTTCCGCGACCGCACGCGTGACCGCGTGAAGCCGGACGGGACGTTCCGCATCGCCGTAGTCGGCGACTCGCTCACGTTCGGCTACGGCGTCGCCCTCGACGCGACCTTCGCGGCGCTGCTCGAGCAGCGCCTGCCGCGCGAGCACGGCGGACGCGGCTTCCAGGTGCTGAACCTCGGGGTGAGCGGCTACAACCCCTACACCGAGGCCGCGCTGCTCCGCGGCGTCGTTCTCGGCTACGCGCCGGACCTGGTGCTCGTGCAGTTCTGCATCAACGACCTGAACGACCCGACGTTGCACTTCGACGCGTCGACGATGCTCGCGCTGGGGGCGATCCCCGTCGAGGCGTTTCCCGATCCGTCCGCACGGGTCGTGCACCCGGGCAGCGCGCCGTCCCCCGGGGGCCTTGCGGGCCGGCTGTGCAGCGTCTCGCGGCTGTGCGAGCGCGCCACGCACGCGCTCGCACCCGCGACCGGACACGCGGACCTGGTCGCGGCGCTGGCCCCGCACGAGTCGCCGTCGGACGCGGAGCTGGCGTGGCTGGGGCGCATCTACCGCGGGATGGCGGACGATGCGCGCGCGCGCGGCGCGAAGCTCGCCGTGGTCGTCTTCCCCTGGGAGACGCAGCTCGCGGGCACCGGCCCGGAGCCGCTCCAGGAGGCGCTCGCGACGTTCGGCGAGCGCGCCGGGATCCTCGTGATCGATCTGCTGCCCGCGTTTCGCAGGGCCGCCGCCGAGTCGGCGGAGCCGCTCTTTCTCGACCTCTGGCATCCGACCGCGCGCGGCCACGCCGTCGCGGCCGACGCGATCTTCGCGGCGCTCGCGTGCGCGGGGGCGCTACCGGGCGTCGCCACCGACTGCGTGCAGTGACGCGGGTGTTCGCCGATGCCTTCGGCGGTGACGCGGGCGTGCGCCGATGCCTTCGGCGGCGACGCGTCAGCCCATCTGGCTCGTGAACTGCTGCATGTCGAAGTAGTCGCGCCAGGCCCGGATCTTGCCGTCCGGCGCCACCTCGAACGCGCCCATCACCGGTAGCGCGATCGACTTGCCGTTGATCTCGAAGCGGTCGATGCGCTCGGTCAGCACGACGCTGCCTGCGGCCGCGATCGCGATCATCTCGAACTCGCAGCTCGTCGCCGGGGTGAGGAACTGCGCGAGCGTCGCCTCGATCGCAGCGCGTCCGTTGACCGGTGGCACCGGGATGTTGTGATAGACGGCGTCCTCGGTGAAGTAGCCACCGAGCTCCTTCACGTCGCGGCGCGCCGCCGCCTCGCAGAACCTGCGCACGATCTGTTCGGGGCTCATGCGCCGCTCTTACGACGGAGCGCTGCGCGACGCCAGCCGGCAGCGTGCGCACCCGCCGCGTCGCTCAAGGATGCCAGGGGCTCGACAGGAACCAGCGCGGCTTCATGAGCAGCGTGTCCTTGCCACGCACCCACGCGTCCTCGAGCGCCCGCCAGCGGCGCAGCGCGCTGCCCGCGCTGCCGCCGTGCCACGCGCCCGAGAACCGCGCGAGGTCGCGCGGCGTGCGGAAGGCGAGGATCACGATCGCCTCGTGGTCGTGGTTGCAGACGCGGTACGCGCCGACGAGCTGCGCGCCCTCGCCCTCGGCCGCGGCGACGCCGTCCGCGCCGAAGGCGTCGAGGAAGTCGCCGACGTCGCCGGCACGCGTGCGCACGATCTGGTGCAGGAAGAGCTCGCCACCCACACCGCTGGCGCGCAGCCCGGCGACGTCGAGGCTGTACGGCGTCGACTCGAGGATGCGGTCGAAGCCTCCGCTGCGCAGGCCGAGGTTCGCGAGCCACCACTTCTTCAGCTCGGGGTTCTGCGCGCGCGGCTCGAACTGGCTCTGCAGGGCCTGCGCCTGGCGCTGCCAGGTTCCGTTCTGCCAGAGGTTGACCCCGAGCGGCCACGTACCGCTCGCCTCCAGCACCGTCCACAAGCCGAGCATGGAGTCGGTGGCCTCGGAGCGCTGCTGGCGCTGCGTCCCGTGGTGCTCGCCGATCCCATCGAGGTAGTCGTCGGCGCGCGCCGGGACGACGTTCACCAGCTCGTGCAGGTAGATCCCCACGCGCGGCACCCCTACCAGATCTTCGCGTCGGTCCCGTAGCCCTTGGGCCACAGCGGGCAGTGCGGGGTGGCGAAGCCCCACCATTCGGTGCTGCGCTCGAGGAGGTCGCGCACCGAGCGCTGCCACGCGGCGATCTCCGCCTCGCCGGGCAGCAGGCGCTGGTACTCGCCCGCGGTGACCAGGTCGTCGTGCACCCAGATCGCGTACGCGGCGTCGTTGGTGAACGCGACCTCGTACGCACCGACGAGGCGGCGTCCGCGCGCGGCGTCGAGCTCCGCGCGGACACGGAGCGCGTCGAGAAACGCGTCGACCTTGCCCGGCACGACGCGGTAGCGGGTGAAGCCGTACGACGTGCCCGACACGCCGTTCGCGAGCAGCGCATCCAGCGTCGGTGACCACGGCGCGCCGATCAGCACCTGGCTGCGCGCGCCCTTCCGGAAGCGGAACGACGCGCGCCACCACCCGGTCATCTCGGGCTCGTCGGCGTGATCGGTGTACATGCGGCCGCAGACGTCGGCGAAGTGGTCCCAGTCGCGCAGCTCCCACAGCGCCATGGTCTCGGGCCACGTCGCGGTGCTGCCGATCGTGCTGCCCAGCCAGACGAGACGCATGCCGCGGGTGCGCTCGGCGTACGGCACCCAGCCGGTGCGCAGCGCCTCGAGGTAGCCCTCCTTGCCGCCGCCGTCGATCGCCGAGATCTCGTGCAGGTAGATCGCCATCGCGTCTCTGCGACTACCCCGCCAGCTTCGGGCCGCGCAACCGCCGCGCGCCCGCTCGCGACCGCGCCCCGACTTCGATGGCGCTCCGGGCGCACGCGCGCTAGGCGAAACGGGAGGGGCGGCATGCGGGTCGAGCAGCGAGGGGACGCGGGGCGCGCGCGACGGCGCGCGAGGAACGCCGCGCGCAAGCGCAGGCCGAGGACGCCGGCGAAGCGCGTGGTCACGAAGAAGCGCGCGCCCGCGCGGGGGGCGGGGCGCACCGCGCCGCGCGCTACCGCGGTGAAGCTGCAGGGACGTCGCGGCGCCGCGGCGGGCATCGGCGAGGCCGTCGCGGCGGTCGACCTCGGCTCGAACAGCTTCCACATGGTGGTCGCGCGCGTCGTGCAGGGGCAGATCCACGTGATCGATCGCATCCGCGAGGGCGTGCGCCTCGCGGCGGGCCTCGACGCGAAGCGCGAGCTCGACGCGGCGTCGCGCGCCCGCGCGCTCGAGTGCCTGCGACGCTTCGGACAGCGCCTGCGCGGCATCGCGCCCGAGCGGGTGCGTGCCGTGGGCACCAACACGTTTCGTCAAGCGCGGAACATCCGGCCGTTCCTGGCGCGCGCCGAGCGCGCGCTCGGGCACGAGATCGACGTCATTCCCGGCCGCGAGGAGGCGCGTCTGGTGCATCTCGGCGTCGCGCACGATCTCGCCGACGACGTCGGGCGGCGGCTGGTGATCGACATCGGCGGCGGCAGCACCGAGTGCATCATCGGCGAGCACTTCGACCCGCTCGAGGCGAACAGCCTGTACATGGGCTGCGTCGGCTGGACGCTGCGCTGGTTCCCCGACGGCAGGCTGCGCGCGTCGGACTTCGAGCGTGCGCGGATCGCCGCCCGGGTCGAGGTCCAGACGATCGAGCGCCGCTACCGTGCGCTCGGCTGGCAGGCATGCAAGGGGTCGTCGGGTACTGCGATCCACGTCGCCTCGCTGCTGCGCGAGAACGGCTGGGGCCGCGACGGCATCACGGCGAAGGGCCTGCGCAAGCTGGAGAAGGCCATGGTGGCCTCGGGCAGCCTGGCGCGGCTCTCGCTGCGCGGCCTCGATCCGTCGCGCGTGGCCGTGCTGCCGGGCGGTGTCGCCATCCTGCAGGCGCTGTTCGACGCGCTCCGCATCGAGCGCATGACGCCCGCGTCTGGCGCGCTGCGTGAAGGCCTGCTGTACGACCTGCTCGGCCGCATCCGGCACGAGGACGTGCGCGACCAGACCATCCGTCGATGGAGCGAGCGCTACCACGTCGACGTCGAGCAGGCGAGCCGCGTCGAGCGCTTCGCGAGCGGGCTCCTGCGCCAGGTGGCCGACGGGTGGGAGCTCGACGTCGCATCGGGCAACCAGCTGCTCGCGTGGGCGGCGCAGCTGCACGAGATCGGGCTCGCCCTGGCGTTCACCGGCTACCACAAGCACAGTGCGTACCTCGTCACGCACGGCGACATGCCGGGCTTCTCGATCGAGGAGCAGCGTGTGCTCGCGGCGCTGCTCCTCGGACAGCGCCGCAAGTTCCCCGCCGAGGTCCTCGACGCGCTGCCGCCGGACCGTCGCGAGTCGGCGTCGCGCCTGAGCGTGCTGCTCCGTCTGAGCGTCACGCTGAACCGCAGCAGGAGCCCGCTGCCGCTGCCACGCGTCACGCTCCGGGCGCGCGCGCGCGGCCTCGACGTGGCGTTCCCGAAAGGCTGGCTCGGGCACCATCCGCTCACCGGGGCGGATCTGGAGGAGGACGCGCAGCGCCTCGGCCACTGCGGCTTCGCGCTGCGGATTCGTTGACCCCTCGACCGGCCCTCGCGCCGGGGCGGCGCGCGTTCTAGGAAGGGGGGATGGAGCAGAGCACGACCAGCTGGGTGAGGGACGTCACCGACCGTGATTTCCAGCGCGAGGTGATC
>Ga0172362_10003169_pt1 | contig 14203 bp, 12 predicted proteins | sample LakKivs1_kivu2a2_FD_114534 | JGI IMG/M metagenome (GOLD analysis project Ga0172362, IMG submission 114534) | Sediment microbial communities from Lake Kivu, Rwanda - Sediment s1_kivu2a2 | ecosystem: Environmental > Aquatic > Freshwater > Lake > Sediment | place: Rwanda: Western Province, Lake...
AAGGACTGTAAGGCATCTTACTGAGGTCGATCTTCATGACAGGCATGACCGCCCTTCCCACTATCCCCACTGTGTACTCCTTCCCGTCGATAAACTCCTCGACCAAAGCCGGCTGGTGGAAGTCGTCGATGATCTTCTTCACGAGTTCATTCAAGGATTGTACATCATCAACCTTTGACCTTTGGGTCATCCCTATGCTAGATCCCTCGCCAACTGGCTTGACGACGAGCGGGAATGACATGTCTTCTCTGAGCTGGAATGGGAGCTTCGTCACCAGCTGATACTTCGCCGATCTCACTCCATGCCAACCCGCGATCTCCTTCGCCCTCACCTTGTCGAGGCATTCTCCGAGGCATAGGGGGTCAGACCCAGTGTACGGGATCCGCAAATACTCCAGAAAGGTCGGCACTACCGATTCCCTGATCACCCCCTCTAGGAGTTCGGAGGACATGCCCTCAACTATGTTGAAGACAATATCCAGTCTTTCCCGGAGTTGTCTGAGCCTTCCGAATATGGATTTGTCCGCAGGTATCCCTATCACTCGGTTTCCTGTCTCTTCAAGGGCCTTAGTGATTGCCTCAACTGTAGTCTCGGAGTCCCACTCTGAGTACTTCCTCAGAGCCTCCATGTCGTATTCTTGCGTCGGTTTGCGCAGGTTATATGTGAAGCCAATCGTCAAGCCGTCTCGATCGGCCAAGTCAGTTATGTTGAACCTCTCCTCATGGGTCTCGGAGCTTGGTAAATATCGGTTTCGGTTTCCACTTCCAGTGAACAGCGAAGGTCATGCTGGCCTCTTGCCATCTCTAGCCACTCGACGGAGACCCCGGTCGCGGTGCGCTCTCAGAAGTAATCAAGCTTGGTCTTGTCAGAAGTTTCGGTCAACGTGCGTATCTCATCCTTCGTGAGAGACCAACCGGTGGCTCCGGCATTCTGCTCCGCCTGCGCCGCGTTCTTTGCGCCAGGTATCGGTACGACCCCAGGGTGCGAGAGCAGCCAGTTGAGCGCGACTTGAGCCATGGTCTTTCCTCTTTTGTTGGCTGTGTCCCGGAGGACCCTGAGCAGACCTGACATCTCCCTTAGGTTGCTTTCGGAGAATGCCTTGTTGTCCTTTCTCACCTCGTCAGTTGGCTTGAGGTTCTGGCCGTACTTCCCTGTGAGAGCGCCTTGAGCCAGAGGCACATAGGCCAAGATCGTGATGTTCTCGCGGGAGCAGTAGGGCAGCACCTCCTCCTCGATCTGTCTGTCGATCAAGTTATACTTCACTTGGTCAGAAACGATCTCGGCATGAGACAGGATACTCCTAGCCTCCTCAAGATCTCTCACACCGAAGTTGCTGACACCTATTGCCCTGATCTTGCCGTCATGGTAGAGTTTCTCCATGGCCTTCATCGTGTGCTTGAGAGGAATCTGTTGCCAAGGATCAGGCCAGTGCACCTGATATAGATCGATCTGATCGACGCCAAGGCGCCTGAGACTGAGGTCGCATGCCTTGAGTACATCATCGTACCTCGGATGACTGCCGCTCACCTTCGTGGCCACGACCAACTTCTCTCTGCCGACCTTCTTGATCGCTTTGCCAAGCACTTCCTCCGAATGCCCGCCGCCATAGGCTTCGGCCGTGTCCATGAGGTTCACACCCAATTCGCTTGACCTGATGACAGCTTGAATGCAGTTCTCGTCGGTCACATCAGCCCCCCACATCGTTCCCCCAGCCTGCCACATCCCCATGCCAATGACGGAGACTTGGATCCTGCTACTCCCGAGATACAGGTGATCCATCATAGAACAGGATCATCTCCGAGGGATAGCGGGATAAACGTTGCGGAGTCACGTCGCGCGCTGAGGATGACCGGGTTCTACAGGTACTTCTTCAGCGTCAGTTGGCCGCCTTCCCTCAGCCGCACCGCGAAGTCAACGATCTCTTCGACCGAGCTAAATCTGAGGGATCTGATCTTCTCAAAGTTCCATCCCCTGCACTTTATTGCGGACACGATACTGGCAGCTAGGATTGATGAGGCGACACTCTCTCCTCTAGAGAGAGCTCCGACAAACGCACCGCACCAGGAGTCTCCGGCCCCAGTGGTGTCGACTATCCGCCCTCCGATACCTGCCTGCGCTGGTGTCATGTCGAGCTTCCCATCCCGGACGTATATGGCGCCAAACTCTCCGAGCGTTACGACGAGGTGGTTCGTGTCCACCACTCTCAGCGCGGCAGGAATGCTGTCCACCTCAGCGAGCCGGGTAACCTCTCTCTCGTTTATGATGAAGAAATCAACGTCTGACATCAGTCTTCTGAGAAGCTTCCTGTCCTCATCAGATGACATGTAACCCTCCCAGGAGTTCAGCGATATTGTGATGTTGCCCTTTTGCCTGAGTGCGTCAACAGCCTTTCTCACTTTGTGTGGGGGCATAGGAGCCAAGTGGACGTGAGAGTAGTCCGAGGACGCGGCCGCTATCCTTGCTGCCCTCAGATACCTCGCTGCGCCGAACGAGGATACTCGATAGTGCGACACCCACTTGTCATCGTAGTGTATCTCGAACCTTGATGACTTTGCATCAGTGATCACGATGTTTTTCGAAGTAAACTCCTTGCGAAGGAGGTCCAAGTAGTCAAAGTCCTTCCCGACAGCTGTCACTATGCCGACTTTGTCGCAAAAGACTCTTGCAGCCATTGCCGCGTAGAACGCAGCCCCGCCTGGCTGGACCATCGACCCCGAGGGCGTGAACACGTGATCGACAGAGGCATGGCCCGCAACGAGGATTCCTCCCAAGGGTTGTCCGACTTTCCTGATGGGTCGTCTAGGCTCTTAACGGTTGCCCGAAGCCCGAAGGTTGCTGTTGCGAGTTGCGATATGGGAGTCGAACAGCCGATCATCAACTCTTTTATGCCTGATCAAAGGAGAGGAAGAAGAAATGGTTCTCGCGCCCACGAGGGACGGACGACTGATCAAACCCGAGGAGTACGTATGCTACAGGACGCTCGTTCCCATAGACGTCGACGGGAGACTGAACGATGCTCCTTGGAAGAAGACGCCTTGGACGCGGGCCTTCGTGGACATTGAGGGGAACGATGTCCGCCCCGTGCCTCGTTTCTCGACGCGTGCTATGATGTTGTGGGATGAGCAGTATTTCTATGTAGGTGCGGACTTGGAGGAACCCGATGTGTGGGGCACTCTCACGAAAAGAGACTCCAGGATATACGACGACAATGACTTCGAGATGTTCATCAAGCCCCGAGAGGACAGGCCCTGCTACTTCGAGTTGGAGTTGAACGCCCTGAACACGATTTGGGATCTATTCATGGACAAGCCATACAACATGGGAGGGCATGCGGACAGCTCATGGGACTGCTTCGAGATCAAGCATGCCGTTCAAGTCGACGGTACTCTGAACTGGCCGTACGACGTCGATAGAGGGTGGTCTCTGGAGCTAGCGATCCCTTGGTCAGGGTTGGCCAGGGGAGGCGTGACAGGACCCCCGAAGCCAGGCGAGCAATGGCGCGTGAACTTCAGCAGGGTTGAGTACAAGAGGGAACTCGTTGGCAAGTACTGTGACAATTGGGCTTGGAGCTGCCAGAGCGAAATCAACATGCACATCCCCGCCTTCTGGGGGTTCGTACAGTTTAGCGACATCGCAGTCGGGTCCGGAGAGCAGCCTTTTACGGAAAAGACTCGCGCAACCGCCCCTTGGTGGGAAGGGATTGACAAGAGTAGTCTTCCGAAACCTCCTGACAGATCATACCTCAAGAAGGGAAGGATCAGCGCCTGGGAAGAGATGTCAGGCCAGGGCTCACGATAGGACGCCGGCTCTCACCGCTGAACCCCAGTTGGCTACAGTAATCCCTCGATCAGCTTCATCATCACGATGGCGAAGGAAACGAGCACTATGATCGTTCCACCCACGATGCCCACGAATGCGAAAGGCCAGTTGGCCGCTAGGTACTCGTTGTAGCCGACGTAGAGGAATCCTCCTCCTAGTCCTGCCATTAGGACGTTGAACAGGAATGACCTTATCGCTCCCATGATTTGATTGCACAGCCTGCCGACCGCTCTTAAGACTCTACTTCATAATGATTAGTCTTCTCAGTCAGGAAAACTTGAGCAGGTCGAGGAGTCAGGTGGCCGATCTCAGAACTTCAACGGAGTGCTCTGAGACATCAGGTACAGCGACATGGTGATGGAGCCCACAACTACGATCCAGAACACCAAGTCGGTAGCCAGGGCGACAATGTCATAGTCAGTCTTGTCCACTGGGCCCGCAATCGTGTTTGTGACATGTACCCTCCAAGGAACTGGGAGGCCGTAATCCACGTGAATGTAGTCGGGCCAATCTCTGTTGACGCCAATTAACCCTGTTAGAAGGCAGACCGCGAGCGAGGAGACAAGTGACAGCACGATAGCTTCCATCATCGACATGGCTTGGGCCAGTCACAGAACCGTGATAAGCGTTTCCGCTCGCCGCCCATGGCACTTTTGGAGCAAGGGTTCTGCTTTCAGACTGTTTTGATGTCAGCCCACACAACTTCTTCGCTGTCCGCTGTCTTCGCTCTTGCGAGATATCCTGACCCGTCGGCCGTCCTGCTCGCCTTGCAGGTTATTGACGACACTCCTTCGAACGTGAGACCGAACATTTCTCCGACCATCATCGGATTTATCCCGTACAGAAGGTCGTCATACTGCTGCACCATGCCGAGGCTTCCTTTCTCCCAGCCGTGTTTGAGGGCGTCCTCCCATTTCTCCGGGTTTGCCGAGGGTTGCAGGAGTATCCGCGCTCCTTGGCTGACCAACTTCCCGACCACATCGTCCTTGTATGCGTCCAAGCAGATGGCCACACCCAACTTCCCGGCTTCAGTGTCCGTCGAACGGATCCACTCAATCTTCCCTGGAGTCGCGTCCAACCCTTTCTGGCACTCCAGATCAATGAGGTGGACCTTCCTCTGCCTCCCGACAACGCGACCCTCGGGCGAAACCACGAGGGCTGTGTTGTAGACATCTGACCCGAGAGGAGTCAACGTCTTCTCGGATGCAGTATCGGGGAGCATGATGCTGCCGGGGACCAGATACGAGTGGAAGGTTCTGGCCATCTCAGTCATCAGCCCGAAATACTCCAATGCCATGTCCCTGGCACATTCCAGGAACAACCCTCGGACAAAGCTGACTCCACTGGTGACCCTCTTCCAGAGGAGGCTAGGCAGCCTTTGCGATACGGCACTCTTCACCGCAGACTCGAAGTCTTCGGAGCCGCTCAGATGCACTCCGCTTGCCGCCAAGATCAAGGGCGTACCGTAATGCTCAGGTAGAACCACCAGGTTGATATCATCAGATGACATATGCTTCGCAGCCAATGACATCAGCGACTTGGTTTTCATGCGGAAGCTCTCATATGAGCTGTAGTCAGATGCACTCCACTTGGCTTGGACCGCGATTGCTCTGACCATTCGCGTGAGGTGGCCCAAGAGCGCTTAAATGGTTGCCCAGCCGAGTAGCCCATCGGCCAATGGCTGCGATCACCTTGCAAGAGTTCGGTGAGGACAATATCGATGACCTGATCAGGATCTGCTCCCCCCTCGACCCCGAGAGTGGCGAGCTCAGGACGGGAATCGCAATAAGGAGGGAGTGGTTGATGAGCATGTTCTCGAAGTACGGCTCGATAGCGAAGATAGCATACATCGAAGATGATCCAGTCGCTGAGATCATGTTCTATCCAGAGAAGGCCGATCCGTCGGTCTGGGGTGGGCGCGACTACTCGGTCTACCTGCACTGCCTCTACAATCCAAACAAAGCCACTCAGCGATTGGGAGTCGGCCGATCCTTGATGGACGCCCTGATCAAGCAGTGCACGATCGGAACTGGATCATGCAGGGGATGCAAGCTCATAGCGGCCGATGGCTTCGATACCGGGATCGGCTTGTCGCTGATCGACTTCTACAGGCGATTCGGCTTCACGGAAATCTCCGGAGAAGATGGCCAAGCACTTTGGGGCGGAACCTCCATGCATCTAGTTCTCTCCCAACCTGTGCAGAGTCGCCCGCATCTACCTTTCGTGTCCCTACAGGAGGATAGAGGTCACGCAGTGGTCTTCTACTCCCCGGCCTGTCAGTTCTCATATCAATTCGCCGCCAAGACGGCGCATATGATCTCTGAGACTGAGCCCGAGTTGAAGGTCAACCTCATCAACAGGTGGCAGCAACCCGATGAATACCTGAAACGGGGTGCGAGATGGGCAATAGTTGATGGCAGGGAGGTGACCAGCAGCCCCATGGACGGTGCAGCGTTCAGGAAAGAAATACGGAAAATCCTCCGCAAGCAGACCTGAGTTGGTCTCTTTTCACACGGGTTTCACAAATGTGATGACATAGAAGGACCCGTAGAAGTCTTTCAGCTTGACATCCTTCATCTCTTGTGGCACCAACTCAAGGGGAGGCCTCATCAGCTCGGCCTTGCCTTTGAAATTCCTCCCGACGAAAGGGAGCCTGCTGTAGAAGCCCTCCAGTCGAGCGCTTTCGTCACCTATCAGTATCTTCGTCCCGGGTCTCGCCACACGAATCATCTCCTCTATCGCCCTGACCTTGTCGTTGAAGAAGTTGATGCCTCCGATGTGAAACACCACATCAAACGTGTCGTCTTTGAACGGAAGGCTCTCGGCATTTCCCAGAAACAGCTCAACGTCCAGCCCCAGCTTCTCCATGTACATCTGGCATCGCTTCAGCATTCCCCACGAGATGTCGAGCCCGAAGTACTTCACCCTTCTGGGCAGTAGGCTCACGTTGAACCCCGTCCCTATCGAAACCTCTAGGACTCTGTCGGTGTCAGCTACTTTCAGATCTCTCAGAATCACCTGTCGTGGCCAGCCGCCCAACAGGAATCTGCGGGCCCTGCTACTGAGATCGTACGTCGTAGCCATTCGGTCGTAGACCTGCTGGTATTGCCTGTTCAGGCCGGTGACATCTGAATCGCTGATGAACAAGGGAATTCCATCTCTGACGGGGAATTCCTTTCCGGACTCGGTTCCCACAAGCGTTCCATTGACAATCTCTCCCGAACCATCTTGGGGCAACGGCCTCAATTGCTCATGGGTGGCAGGATCGCACAGCAGAGAGACCGTGTCCCGCTTCATGTCTTCTCTCCGCTCAGCGGGTCTAATGACATATAGGCGTTCTATGACGACACGCACGTCAAATGAGAAGAAGCACTGATCAGGCATGAAGTAGTGATCCAGTACTGTTGACGAAGAGCGCCTTCTTCTTGCGACTAGAGGCTCGACATGCCAAGTGCAACATGATTTCCTAGTTCACTCTTCGCAAGAGCGATCTCTCGCCTCGTCCGTGCGAAGACTAATAAGCCACTCTCCCGTGGAGCCGACAACTCGCGACGGTGCACAGTCATGACGGAGTATCCCCTCGTTCTGCATCGATTCCCAATCTAGTTTGACTCTTGGACTGAAGGCGAAAGGAATTGTCATACGAAGGTGTGTCCGTCGCTAGGGTGGAGGAACTCTACGAGCAACTGGGAGCTGGACCTGCTGGCCTGTCAAGCCACGACGCCAGTCTCCGGTTGCTGGAAGTCGGGCCAAACGTCTTCCCCAAGGCGAAGAAACCGAGCATTCTCGTGAGGTTCGTCTCTCAGTTCAGCAACATGTTCAACGTTCTGCTGCTCATAGCTGCCCTGCTATCATTCCTGAGTGGCTTCGTCTATTCGGATCCAACCTCGATCCAGATGGGATTGGCCATAGTGGCTGTGGTTGTCCTGAACGCCTTCTTTAGTCTCTTTCAGGAATACAGGGCAGAAAAGGCGGTTCAGGCGATAGCCCACCTCATTCCGACAAAGACCAAGGTCGTCAGAGACGGACAAGTGAAGGAGATTGATGCCATTGAAGTGGTTCCCGGAGATATTCTGACTCTAGAGGAGGGGGACAGAGTCCCGGCCGACCTGAGGCTTACAAGTGCGTTCGAAGTCTCCGTTGACAATTCCACGCTCACTGGGGAGTCCGAGCCTCAAAGGCGGTTCGCCACAATGACCCCAGGAATGCCAACAAGCAATCCCTACGACCTGCAGAACGTATTGTTCGCAGGAACCACTCTCGTATCCGGAATCGCCAGAGGGATTGCCATCTACACGGCAAGGGATACTCAGTTCGGCAGGATTGTCTCTCTCTCGAGCGAGATCAAGGAGCCTATGAGTCCCCTTCAGAAGGACATAGACTTCACCGGGAAGGTGGACCTCCTCTTGGCCGTTCTTGTGGGAGCGATCTTCTTCTGTGCGGCTCTGTTGCTTGTTGGGCTGAGCGTCCTCGACAGTCTTCTTTTCGCAATAGGCGTGATGATATCGCTAGTTCCTGAAGGCTTTCAGTTGACCGTTTCGCTTTCTCTGGCTCTCACAGCTGATGCCATGGCCAGACGGAATGTGGTTGTGAAACGACTCTCCTCCGTTGAGACCATCGGTTCAATGACCGTCTTGTGCGTCGACAAGACCGGTACAATCACTAGCGGAGAGATGATGGTGAGAAAGCTCTGGGTTGGAGAAAGGATATTCGAGGTGACGGGGGACGGCTATAGCCCCGTCGGCTTTATCACTTTGGGAGACAGAAAGGTCGATCGTTCGAACGATCCACAGGTCCTGAAGCTTCTGGAGGTGGCTGCCTTCTGTAACAACGCCAAGCTGAATGCGCCGTCAGACAGAATTGGCAGATGGTCGGTCCTCGGTGATCCGACGGACGGAGCGTTCTTGGTCCTTGCAGGAAAAGGAGATTTCAATGTCAGCATGGCCACGGCTGAGAACAAGAGGATTCACTTGATCCCGTTTGACTCCCATCGGCGAATGATGACAAGCGTTCACGAGCGCCCGGATGGGAGCGCAGTAGCGTACACGAAGGGGGCAACCCCCGAGGTTCTTGCTCGATGCGTGACTGCACTCTCCGACAGCAGATGCATCCCTCTGGACAAGACACAAAGAGAGATCATACTAAGGCAGATGGAGGCCCTTGCATCGGAGGGCTACAGGGTCCTGGCAATGGCCACGAAATCGCTTCCTCATGGGCTCAACGAAATATCTGACGACGCAGAAAGTGACATGACCTTCTTGGGCTTGGCTGCACTCTTCGATCCTCCTAGGCCTAAGGTCGAGAACGCCGTACGTCAGGCCAAGAGCGCAGGAGTAAGGGTGGTCATGCTAACGGGAGACCATGAACTCACGGCCTATTCTATCGCGAAGAAGGTGGGCATCATCACCTCTGAGAACCAGGCGGTGGTGACTGGCCGTGATCTGGCAGAGATGAGCGACCAAGACCTCTCATCTGTTCTCGACAACGGGGGTGCTGTGTTTGCTAGAATAGCGCCTGAACAGAAGCTCAGAATAGTTCAGATCCTGAAGTCCAAAGGCGAGACAGTAGCAGTCACAGGAGATGGGGTGAACGACTCACCGGTCCTCATCGAAGCAAACGTCGGCGTGGCGATGGGCGCCGGTGGGACTGATGTGGCGAGGGAGTCAGCAGACATGGTTCTGTTGGACAACGACTTCACCTCGATAGTTGAGGCAATCAAGCTGGGGAGGGCGACCTTTGATAACATGAGGAAGTTCGTGTACTATGTCTTCACGCACAACTGGGCCGAGCTTCTGGCCTTCGTCGTATTCGTGCTGCTCAGAACTCCTTTGCCACTTCTTGTCGTTCAGGTCCTCGCGATAGACCTCGGTATGGACATTGTCCCGTCCCTCTCCCTGATAATGGAACCACCAGAACCTGACGTCATGACGAGGAAACCTGGGAAGAGCGATGCTAGGCTCATCGACACATCGATTGTGCTGAGAAGTCTCTTCGTGGGGCTCGTCGTCTCGGCTGGCGCAATCCTGTGGGCATTCAGGGTCTGGAATGCAGGAGGTTGGGTGTCCGCGAGCGGAGGCATGCCGGACCCGATCTATTACGCTCGGGGAACGACCGTTGTCATGGTCGGGATAATGATCGGCCAATTGGGCAATCTCTTTGCGGCCAGGACGAGCACGGAGTGGGCGTTCAAGTCAAACCCATTCAAGAACACGTGGATCCTTGTGGGGATCCTGTCTGAATTCGGCATCATGTTGGGGATAGTATACCTGCCCTTCCTTCAGCCGCTATTCGGAACAGCGCCTCTGCTCCTGACGGACTGGCTCTTCCTGTCTGTCTTGGCCCCCGTTGCTCTGCTGCTGGAGGAGTTGAGGAAGATGCTGTCGCGCAGGCTAGAAGGTTGGCGCTCAACAAAGGGTAATTAACCAATGATCTCTCTCGAGGGTTAGAGCAAACATGGGACAGAGAACAAGGGCCTTTTGGGTCCATACGAATCCTATTGTGAAAGATCCGAAGAAGCACATCGAGGAACTTGCCGAATTGGGTGCCGAGGAACTGTTCGTGCTATCCATAGATGGTAACGGTGCGCTCTATCCGAGCAAGTCATTCATCTCATCTCCTGAAGGAAAAAAGAAGGACATGTTGGCTCCACTCTTCAAGGAGGCCAAGAAGAAGGGGATGAAGATACACGCATGGGACTGCTGCTTCAACAAGCCTAACAAGGAGCTGGCGAGGCGGAAGAAGAATTGGTTCGCCGTCAGCAAGAACGGGGTCAGCTGTGTTGACAAGCCACCCTATGTCCGCGACTACCTTTGGCTGTGTCCCAGCCAGGAGGAAACGAGATCGTTCCTTCTCAATGGAATCCAGGAACTGGCAGAGAGGTACGACCTGGACGGCATACACCTAGACTACATACGTCTGCCCGACATATTCTTGCCCGAGCGGCTGAGAACTCAATACGGCATCAAGAAGGGAAATGATGTGTACGACCCGAACACTGATTTCTGCTACTGCTCCACATGCAGGGAGGGCTTCAAGAAGGACTACGGCATTGACCCAAAGGAGATCAAGTTCGGCACCAGGTTCTGGTACCAGTGGGTCAGGTGGAGGGCTGACAAGATAACGTCCTTCGTCCAAGACTTCCACAAGGTCGTCAAGGCGTACGACAACACCATGGAAACATCAGCTGCTGTGTTCGCTACGCCCGGCACTTCGTACCGGTATGTATTCCAGCAATGGGCCAAGTGGCCACTTGACTCTCTTGAACCGATGATCTATCACGAGTACTACGACAAGGATGTGGAATGGATAGGCGAAGCGGTTCTTGAAGGTGTATCCACCGGAAAGAAGATACTGGCTGGGATCCTGTTGGGATTCATGAAATCCGAGGCAGAGGTGAAGAGGTCGGCTGAGATCGCGCTGCAGAAGGGAGCACAGGGAGTGTGTTGGTTCGTCTACCCCATTCCGAAGCCTGAGCACAGGGCGGCCCTTGCGGAAGCCACTCACTCGATCTAAGTGAGCAGTAACGGTCAGTTCTCGACACCATGAAGACTCGTGCTACAATCCATAGTCCTTGGGTCTGAAGCTGGCAACCTTGGCCCTGTACGTCGAGGTCATCTTCGGGACGAAGTCGTCCAACTCGCCCGGCAAAGAACTGAAAGCGCGCCTCAGCCTGAGTCCGAATCTCCGCTCAGACTCGGAGAGGGCCAAGCCCTCTGAGGCCAGGATCAGATCCAGCGCTTTTTGCCCGGCCTTGACGGTCCTTCTGTATTGATCATCGGATTCCGTCACGGTGCTCTCACCTATGCTCCAGGCAACGTCGGGAGACAGCACAAAGGCCTGGGGATCAGAGAATTTGTCGGAGTTCACCAGAAGATCTCTGAGAACCAGAGCCTTGCCGTCCTTCTGCGCCTGGTTCATGAGCTTCGTGTCGTAGTGCAACATCTCAAGAAAGGCCTGGGGCGCACTTCCGCTGAACATTCGGTCATTCTGGACCTGCTCGTTGGACCACAGGTCACAAGCGGCTGCGCTGACGTTTCCGACCAAGCTGGAATGAGCCGAGGCGCTCGTCTTCCCCTCCATCGACATGGGAAACCCTGTTATCGCTTTCAGGATCACGTTCTCGTACCCACAATCCTTCCCGGGTCCAGTGGCTCCTTCTTCATACGCCACAAGCGATCTGCTTGCAGACATTGCTCTCACCACTGCCGCGAAAATGTGAGAAATCGTCATCTGACCGACTCCACCCGCCAGCCTAAGTGCCGTGTTTCCGAAGGCGCACGCCGTGTCACCTCCTGGGATCACCCCTGCTCGAGTAGCTATGCCAACTATGTCCTTCCAGAGCCTCGCCATGTCGATCGGAGCCAGGACCCCCAGAGCAAAGACAACCCCCGCGAGGTCTTGTCTGACCACCGCGTGATTGAAAACGTCCTTTCCTCCCTCAGACTCAATTGAGAGCACATCGGCACCGTTCGAGGCCGCCGCTTCAAACGATTCCATCATTCTAGCCCGCGAGTCTGGATCGAAACCATCGCGCCTAGGATCTCGCATGTCCGCTATGGTCGTCCTCAGCCCCGCTGAGATGCCACTCTCTCTACAACCCTTCTCCAGCAATGCCTTCTGTGCTGAGGTGATCTCTCCGACCATAGTGGGCCTTGAAGTTTCGACAAAAGTGAACTCGGTGTCGAGTTGCAGTGATGGCACTCCCAATTCGGACGCTCTCTGCAGCACATCTGTCGTTATCTGGACAACCTCGTTCTTGATGTCCTCGGTCCTTCCTTGGGATGCACTCTTGGTGAAGTACTTGAGTTCAGGTACAACGTGACCGGAACCGATCTTCAAGCCAATACCGTAGCTCAGGGGTCTTTTCGAAGTTCCGAAAACTAGGTCGCTCGGTGAAAGTGTTGCCATCCCAGAGAACTTCAGGGGCATTCCCGAACCCCTGCACCTACTTGGTTACCCAAGACTTGCAGATCTCGGTCCCTTGGACGGCATCCCTGCCGAAAGCGTCAGCACCTATGCTCTTCGCGTACTCTTCGGTCAATGGGGCTCCGCCTACGATGACTTTGACCTTGTTCCTAAGGCCGCTTTTCTTCAACTGCTCGATCACATTTGCCATCTCAGTCATCGTGACCGTGAGCAAGGCGGACATACCTATGATGTCTGGGTTGTGCTTCTTCGTTGCCTCGACGAAGGCCTCCGCTGGCACATCTGAACCCAAGTCGATCACTTCGAAACCAGCGGTCTCAAGCATCATCGCGACTATGTTCTTCCCTATGTCATGGAGATCTCCCCTGACGGTCCCGACTACGACTTTGCCACGCTTCTTGATCTCCACCCCCTTCATGTATGGCTGCAGGAGCTGCGTGATCTCTTTCGCTATCTCGCCAGCTACGATCAGTTCTGACAGGAAGTACTCTGAGAGCTCGAACTTCTTTCCCACGATGTTCATGCCCTCCGCTATTCCATCCGAGACGATCTTCTGCGGGGGGACTCCTGCTGCTAGTGCATCTTGCGCTGCCTTCCTTGAGCCGTCAAAATCCAATGCAACCAACTTGTCTCTCAGTTCCTTGAGTGCGGTCTCTCCTGATGGCATCGGCAGTATTCTACCTCCGCTACGGGCCGTGCAGGGGCAAATAAAAGTAAGCCCGTCTCACGACCGACACATCCCTTCCATTGTAGGAATCCGGCAGTGAGAGCATTGCCAAACCACGTTCGTCGGTCACGGAGCGTCTCAGCTCTTGAGAGGATACGTCCCGTATCGTCTAACGAACTCGACGAACGCCTCGTATGTCTTGAGTTGAACGCCCGGCGGAACGGAGTGATCAGAGCCCACAACGTACCCTCCTCCCCTTCCAGCGACCCCGATCTTAGATTTCACCTCTTTCTCGATCATGCTGATGTCATTTGTCGACAAGACCTTGGCATCTATGTTGCCTATGTAGGAAAGCTTGTTGCCGTACTCTTCCTTTAGCAGTCTCACGTCCATGTTGGCCTTGGCCTCGAGCGGCTGCAGTACCGAGAAGCCAGCGTCTATGAAACTCGGGATCAACATCCTGACATCTCCGTCCGTATGAAGTATGGTGGGGAGGCTTCTGTCCCTGAACACATCACAGATGATCTTGTGCGCTGGCATCAGGAGATCTCTGTATGTCTTGGGCGAGAAGAAAGGCCCGTTCGCGTAGGCTACATCGTCGAACACCCACACAGCGTCCACCCCGGCCTCCAGACCAGCTCTGGCGATGTCCCTCGCCAGTCTGGCCATGCTCATGAAGACATAGGAAGCGTCCTTGGGATGTCTTATCATGAAAGGCAGCCACCTGTCCAGTCCGCCGAACATGTGTCTGCCGAGCTCAAATGGACCGATGATCCCCAGAGCTACGAAGAA
>Ga0172362_10003172_pt1 | contig 14195 bp, 17 predicted proteins | sample LakKivs1_kivu2a2_FD_114534 | JGI IMG/M metagenome (GOLD analysis project Ga0172362, IMG submission 114534) | Sediment microbial communities from Lake Kivu, Rwanda - Sediment s1_kivu2a2 | ecosystem: Environmental > Aquatic > Freshwater > Lake > Sediment | place: Rwanda: Western Province, Lake...
AATACACGAACATCGACTAAAAAAAACCCTTGATAATTTAAATGCTAATTACATGGTAGTCGGACATACCGTACAAAGAAAATTAAATTCAGTTGGTGATGGAAGATTATGGAGAGTTGATACTGGAATGTCGAGGGCATTTGGAGAAAATAATGAAAATAGAAAATCATTCCTTCTTATCTACGACTTTGGCAATAAAACCAAAATATTCCGTTAATTATTTAACCAAAATAGTTTAAAAAAATCTTCAATTAAATAATTAATTAAAGATGGAAGATTTGCAGATATCTTTTTCTTGGATTTATCCAAGTGTGAAGAATGGTAATTGTGTTGCATATTGTTTTGCTTATGTAAGAGATCCAAAAACTTATAATACATTATATGCTGGAGTTAAATATGAAGGAGGTATTAATGAATTAACAGATTTTCGTCCGAAGTTACGGAGAACTGCAATTGAGAGACTTGTTACTAAACCAATTTTTGCTACTTTTTCATTAGGAGATGATGAAAGTTATAAGAATATAATTAATGATCGTAAGCATCGTTTTAATGGAATTACTGCAGGAAATATTGAGAGAGAAGTTACTAAACCGAAAAAGAGTGTTTCTTTAGCAAAATTTTTTCTTTATTGTGCAGTGAACCAGAAGTTTTCGGATTTAGGTTTATTTTCGAGTAAGACCGATGCAGATTTGAAGTTATTGGTTGATGGAGAAAACGTGGAAATTTATAAGAATGGAGGAAAAGGATATTTGTTAAGTGTTTCTTACGGTTATGAATATAAGGGAAATGAATTGCATAGAATAACTGGTAGTTTGAATGAGAATGTTATTAATTTGAGAAAAAGATGTAAGTTTTATGGTAAGGGGAAAGAGAGGAGGGGATTGAATGATTATTATGAATTATCGGATGAATATTTGGAGCAGTTTGGATTTACGCGGGAGGATAAGAAGAAGCCAAATCCTAAAATTGTTTTGACGGATTATCAGAAGGATCAGAGGGTTATTTATTATAGAATGGCATTGAGTAAGAAAACGAGGGCACATATTGCTTTAATGCAGATTGGAAAGTGGCAGGAATATGTTTCCGAAACAGTTAGACAACCTTTGATAATAAATTTTGATTCTGAGGATGAGAATGTTTATTGTATGGCTTATTCTTTGGAGAAAACTTCAAGAAGAGGTACAAAACAAGAAAATAAGTGGAAACGTGATTTGCATAGATTGATTGCAATTAATCGATTGGTGGAGAGTCCTAATATTGTGGAAACTGAATTTTTTGATGAGATGGATTTGAAGGATATTCGTATGTGGTTTGGGCGTCGTATTACATTTTTTCCGGAGAGAGGGGAGAAGAGATTTAAATACGATGGATGTGAGATGGAATTTTATGCAGAAAAATTCACATTAGATTTTGACAGATATTCTGAAAGAATATATCTTTATTACGTGGATAATTCCTGGAAAATGCCAAAATTTATTGAAAATATTTTCAGATTTTTTGGTTTGGTTTAATTTAGTTTATTTTTTAGTATAAAAAGATTTATAAAAATCTTTTTTTCAGTAATGGAAAATATTGGTATATTTATTGACGCTGAAAATATTAGTTATAATGATCTTCCCTACATAATGATGGAAATAAAAAACTATGGGAGAATAATTTTAGCAAGGATTTATGGAGATTGGTCCGATCCGATGATGGAAAAATGGAAGCAATATCTTATTTCTTATGCTTTAGAACCGGTGCATTGTGCGAAATTACCACGTAAAAATTCGGTTGATATAAAAATTATTGATGATATTTATGATATTTTGTATTTAAGAAATTGTTTATCGACTTATATTTTGGTATCGAATGATATAGATTATTTGACGGTAGGGCGGAAGATAAAATTATTTGGAAAGAATTTTGTAACATTTGGATATGCTAATTGCAGTGAAATGTTAAAGAATATATCCGATAAATTTGTTAACATATCCTTATTAAATTTTAGTGAAGAAAAGAATATAACACTGGAAGTGGAAAATATATTTGATGATGAAGATACCAGTGATGAAGAGATAGAGATTAAAAAAACTGGTGATGAAATTGCTGACAATATCTTCGATATTATGGCCAACGAAAAACATTATCCCCTAAAAGAACTAAAAAATAAACTTAAAAAAAGAATCGACATTAACACAGATAATATTGATTTAATTATTAAAAATAATTATAATAAACAATTCCGTATTGCAGAAGTTTATAATACAAATAAAGAAAAAATATATGATATTACATCAATTAATTCTGATGTGCATAAAACTGTTGATGAACAATTCCTTGCCGTTTTCCAAATGTCAGACTCGAATGAAATAATTTTATCACAATTTAAAGATAAATTAGCTCTGTTAATAAATAATTTTGATCAAAGGATTTGGGGATTTAAGGGGTTTAAGGATATGATTAAGACAATGTTTGTGGGAAAGTTTGATATAGTGGATAGAGGAACTACACAATATATAAAGAATTTGATTTTTTAGGGGCAATTGGATCCCCAGTAATCTTCCTTGGCGGTTTTACCATTGGGGCAGCATCCATATTGGGTACCGGCGCATCCTCCGATATTTCCTTGATCATCTCTGCGATGGTGGTGGGGAATGCAGTTGGATCCTTGGTGATCGTATTTAGGGGTAATTCCGTCAGGACAGCATCCCCAACGAGTTCCGGCGCATCCGCCATAAATATCGTGGCGACGACGACCCCCTCTGGAAGTTGCTTCGATGATAGCGAAGGTGATTAGACCAATTATAACGGCAAAGATAATAATGCCGAGAAGAGTAAGAAGTGGATTATCCATTATAATTTAATGAAGAAAAATAATCTAAACTAAATATAAAATATGACTCCTTTATATTGGACTACTCTTATTATAACCCTATTCATAATCTTTTTCGTTTTTTATAATCTTTTTTTAGCTTGGAAAGAACCTACCAAAGAAGGATGGCAAAATTATGAAATAAAACCATTTAATTATGTCTGGACTGGATCAAATCCAATGAATTTTGATAGTTATAGAGTTTATAGAAAACCATATAATTATCCATTTCAATTTTACAAATCATATCCTGTACCTGCGATGCAATATACTGGATTATTATATTAAAAAAATTCGGCATTATCCTATTATAAAAAAAAAATTTATAATATGAAATTAAAAAAAATTAATATTAATATTTTAGTATCATTAGAAAGTAACAACGAATTAAATGAAATAATTAGTACAAACGATATTAATAATGATATTGGAGGATTTCATATAGTAATAAAAAATTCAGTTTCTAATAATTTTTTTTGTGAATTAGTTATTGAAAGTGAAGATGAAATTTTTTGGTCGATTGATAAAAAGAAAACTAAAAATAAATGCATCAATATTGAATACCTGATTCAAAAATGTAAAATTAAAGTTGAAAGTGGCAAAGAAATTAATTTATTTTTATGGGGAGAAAATAAAAAAGAAATAAAGTTAAAATCAGTAAAGAATATTTTAATTAAGGATTTATCTGAAGGTCTAGACACACTATTATTAACTGATACCAACGACGAAAATTTTGAAAAAATATTTGGATTCAATAAGAAATATCATTTTGATCAATACAGAATGTTTTTGATAATAAATTTATGCAATTCAGGAGACGAAAATTCTAATTATGCCAAAGATATGACTGTGAAAATAATATCCCATGCCAAACAAGAAAGAATAATTGAAAAAAATTGTATCAATGAACACGAAAAAGGAAAATTTTATACAAAAGTATTTAAAAATTTACTCGAAGAAAATTGTGGACAATATGATGAGTTTAGAGAATATAGGGAAAAAATTATTAATAAATTGAAAGTGAATATAACTAATTTATCGGAGTTGTTGATAAGAGAAAAAATGGTTACTGGTGAAACAAAAATAATTACGAATCGAGTAAATAAAGTAAATGAAGCTGTAAAAACAAACGATTTAAGAATAGTTAAAAAACTTGATTTAAAAGAAGATAAACCGGAAATAAAAATAATAAAAAATACTGTTGACAGTAATCCATTTGAGAGAAAACAAATTACTAAAACCTTTAACTACCAAACAATTAACGAAGATATTTTCGTCATCATTGAATTTAATAGAAAAGGTACATATTTTGATGCAATAAATACAATTATGTTGTATAAATATAAGGATATTCGTTTGGTAGATATTGAGCAGACGATAGAAAAGATAGTGATAAATAGTGTAATGGAAAATTATGAGATATTGTTGTATTTTGATGGAATAAATTTAATGAGTAGTTTTGAGAAGATGTTGGAAAATATATTTTTTAATTATGATAATTTGTTCAGGGTTAAGATAATAACTCCGAAGAATAAATTGGGGCAGATATCAAAGAACTTATCGGAAATTCAGAAATTGATAATTTTATCTCATTTTCATTCTTCAGTTAATCCATATTTATTTTTGGTAAGTGTTGGTAGTATAATACCAAAAAGATATATAACATATTTAAATATTGAAACCAAAAAATATAATGATGATGAAAATAATATTTTTGTCCTAAGTAAAGCAAATATGTTAAATAAAATAAATGGTAAAATTGAATATTATGAAACAAATACAAATAAATTATTTAATTTTTTTATAGAATGTATGTTTCCAGTTATTTCCAAAAAATTATTTAGCAAAATTAATTATAAAGCTCCTTTTTTATATACAATGGATAGATTTAAAGATTTTAAAAATTTTTTAGTTAAAAATGGGACGACAAATGATGTAAAAATATTTACGGGGTTACCCGATAATTATTCAAAAGAATCATTGCATATCTATGAATCGTAATGAAAAAAAATTTATAGATTATATTATGAGTGAACATATTTTGATTTTTTTTGAATTAAAGAATGATGGGATGCCAAAAATATTTGCTCAGTATTTAATGTTAACCAATGAGTGGAACAAAATTAAAAAAAACTTTGATAATAGTTTTGAATATTTTTTGGATGATAGTGATAGTTTAAGTGAGAAGATAATGATTACTGAAGATAATTTGAAGATAACTGAGTGCACAAATCAGAAGATGATTGATGCATTTAGGACATTACATAAGAATTATTTTTATAATTATGATTTGTTGAGTTTTTTTATGAGTGAGATAAATAGGCCGAGGGAGTTAAAGAAGGATGGTAGTTTTTTTGAAATGGATGATGATGATAGTGATTTGGGCTATTATCTAAGAACTAAAAAAAATACTCCTGAATTTTCTAATTTGGATGATGAAAAAGTAAAAAAATTAATTTTTGAAACAAAAAAGACTGTTAATTTATTCAAAAATCCAAATGGAGAATAGTTTTTTATTTATTTGAAATATTTTTTACGAAAAAAATGATAAATGCAATTATAATTAAAACAACTAAAACCGTTAAAAGAGTTTCAATCGTTTTATTTGTTTTTTCAGGCACTTCTTTAATTACTTCTTTAACTTCTGGTTCATATGGAGGATTATAATAATCATAATTATATAATGGAGGATACCAGTATCCACCACCCCATCCCCAATTATTCCAATTTCCCCAACCATCACCCCATCCACCTCCTCCGCCAATAATATTATTATTATTGTTATTAATATTATGAGGAATATGATGATCTCCGTGACCAACATCTGGTTTCAGTCCACCATGATATGATCCCATTTGACCAAAATTTGATGGTCTTGACAATCCTCCCCCTCCACCAATTCTACCACCTCCCCCTCCACCAATTCTACCACCTCCCCCAAAACCTCCACCACCACCCATTCTACCACCACCTCCCCCAAAACCTCCTCCACCACCCATTCCGCCTCCACCACCCATTCCGCCTCCACCTCCCATTCCGCCTCCGCCAGATGATCCTCTAAAACCTTCCTCTATATCGTGTCCTTGTACCTTATCGAACATTTACTAATAAATAGATATATTATTTTTTTTGGAAAATCCATCCCTTGTTATTCGCATCCCATATTCCGATATTTCCGATTTTATCATAAATAATCGGTACACCATAACTCGGATGATCTAATTTTGGTATTATTAATGCCTTATTTTTCTCATGATTTATTGTCTTAATATAAGATTCTGAATTCAAACTAGCTAAATGTTTTTCAACAAAATTCATCGATGATAATGGAAATATCCAAATATTTTTACTTTTATTCCATTCCCCCCCATTTTTTTTGAAACGTTTTGAAAATCTCTTTGATATGATTTTTTTATTAGCATTTACAATTATTTGGTCATCTTCAATATAATGTGAAAAAATAATATCATCATTTAATGGTATTTCATCTGATTCTTTGGTTAATTCATCTAATTCTTTAGTATAATCATCTTGGTCACTATTTCTGGAAGGATTTTCGGCGTCGATATTTAGGGAGGTGTTTATATTTTCGATATTTAGTGTTTCTTCATCTAAATTAAGAGGATCGGAAATGATTGATTCTTCCATACCTTTAAGGTCACAATTTTTAAATTCACATTTTGTGGAATCTTCTTCATTAAGTTGATAGTTTAAACTATTTTTGTTATCTTTAGAATTTATAGAATGTTTAGAAATAATTAAGAGAAATTCATTCTTATATTTATCCAAAAAATCAAAATAATTCTCACAATTCAATTTTTTTAAAATAAATTTCTGGAAATCTTCTTTAAAACATGATAGATCAAAATGCACTGTCTCCATTAATTTTATTAAGAAATCATTTTTTATTTTATAAAAAAATAATTTTCTACCATTTAAATATAATATGGTATTAAGGGAATGTTTCCAATCTGCCTGCAGAGCTGCTGTTAGTGGCGGTGTCCAAGAAGGTATGAACGGTGTCTCCAGCTGGACTGGCTCTGACGCAATTGCTTCTTTCATTGTCCTCATTATTTACATTATCATCATTTTAATGATCGGTAAGTTTTTGTGGAATGTTGTTGCTTGCAACTTGATCTCCTTTGCTAAGAAGGCTGATTCCATTTGGCAGATTTTGGGTCTTGCCATCTTACTCAATCTCCTTTATGGTTAAATAAATAACTAAATAATAATTTATTATTTAGCGTTTCAATTTGTCTAAAATTCTATCCCTACTCTAATAATGAAAAGTCCATCAGAAATAATACCGAAATTTATTATAACTTTAGAAAAGAACAAAGAACGGGCTAATTATGTAAAAGATGAAGTTATACCAAAATTAAACAATTACTTTAAATGTCGTGCATTTGATGGTGAAGAAGATGACCCAAATAGTATTTTAGAAGAAAACAAATTATTTATCGCTGATAATTTCATTTCAAAATTTACCAGAGGTCAACTCGGATGCTTCATTTCACACTTTCAAATCTGGAAATACCTTTCCAATAATAATATCGAAGTTGCAATCATCTTAGAAGATGATGTGAAATTATATAAAAATTTTAACAGAAATATTGATGTAATTTATGAAAATTTACCGGTAAAATTTGATTATGTCCATTTATTTGTTCATCCTGATAAGCTTAAGTTGGAGAATCTTAATGGAAATGATGGGGATATAATACCAGCAGAAGATAACCTTGGAACTGTGGCCTATATGATTAGTCTTAAAGGAGCAAGAAGATTAATTAAATTAACACAACTTCTAAAAATACAGGCACCAGTGGATAGACAAATTAATAGTTATATTCAACATCATTTTTTGAAAGCATACATGGTTAAAAAACCTTTTCTAATAACCCAAGGTGAGATTATGCCAAATAGACTTATCTATGAAAAAGGTTTTAAAAGTACTGTCTGGTACTCAAAAAAATTATCTGTCGATTGTCCAATTAATAAAAAATATATAAGAATTGCTGGATTTGATGATAATGAAATTAAAGATTTAGACAGAGAAATTGATTTGCATAAAAATATTAACACAGTTCTTGAAACTAAACAAAATAAAAATGAAATTAAAAATGAAGAAGAAAACATTATTGATTTAACGCCCAAAGGTGAAGATTCAGATAAGAAAGAAAATGCATCTGAAGTATCTGAAGAAAATGTTAAAAAAGAAGTAGAAAAAGAGGTTCCTGAAAAAGATGTTGATGTTGAAAAAGATTTAAAAAATGAATTACAGAAAGAAGAAAATGCAGACAGTTTCATAGATCTCTCACCACCTAATAAATCAAAAGCCGAAACAACTGAAGAAGATGAAATTGTTTCTGCAATCATCGGAAGACTTAAAGAATCCGGCAGCGAATAAAAAATAATATTTTGAAAATTATATGCAAATTTTCAATTCCGAAAATAAAAAAGATATCTTTGTAAAAAAAACAATTGCCATATTTATCACCGGAATGGGCATCTACCTCTATCGTCTCAAACAAATTCCAAACTGCCTTTTTCGCATCGACGATAAAGGTATCGAAAGATTCTGTGCAGGTGCCATACCCGAAGGATTAATAGGCCCATTAAGAAGTGTATATCTTGCAGTACGGCATAGAGGTATGCGAGAAGGATGGGCCACATTTAACAATTTATTTCTATCAATGGATAATCCAATAATTATTTTTTCATCTCTTGCCCTTGTTTCCTCCTTTCTTATTTGAAACATAAGAACCAGCAATCGCCGAATTCATCTCCATTAATTTTAATGTCGCTATCCCCAATGTCTTGTTTATTGGATAATTTAAATTTATAAATGATCCTCCTGTCTGGTTTTTATTATGCTTTCCACACATAATTTGTCCTCCTTCTAATTGACAACCACATAGTTTACCTGATTTTTTTAAATATGGACAACAAGTCATTCTCTTACTTTATTAAATATTTTATTTTTCATTTTTTACACTGGATAATATTTTTCTCCATCTGTCACCAACCTTAAACACTGTCCATTCTTATTCACCTGACGCTCATTCTGCCCACCAATCTTCCCTCCCTCTGCAACCACAACCTTCCAATTTAAATTTCCCGTATTAATTATCACTAACTTCTTTCCCATTAAGTTCTCCTTCGGATTTGGTATCACCAACCTCATCAAAACCGACTCCTTCAAAAATATCGTCACCTCCTCATATCTCTCCATACACTTTAACAAATTAATCGGCTCACAATCATTTCCTACACAATAACTACTCGGGAAAACATCCTCTGAATTTACTTCAATTTTACCACTTGTACTACTATTTACCTGCAATCGATCAATATAATTCTCAATTATTGACCTAACCTTCTCCTCCGACAACCCATCCTGTCCCGGCTCCCCTTGCGGCCCTGGCTCCCCAATCGGACCTGGAATACCCTGCGGACCAGGAGGACCCATTTCTCCAGATGGACCCTGTATTCCCGACTCACCTTGGGGACCAGTCTCACCAGGAGGTCCTGGTATGCCAGGTTCTCCCTGTGGCCCCTGTGGTCCAGGTTCACCGGGAGGTCCTTGCTCACCTTGTGAAACAGAAACAGCTGTTGATTGATCGTTTGTGTTTTGTTTAATTAAGTCTCTTATTTCGTTATAGGTGGTACCGTTTAGATTTAATTTTTCAACGTTTTTAATAGCTTCATCGAGGGTAGCGATGCGACTATCAACAGTTTTGGCGACTGATGAAGAAAAACTTTTTTTAAATTCTTCTAAATCAAGAAATTGCTGCAAAATAAATTTATACAATTCCTGCTCCTTTTTCTTTATTTTTTTAAGTTCATCATTGAAATCGTTTTTGGTCACTAAATCCATTTCTTAAATAATTAAAACACATTATTTAATCCTCCTAAACGAAATAATGCTTAAAGAATTCTTTATTTTTATTTTAAAATGGATTACAAATGGGCTATTCTCGCAATCGGCATTCTTCTCATCCTTATTCTTGTTTATAAAAAACGACACCGTATTATGAGCTTCTTTGGATTCAAAAATAAAGTTGAACCAGCAATTGAATCACCAATTGCTCACTATCAAGAACAACCACCTCCAGTTATTGATGTCGTAGTTGATTCTCCTAAAGAAGAATTTGTTATTTTAACAATCGCCTCTAGTCCAGAAAATGGTAAAGAAATTGAACTCGGTGATCTATATATTAAATTATATGATGATATTTGTCCAAGAACCTGTGATAATTTCCGGTCACTAGCGAAAATAGAATATAAAGGTTGTCCCTTCCATCGTGTTATCAAGGGTTTCATGATGCAGGGAGGTGATTTTACAAATAAAAATGGTACTGGTGGGGAATCTATTTTTGGTCCAAAGTTCCCAGATGAAAATTTTGTGATGAAACACCGAAAGAGAGGAATGCTCAGCATGGCAAATTCTGGACCGGATACGAATGGTTCACAATTTTTTATAACATTTGATGCTACACCTCATCTTGATGGAAAACATGTTGTTTTTGGAGAGGTTGTAAAAGGATTTGAAGTATTAGATATTGTTGAGAGAATGCCAACAAATGGCAATGATGAGCCATTGCAGCTTGTTTATATTAAGACTACTGGGCTTGCGGATCATTATTAGAATGATTTTTTGGATTCATTTTTAGAATGAATATTCTTTAATTTATAATAGAAGATGACGTATTGGTTGATAATAAAGATGGAGAGGAAGAGAATTACTGGATAATTTCGGTCAGGTGTAATTAAGTTATACCATAAAAATAATGGTAATGCAATAACTTTAATCAACATAAAATCAAATGAATGACAGACTGTGTCTTTTGTTTTTATAACTTTTGCAGTTTCATAAAGATGAGCTGCTGCAATAACAGATGCACCAGCATAACCAAAAATTGTTACTTCATCAAGCATATATTTTATAAAATTAAATTTTTTTTATAAAATTTTTTTAATGTTTGAAATAATTTCTCCATTCCGATTTCGTCCCTCCGTCATATTGTCCAGCAAATCCTTCCTCAATCATTCTACGATTAATATGAAAACTAGTTGTCCATAATTCAATCAAAAGTCTTCCATATTTGTCAAAATCCTTGCATTTCACCAACAAAATCTTATTTGCTTCTCCCAACTTCTTTTTCACCTCATCCCTTGAAATATCTATCTGAACATTTGATTCTAATATTAAATCAATCAAATGTTTCCTTGCTTTCCTTGCTGCCACCTTTTCCTCCTCATCCTGCGATCGCAATTCTGGAGTATCTATCCCATCCAAGCGACAATTCATCCGATAATAACTCTCGTCAACTTTTACAGTAATTGTAATGGTGTCTCCATCATAAATGTCAAGGACTTTGGATAAAAATTCGCGACCTTTAAATGAAAATTCGGGTGTGTTGTCATAAGTGTTAGAGGCTAATTTCTCGGCCTTTTGCTCTGCTTTCGATTTAAATAAAAACATTTATGCTTTTAATTAATATAAGATTTTTTTATTTCATTTTTTATTCCATCTGCCCATAAAACTCATTATCACCAAACTTCCTTAAATGATAAAACTTATTATTATCAACCCGATATTTCTGCAAAATATCATCATCATTCTCCACTACAATTCCAATTTTATCAAACCTCTCACAATGATAATTAAAAATTTCCATCATTTTTTCACGCTTTTCCTTAGAAATCAAATGAGTCGGACAATCCATAATATAAATTAAACCCTCCGTTAATAAAAATAATAAAAATGAAAGAATCTGCTTCTGCTCCTCCGGCAAATTCTTTACATGTACATCCATATACTTAGCCATATCCAATCCATTAAAATACTTGAAAAAATTATGATTTTCCCCCAAATCCTTAAAAATTATAAATTCCCTCAACGATCCACTAAATTTTGGTGAAATAAATTCTGGTTTATAAACAATATCATATTTCAAAAATGACCTATTACTTGGCTTCTCCACCGGACACTCCAAACCAGTCAAACATCGAAGAAATAACGTCTTCCCCATCTTCCTATCACCTACCACAAAATTTATTGATCCTAACTCTAAATTTAAATTCTTAAAATAAAACTTCTTTCCATCAAATGAATGATAAAAAACCGGAAAATCATAACTATCAAACTGCTCTTGGTCATCAGTGGATTGGTAACTAACAATGGAGGTATCCATTTTTCTATATTATTCTACTCTTATAATTTTAAATTCCGAAAAAATAAATATTCCAATAAATTTCCTAAACCTTCAAACTTGCAAAAAATGGATGTTTTAAAGCCTCACTTGCACTTATCCTTTTCGCCGGATTTATATCCAACATCTTCTCCAACAAATCATATGCCTTCTTCTTCTCCTGACGATTTCCCAAAATCTCATCAGTCGATTTTCTCTCAAAAAATTTCTCCCATTCTAAAGGTTCTGTTCCCTCCACCAAAAAATCATACTTAGTCTCAATGTTCATCTCCCTCATAAAATCCGTAAATTTCTTATGACCAACCAATTTATATATATTCTCCAATATCACTATATCCTCCTCCGGCTTCCAAAAAGGAAATTTACAAAAAAACATCTCCGCAAATATCAATCCCGCCGCCCAAATATCCACCCCATAATCAAATCCTCTCAAATTCATCAACTGCTCCGGAGACTTAAAATTTCTCGTCCCAATCTTATTACAAAACTTCCTAAATGGAATATAAAAATCACTAATTCCAAAATCTATTATATAAAACTCCGAACAAGACTTCACCAATATATTACCAGGCTTCAAATCCCTATGAATTATTCCCTTCAAATGCAACTTATCCAATGTCTGCAAAAATTTAAACATAAAAACCTTTATCTCAAATAATGTAAAATTATAAAATATCGATCTCGATGCCTGACAATTATAATACGGAAACACCAAATAATAATTCTCATCATTCTTAAAAAAATCCAACAACTTTATAACCCTCGGTATTCCCCTCGTTATCTTCAATATATTCACCTCCCTAATCAACTTATTTAAATTTGTCGTCTTCAACTCCTTAATTATCACCTCATCCCCCGTATCCTTATTTGTTCCTTTATAAACAACGGATGCACCACCTTTGCCAATAATTTCCTCTGCCACATAATTCGTCGTAGCATTATTTGCATCTTCTATGAAATTTTTATGAAATATTATATTTGGATTTAATTTACTAGATGCAAATTTATATTTATTATCCTTAGGTAATATAAACTTTTCCTTTTCATCAATCTCGAATACAAAACTCATACCTATTAATCCTATTTTATATCTACTCTTTAAACCCACAAAAATTTATCACTCCAAAAAAATGATTTAAAATTATTACATTTTTTAACTTAAATGCCATTATGAGTGTTATTATTCCAAAAGAACGTCTTGAGCTTAATTTAATTCATTCCTTCCCCTATCGTCTCGATGACTTCCAAATTAATGGATGTTGGGCCATACAAAACGATAAAAATGTTCTTATTACAGCCCACACCGCTGCCGGTAAAACCACCATTGCTGAATATGCCATTGCATTATCACAGCAATTAAATAAAAAAGTTTTATACACCAGTCCCATAAAAACCCTTTCTAATCAAAAATTTTTCGATTTCAAGCGAACCTTTGGAGAAGTTGGCATCCTCACAGGTGACATCAAACTCAACCCCGATGCCAATATCCTTATTCTGACCACCGAAATCCTACGAAATAAACTTGACTATGAACCAGATAGTTTTAATGACGTTCACTGCGTGATCTTCGATGAAGTACATTACTTTAACGATCCTGAACGCGGATTCGTCTGGGAAGAATGCATTACCAAATTACCAAAACACATCATTTTAGTTATGTTATCTGCTACTATTGATAAAGCGGATGAATTCGCCCATTGGGTTACCAATTGCCGCGATCGTGACTGTCTATTGATTGGAACAAATTATCGACCAGTTCCGTTGAATCATTATATTTATACTGATAAAGAAATTGTTTTGATAAACAAACACAAGGTCGGAATTCAGTCACAAAATATTGATGAAGCATATGGATATTATGGGAAACAGAAGTTATCTGTGAATCGATTAATTGGATTGACGGATTTTTTGAGAGGAAGAGGATTATTTCCGGCAATTTGTTTTTCATTTAGTCGTAAAAAATGCTTCGAATACTGCACAATGATGAAAAAAGTTAGTGGATTACTAAATGCAGATGAAATGAAAATGATGAAACAGATTGTTTACAAAGTTTTTGCCACCAACCTCCATTACTACAAAGATATTCCCAGTACACAACAATTGCTTGAAATGATTGAATATGGAAC
>Ga0172362_10003173_pt1 | contig 14194 bp, 12 predicted proteins | sample LakKivs1_kivu2a2_FD_114534 | JGI IMG/M metagenome (GOLD analysis project Ga0172362, IMG submission 114534) | Sediment microbial communities from Lake Kivu, Rwanda - Sediment s1_kivu2a2 | ecosystem: Environmental > Aquatic > Freshwater > Lake > Sediment | place: Rwanda: Western Province, Lake...
AATATCAATTTTTGACAGCGTATGATTCGTCCCCAAAGCAAAAAAATATTCTTTCATCCTCCCCATTTTACTCCTAAACTTACACTCTATCATTATCCCATCTGGCTGTCCTATCGGACACTAAAATGGGATGGCGATTGAAACCGGAAAGCTTTGTCTCCTAAAAATCCATTGACTTCGCTTCTAATCAGCCCGCTTTGTAATAAAACCGCCGGATACAAGGTCAGCTCGCCAAAACGGTTGTTAACGCTGTCCATCGCCGCAACTAAATTTTCTTTTCTTTTTTCTTCTGGGAAAAGACTAATTGTCAACTCGCTTTTCGGTTTCAGCATTCCCAACCAAACCCCCAAAAACCTCACACTTCCTTCCCATCTTGTTTCTTCAAATAATCGCCAAACGATCTTAAAAACATCTCCTCCACAATCGATAAAATACTTTAAGGTCTTGTATCTATAGTCTCCTAAGTAACCTAAGCCACTTAAGTTACTTAAGTTAGAACCTCTTACCCCCATTCCTACTTCTCTCCCCATCATTCCCATCTCTCTGGCTTTCCAACTCGCCTCCTCGCACAAATTTCTTAAAGTTGCTTTGATCATTTTCAAATCGGTGGTGTTTTCATACAAGGTAAAAGTTCGTGATACAGATTTCATCTTTGACCCGCCAGCTGGCGGATCCCCAACCCTTATCAATAAGGAGTCGTCTTCTCCATACGAGAGTCTCTTTAACTCCTTTGGCCAAAAAGGACCCAAACTTGCCTCCAAACACTCCAGCGGTACCTCTCGTAAACTTTTAAAATTGGTGATCCCCATATCGTATAAACGCTTCTCTAACCGGGACCCCAACCCGCAAACATCCGTCAATTTTACGGAAAATAAAATTTCGTCGCGACTCTCTGGTGTTATCTCAAAAATCCCATTCGGCTTGTTTATACCTGAAGCTAATTTTGCCAATAGTCGGTTATAAGAGATTCCAATTGAGCAAGTAATGTATTCACCAATCTCTTTTTTGATGTCTTCCTTGATTCTCCGGCAAACAGCAAATTTTCCGCAAAAAAATTTGCTCGTTTGAGTAATATCTAAAAAAAGTTCATCGATAGAAAAAACTTCCAAGTCAGGAGAATAGCGGGAGCAAATTTCAATAAATTTTTTGGTGACCGAAAAGTACTTATCAAAATCCGCTGGCACTAAAATTATTTTTGGATAAATTTGCTTAGCATCATAAGTAGTCGTCCCGGTTTTAATTCCTAATTTCTTTGCTTCTCTGGAAGCGGCGATAATGCAAGTCCGACCTGGCCCTTTTATTACCCCGACCGGTTTGCCTATTAGCCTCGGATTACTCTGTTGTTCGACAGAGGCAAAGAAAGAGTCCATATCGAGATGCAAAATCGTTTTCATCTTTCCCGAATAAATCCGAATTGTTCCCGAATTTATCCGAATATACTGAAGCAAATCAATTTTAAAAACATACGCTGTCCTGCTCAGAAAATCTTTAATGATTAGCAAACCCTAATGGCAGGACGAGTCTGAGCGAACCGAGAAAACCAACTTTATTTTAATTTTCAACTCGGTGAGCGATTTTTAAAATTGAATTTGCACAGGAAATAGATCTAAAATATTTTCTCAATCTCCCAACCAAACTTCTCTCGATTGAACGAAAGTTCGAACATTCCCCCGCAACACTCAACGGAAAAATAAAATATTTTTTCTCTACCAATGTTTTTAGAGTAAGAAAAAACCACCCGCAGGATTTTATAAACCCGATTTCGCCAAAAGAAAATCACTGGTCTCATCTTCCCCGCTTCAAAAAGAGAAACTACTTTTATTTTTTCTCCAATCAGTGATTCCACAATTCTATCATACCCAAACAAAACCCGAATGTCAAGAATTATTTTCCCCTATTGACAAGAAAAAAAATATTTACGTATATTTTAAAAAGATGCCAACAGAAAATCCCCTCCTCATTGTTACTCTGCAACCTGGAACAATCTTTTATTTAGGCCCAAGTTTAGATTCGGATCCTTTCAGCCCTGTAAGACAGCTAGAAGCTCAACTAGGAGAAGTAAAGACGGGTGGCAAAAAATAATAATCAAACCTTAGTCACCCTAACCTCATTTCCACAAATATTGCAATGATAAAGTTCACCGGCTTGTCCTACTGCCATCAAAAATCACCTCCTTTAAATATCAAAAAATGCTAACTACTTCCCCTCTTAGCAAGAATTCCTCTAGCCGCAATCATCCCTGTGGCGGCCGCCCCAACAATATTTCCTGAAACTCCTGCTCCATCACCGGCCACAAAAAGCCCTTTGACTTGAGTCTGTAAATTTTTATCAACTTTTGGTCGGACAGAAAAAAATTTTACCTCTGGCGCATAAAGTAAGGTTGAATCACTCGCCAATCCCGGCATCATTTTATCCAACTTTTCAATTCCTTCAAGTAAGTTAACCACAATCCGATAAGGCAAGGCCATACCAATATCGCCAGGTGTTACATCTTTCAATGTTGGTTTAACATAACCTTTGGAAAGTCTCTCCCAGGTACTGCGGCGGTGTCTTTTAAAATCAGCCAGTCTTTGCAAAATTGGTTTGCCGCCGCCGATCGTAGAGGCCAACTTGCAAATGCTTTCTCCATAGGCAATCGTATCTGTCACTGGCTCTGTTAGAGAAACTTTATCCAAAAGAGCAAAATTAGCATCCTCTGAGTGTTTATTACTGTAAGCATGACCATTGACACAAACAAACTCTTTATAATGTTCTTCTGCTACAAACCCGGTTGGGTTTGTGCAAAAAGTTCGCAATTGGTCATCAAAAGTTTCTGTCCGAAGATAAATCACTGGATCATAAATTACCTCACAAATATCTGCTAACACCTCTGAAGGTACTTCCACTCTCACGCCGACCTCGATAGCTTTTTGCTCCAACCCAACTCCCAATCTTTGCAGCTCGTTCATTAACCAACTGCTTCCCGAACGACCAGGAGCAATAACCAAATCATCGGTTTTAAATTCTCCTTTGTCAGTTAAAACACCAGTTACCCTACCTTTTCGAGCCAAAATTTTTAAAACTTCTGCCTCGGTTAATAGGCCAATGCCGTTATCAACCAAGTGCCTTTCCATCTTGGCAACGTAGTTTGGCAAATTGTCTGACCCCAAGTGTCTTTGTCTGAAAATTTGTAAATCCAGCCCTAATTTCTTGGCCTGAGTTCGATACTCACCCGCCTTTTTAAGATCAGCCGGGTAGACCTTACCGTTTATTCCAAGACTTTGAAAAATCTCCTCTACTTCCCCAACTAACTTTTCTGCCTCAGGTAAACTTACAAATTCTGTTAAGTCAGTTTTTCCTAAACGAGGAGTAAGAATAAGTTTACCATCGGAAAAAAGTCCAGCGCCGCCGACTCCCCACAAGACATCTTTAGCGTCTCTGTCTCTAACCCTCTTGCCTTTATCAACTAAAAGGATATTTTTTACACCCTTCTTCTCCAGTTCATGAGCGGCAAAAAGTCCGGCTGGACCAGCCCCAACAACTATTACTTCGTATTTCTTTTTCATTGGAAAACCAACCTCCCTTCTACTTTCCTGTCAACATTTTGATTATTTCGGAAAAACTCTTCCAGAACCTGTTGGGCAGAGGTAGCCACCACTTTACTTTTACCGGAAGCCAGCAATTCTTCCTGAGTAATATTCAAATAACTGACACTGTTGTTAAAATGATAACCCTGTAAGGCAAGGGTATAAAATCTTGCGCCTCCCACCAATACCCCATCGACTTTTAAAGATATCAGCTGGTGTTCTTTATCAGAATACTTTGCTTTTATTCTGCTATTCACCTGATAACATTCTCCTTCTCCTGTCCGATTTTCCGGACGCATAATATGTCCAAATATCTTCCATAATTGATTGCCGGTAATGGTATAACGGGTAATCGTATCATCGTAAGGGAAACAGGCCAGAAAATCCTTTAGGGTGACCAAGGGCCCAAGTTCTTTGATTCGAATCGAACCACTACCAACCAGCATTACATCACACTGGGCGTTTTCTGCGAAAGCGTCGGCAATTAAATTTCCTAAAGAGGTTTCCACTTCCCTTTGGAGGTGGGTTAAAGTTTGGGAAAATTTGCAGATAATTGTATTGTATTTCCGATCAATTTCGCTTTTAAAAGACTCTATATATTCTTCTAACTTTTTATCAGGTGGTGCCAAATTCTCGTCGATAGGAATCAGTTGCCACTTATAATCAACAATACTGTTAGTATCATCGTCAACGACAATGTCAAACCGGCCAATTTGATTACTACCCACTCCTGCCTGAGCAATTAAAATCTCGTTTACTTTCGTAGGTTGATCCAAAATCGTATGAGAGTGGCCGCCAATGATCATATCTACTCCCCACTCAGGTTTTAGCAATTTTGCCAGCTCAATATCCGATTCATAACCGATATGAGTCAATAAAATTGTCAAATCAATGTCGTCGTTTTTATAAGCATTGCAGATTTTCCCTACTTCCTTGCTGGCTTCTTCCACCCCAACAAAGGTACCTATTAATTTATCCTGTCTGATAGAGTCCATAATTTTCTCGGTAATGATCCCCGTAAACAAAATATCAAAACCCGCCTTTCTGAGAATCAAATAGGGTGTCAAAATCCTCTTGTTGTTCTTGATAATATAAAGATTGGCGTTTATCAAGGGAAAATTCGCCATTTTTTCCAGAAAAAGTAAGTGAGATAAACTATAATCAACCTCGTGATTCCCAACCGCCACGACATCCGGCGCTAAATAATTCATAATTTCAATGGTGGAAATTCCCTTCCATTCACTGTCAATCAAGGAACCTTGAAGCATATCCCCAGAAATAACATACAAAACATTTTCTTCCTCTTTCCGAACCTTATTGATATAGCCGGAAAGCAAAGATAAACCCCCGATTAATTCCTTTTTTCCACTTTGCGCCTCGGCCAAAAAATCTCCGTGCATGTCGTTGGAATGAAGAATGGTAAAACGCTTGGCTTTCATCTTTAAAATAAACTCGGCTGGCCTTCTTTTTTAACCGAAGACAGTTGTTTTTTAATTTCGAGCTTGCGAGAAACAAACTTGTTTATCTTTTGATAGGCTGTCCAACGACCCATTTTCGCAAAAACTGCTAGTTCCTCCTCAATCGGAGTAACGTAAATTTCACTTCCACCAAAAGTGATCAATTTCCTTTCAGAGACGTTAAACGGCTCGCTCCATTGCCCTTTAGTATCTTTGATTTGCCATTCACCCATAACTTCTACCAAAATTCCCTTAATTTTAAACTTACCAAAATATGACTTAAATTTCTCTGATTCTTTAAAACTTACCTCTTCGGTTAAATATTCAGCCAATAAATCATTGCAAGCCAGAGCCGTGTCTTTGTCTCCAACAATATCGATATCAGCCACGTTCATTTGTACCCCTTGAAGCACCAAACTGGTCGTCCCCCGAAAAGCATACTGGAATTTTTTTAACCTCTCAGCCAAAAGCAAAATTACTTTCTCGAAATTCTCTGGAAGATTTTGTATCTCCATAGAATTATTTTAGCATCGACTGTAAAAAGGCCACAAAAATCGGGTGAGGAGCTAAAGGACGGCTGATATATTCGGGATGAAACTGGGTACCCACAAAAAAAGGATGGTCGGCAAGTTCAATTGCCTCAACCAATTTTCCATCCGGCGAAGTGCCAGAAATGATCAGACCTGCTTTCTCAAATTTATTCTTAAATTCATTATTAAACTCGTAACGGTGACGGTGTCTTTCAAAAATTAACAAGGACTCTTTCCCCTTTTCCGGCAGTTCACGCAATTGATTAGCCTGAGACCAAGGCACATTCGGCCCTCTTCCAAACTCTTGGTAGGCTTTTCCCAATCGAGTTCCTTTTTTAATCATACATGGCCAAGCACCTAAGCGAATTGTCCCTCCATATTGCCTTTTGGCCAAATATTCCTTTTGGTTGGGCATAATATGGATGACTGGATAAGGTGTTTGTGGGTCAACTTCGGTGGAATTTGCTCCTTTTAACCCTAAAACATTCCTGGCAAACTCAATTGTCGCCATTTGCATGCCAAAACAAAGGCCAAGATAAGGAATTTTGTTTTCTCTCGCATATCTCGCCGTCAGAATTTTTCCTTCCACTCCCCGGCTTCCCCAACCCTGGGGAACAATTATCCCGTCAAATCCTGCCAAAGAAACCTTTTGTCTTTCCAAATCTTCGCAATCAATCCAGGTAAAATCAACTCCCACTCCCAACTTCCAGGAGGCATGTTTTAAAGCCTCGATCACGGAGACATAAGAGTCTGCCAGTTTATAGTCACCGGTAGCAAAATATTTTCCGGCAATAGTAACTTTCAGAGTTTTCTTTTTCTTTTGGCTAATTCTCCTGGTCAACTCCTTCCACTTGGCCAAATTCTGATGCTTTCTTGGCCTTAAACCCAGTAAACCCAAAACTACTTTATCAAGTCCTTCGTCATTCGAATTTGCCAAAACAATTGGGACTTTATAAACACTATCCAAATCCGGAGAGGAAAAGATATGCTCAGAAGGAACACTACAAAAGAGAGCCAATCTTTCCAATCTTCTTTTATCAAAGGGCTTTTCCGAGCGGGCAACCATAATATCCGGCTGAATACCCATCCCATTGAGAATATGGACAGACGTTTGGGCTGGCTTACTTTTTAACTCACCGAGATTGGCTAAATAAGGCAGATAGGTCACATGCAAATGAACAAGATCTTTGGGATTCTTAAGCTTCATTATTCTGGTTGCCTCAAAGAAGATGCCATTTTGATACTCACCAACTGTTCCTCCTAGCTCAACAATGACAATCTCAGCTTTATGTTTTTCGCCAGCCAGTTTTATTCTCCTGGTGATTTCGTCGGTAACATGAGGAATCGCTTCCACATCCTCTCCGTCATATTCAAAAGCCCTTTCCTTCCTGATCACCTCCTGATAAATCTGGCCAGTAGTTATATAGTTGGTACGGTTAAGACTCTCGTGCAAAAATCTCTCGTAATGGCCCAAATCTTCATCAGTTTCAACTCCATCATAGGTAACAAAAACCTCTCCGTGTTCCTGAGGTCTTATTGTGCCCGCATCTACATTAAGGTACATATCTATCTTGACTGTAGTTACTTTAAACCCTCTTGATTTGAGGAGGAAAGCCAACGAAGAGGCAATTACCCCTTTCCCTAAACCGGAAACGACCCCGCCAGAAACAACAATAAATTTCATATTAATCTACTTCCAATTAGGGGTATTAAAAATTACCTTTAAAAATTCTATTATTTCTGCCACTCCCACCGCAATTATCGCCACCAGAAAAGCATTTTTCATCCAAAATCCGACGTCTATCCCCGGTAATGAAGGAAACTCGAAAGGGAAATATATATAGAAAAAATAAAGACAAACTAAAGATAAAAAATTCAAGATCATGTAAACTATTGATTTGAACTCACTCTCATCATAAAACAACATCAGAAAATTTCCCAAAATGTCCATTCCAAAGGATAGATTGAGAATTGGTATGACCAAGCCAAAATCTTTTGTTAAAAAGGGCAAATGCCATTCCTGCCAGTGATTAAATAAAAAAATCAAGGAGGCAGGAACTAGAATAAAGATAAAATAACGTGATTTCTTCGATTCTTTTCTCGATTTTCTTCTCTTCTTTCGTCTGCTAGCTCTCCTTTCATAAACATTAAATACCTCTTCTAAATCAGGAGGTTTTTCGTAAACTTTTTCCGATTTTTTCTCGAGAGTTATCGCTTCTTCCACATCCTCTATCTAGAAGTTTAGCACAAGTTAAAAGGCTGGTGGGTTCCAGTCTTGCTGGAGAAAGTCTTCCATACTCGCCCTGAGTTCTGCAAAAATCTTTTTAGCCCCACAAGAGGAAGTGGTTCTTGTTTTATCTCCTTCGTTGTCACCCTCCTTCCACACTGGACAATTTACTCACTTGCCAAAACTGACGATCAAAAACCAAACCGCAATCGCCAAATAAAAAATCCAAGTCAAACCAAGTGTAACTTCCGTCAACCTGCGTGGCTTGACAAAGGAAGGGAAACTCTTGGGCATCAGGTAATAATTCAGCTGCCAAAGTAAAGGAATAAAAAGGACAAAAGCAAAGATAGAAATAACGCCAGCGATGGTAATCAAGGTCCCTGGCTGAGCCGCCAGCATGGTCAAAGAAGTAATCACGACTAACCAAACCAGCCAAAGATAGTACCAGAAACGAAAGGTCTTTTTTTGAGCAAAAGAAAAAAAGGAAAAAGTAAAATCGGCAAATTGCCGCGCTACCCCATCAGCCAGCCCCAACCAGGTGTCCACCAGAAAAAAAGCGGCGGCGATTAAAAAGATTGATCGGCCGACTGCCCCAAAAGAAACCTCAAAAAATCTTGCCTGAACTACCGCTATTTTCCAACCGGCAGGAAATTCTCCTCTCGGATTCAAAATCGCCAAAGCCAAAAGAGTAGTTAAACACAAAGTAAAGGTGTTAAGGGCGATGGCCAAAAAATTATCTACTCTTAAATATCTTACCCAAGATCGCCAGTTCTTTTTATTTTCCAAGGTATCACTAAATTGGAAACCGACGGCGGGAATTATCTCCGGCTTACCGGTAATCGGGCTAGTCACCCGGCCAAAATACTTGGCCATCCCCACTTTTTTATCTCTCATCCAATAGGAATACATTAAATTCAAAAAACCGCCCATTCCCGCATAGGCAATTCCGGTTACCAAATTCGGGGTGTCTGCCTTATCCCAATTGGGGGGAAAATAGACTGAAAATGGGTTCAAAAGCGCTCTTAAAAACGAAGAAAGATAGACCAAAATCTCCGGCCGAAGAACCGTAACTAAAAGTCCAATTAAGGTCACGGCAATCACTACTTTCATAAATCCCTCTATTAATTTATAAACTACCTTTGAGAAAAAAAGGCCAGCCGAGAAAACAATAATCGTTAAATAGGCCCAAAAAAGAGAGCCGACTTTTTCGCTCACTCCCTTGGGAAAGGAAGTTAAATTAAAAAGAGCCGTCCCGCCAGCCGAAGCATAACCGCCAAACCACAAAAAACAAACAAAAGCCAAAATAAAAAGAAAAATAGAATAAAGTTTGCTGACTCTCTTAAACCCTGACCATATCCCCTCTCCGGTCAAGGCAGTGTAACGGGAAATTTCTTGATTGACAAAAAACTGGGACAAGCTGGCCGGCAAAATCAAGCCGATTAACGCTACTCCATACTTGGCGGTAAAATACGGCCACCAGATAAGCTCTCCTGACCCTTGGGCGACCGAAGCCCAAATAAAGGCCGGACCTAAAAGCATCCAAAAAGGCGGTGGTTTGGGAACCGGTTTTTCTTCCATTTATCTTAAGGTTAAAATGTACACCAAAAAGAACAATAAAAGGACAAGGCCGATTTTCTTCGGTACTTTCCTACCAGCATAAGCAAAAACCAAAGCGGCTCCGCAAACTGCCGAAAGAATCAAGAAATAAAGTTCGCTCCCCGATACCGGTTTGCTCCCGGAAAAAAAGTAAATTATTCCGCCAAGAAGGAGTAAATTATAAATATTACTGCCCAAAACATCGCCTGTGGCTACCTTTTTTTGATCTTTTTTCCGGCTAAAAATAACCGTTAACCACTCCGGTAGCGAAGTGGAAATCGCTGTGAGAGAAAGACCCAAGACTGTTGTCGAATATCCGGAAAACAAAGAAATCTTTTCTACCGAATAAACAACCATCATCCCTCCGACAACAATCCCTATAACAACGCCAATAATTTTAATTATCATCGCTGGCTTAAAACGGCCGTTCTTATTCCTTATGAAGGCTTTGTCTTCATAACGGCGGCCTTCAACTCCCATCAAAATCTCTGAAAACGAAAACAAAACTGCCATGGCGATCAAAATCAACCCTAAAGACTTACCAGAGAAAGCAGAGTTTAACCAAATGTACAAAATCGTTGCCAAAACCATTATCAGCCCGTTCTTCTGAGTCTTACTGATACCGATATTTATATTTCCCAAAAGAATTCCCGTCGCAAAAACCAAAAAGATATTAACAATATTTGACCCAATAATATTTCCTCTTGCCAGTCCCTGGTCACCCCTTAAAATCGCCACCACCGCCACTGCCAATTCAGGCATTATCGTGCTGATAGCTACCATCGTACTACCAACAATCAAAGGAGAAATTTTCAAAACCGACCACAAAAGAGAAGAAATTTTCACCAGATATTCCGCAGAAACAAGAAGAATGGCTATCCCGAGCAAAAACATCAACAGGCAGACTAGCATATTCCAATGATATCAATCTTCCCCAGAAGTTGCATCTTTTGAACGCATAACCTTATCATGAATCCATGGTAGAAGCAATTTCCATCCAAGAAACAAATGACAAGTTACAAGCAAAGTTGGAAAAAGAATTAAAAAAAGGAACAAGAGTAATGAGTGTGGCCTTTAATTTTCCTGGTTGGGAACCAGTCAAAATTGATCCCCGCGGTCCTATCTATGGCCCAATCTCTGTTTATCAGCGGTGATTAAGCATTATCCCCCCATCAAAATCCTTATATCTAAAGCTTTCACTCCCCGACCTTCCTCAAAAACTTTCAAAGGATTAATTTCGATCTCGCTAATCTCAGGGCAACTCTCAACAATATTACCTAATTTTAATATCGTTTCGACCACTGCTTCAATCTCTTTCCTCTTTCCGTTCCTTACTCCTTCCAGCAAAGGATAAGACCTTAATTCTTCCACCATTTCTCTCGCTTCATCAAAACTCAGGGGGTAGACTCTAAAAACTATATCCTTAAGAGTTTCGACAAAAATTCCGCCCAAACCAACCATCACCACTGTTCCAAAATCACGATCTTTTTTTGCCCCTACTACCATCTCTACTCCGCCTTCAACCATCTGACTTATTTCCACGCCCTCAACCACGCACTCCGGGCAATCTCTTTTAATCTTTTGGAGTAAAAATTTAAAAGCATTTTTCAGCTCACTTTTATTCTTCAGATCTAAAATCACTCCCCCAAAATCGGTTTTATGAATAATTTGGGGAGAAACAATTTTTGCCACCAAGGGAAAACCCACTCTTCGGCTAAAATCCAAAGCCTGCGGCAGAGTCTTAACCAACAGGCTTTTTGGTAAATCAATCTCAAGTAGCCTCGCCATTTTTTGCGAATCAGACAAAGAAACGGTGCCTCTACCGACCAGCTGCGACTTTTGACCGATCTTCTGAATTCCACTCACTACCGCTTTTGATAATACCGCAGCTTTACACCTTCGAGGTGTAACAGCTTCACACCTCCCTCTTTTAAGTTTCAAATTTTTTTGATGAATATACAAGGCAGCTAAACAAGAAACTGCTTCTTCAATTACCTCAAAAATTGGCACTCCCTTCTCCTTTAGACTAATCAGCTTTTCTTGAACCTCTCTCCCCCCAACAAAAGCAAAAACAACCGGCTTCCCTGCCTTCTGGTAAATTTCTGTAAACACTCTCCTCAGCTCAACATTATCGAGCACCGCTGTCTCACAACCCAAACAAATAATTGAGCCAAAGGCCGGATTCTGACAAGCTGTCAGTAAAGCTCGACGGTAATCTTCGGCCCTTGCCTGACCGGTTAAGTCAATCGGATTTTTTAGTGAGCCAAAAGCAGGCACCAGGGAAGCAAAACTTCGTTGAATTTCCTCGTGGTCATCAGAAAGTTTAATTCCATATTTTTCGCAGATATCGGTGGCTAAAATTCCCATTCCACCACCGTTGGTAATAATTACTGTCTCTTGCCCTTCGGGTAAAGGAGCATCTGATAAAAACTTTGCCCAGTGAATCGCTTGCTGCAAACCAGCGGCTCTCAATACCCCCACCTGTTTCATCGCCGCACTAAATACCTTCTCCTCTCCCGCTAAAGACCCGGTATGAGAAATAGCCGCGGCAGCCCCTCTTTCGGAAACACCAGCCTTGATAATAATAACCGGTTTTTTCTTCGTCACTTTTTCCAAAACCGAAAACAGTTCTCTTCCGTCCTCTACTCCCTCCAAATAAATAAAAATCGCTTTGGTCTTACTATCTTCGGCAAAATATGGCAGAAAATCTTTTTCGCTCAAATCAGATTTATTACCTTCAAAAACAATCGAGGATAGCCCCATCCCCTCCGTTTCTGTCTTCCCCATTAAAGCAATTCCTAAAGCTCCACTTTGGCTGATGATAGCCACATTTCCTTTTTTGGCGACCTTACCACCAAAAGTGGCATTAAGAGAGACTTTCGCAGAATAAATACCAAAGATATTCGGACCCAAAACTCTCATCCCCTGTTTCTTAGCAAAATCAACAATTCTGTTTTCTTCTTCGATATTTCCTGCCTCAGAAAAACCAGAAGAAATAATCACCAAAAATTTTATTTTCTTTTTGGCGCACTGCTCGACTGCCTCAAAAACTGCTTTTGCCGGGATCGCGATAATTGCTAAATCAACTTCTGATTTTATCTCCAAAACGCTTTTAAAAACTTTCAATCCTAGAATTTTCCCACCTTTCGGATTAACCGGAAAAACCTTTCCTTTAAATCCGCCCTTAAGAATATTTTCTAAAATCTTGTAACCGACTTTTCCGGCATCATGCGACGCCCCAATTAAGGCCAACGCCCGCGGTTCAAATAAAAGTTTGATATCAGAAGACATAAGTTAATTTTAGCAGAAATAGATAGTTCTGGAAGTTACTTAATTAGCTCTCCCCAAAAGTAGTAATGCCTTTTATCAGAATCGGTAACTTCACACCCTTAGGGTGTAACAGCTTCATTGTTTATAACACTCTTCAAGGAACTACCCATCATTTTATCTATTTCTTCTCTTGAAATTGGGGAACTCTTTACGAAAAGATTTGGACTTTATTTCATATGTTCCGCGCGCGCGATTTTCTCGCCCTAAGGGCGAGTAGAAATCAGATTACTTCCTAATTCCTTTTATTCGCTCCCATTTCTCGCGTGGACATTTCTTGGGCCAGTTTCTCCAACCTTCATTATTTCTATATTCAGGAAATTCATCTTTCTCTACCCAATGTAATTTATCGTCATCAGAAACATGGGTTACAAATTCGATTCCATTTAAATGATCTATTTCGTGCTGAAAAATTCTAGCTGTATAACCTTCATGCTCCTCCTCGATTGGTTGCCCTTCTCTGGTGAAAGCCTTTATCTTTATTTTTGTTGGTCTTGAAACAATTCCGCAAACTCTATCCGTAGAGAAACATCCCTCATACCATTCACTTTTTTCTTCAGACATCCAAATTATTTCAGGATTGATATAAACTCGAAGATCTCCAACTTCACCCCTTCCTCTTGCCGCAACGTCAACCAAAATGATCCTCTTAGAAATTCCAATCTGCGGCGCCGCTAAACCAACCAGTAGGGGTTTTATTCTGTCAACCTGTTCCCCATAAGCTACGCTTAACATTTCTTCGATTGCCTGCTGGGTTCCCGAAGAAGATATTTCTGAAATATCTATTGGTTCTGAAACTTTAACAAGGATAGGGTCGTCTGGTTTAACAAATTTTTCCATTTCTTTCATTATCAGTGATAATACCATAAAATCTTTGATTTCCAACTAAAGGACTTGTGTTCTTGAAAATAAATTTGTATATCAATGATTAATGGTGTACTCAACTTGTTCGGATTGCTCTTTTGCCCCCACCGAACTTTTCTTCTCTGAGTATATTAACTTCACACCCAACTTCACACCTTCGAAGTGTGATAGCTTCACACCTCCAGCATCTTGCATATTATATTATTACTATCTTATCATGAATTATGAAGAAATTACTGCTCTTTCTTCTAATTCCCTCCCTTGCCAGCATTGTCTTCCCTTTCCATCTTCTGCTTCCTCAAAAGACATTAGCTGTTGAACCGGCAGATTTGTTTTTTTCCGAATACATTGAAGGATCAAGCAACAACAAGGCTTTAGAAATTTATAATCCAACCGAAAATCCGATTGATCTTTCTGCCGGCAATTACAAAATCGAGATGTATTTCAACAGCGGTACTTCACCGGGAACTGCCATTTCTCTTTCGGGAACGATTTCTGCCGGCGATGTCTTTGTTGTCGCTGATCACGAAGCTGACCCGGTAATCTTAAGTGTCGCTGAGGCCACCAGTTCGGCTTCCTTCTTTAATGGCGATGATACGGTGGTGCTTAAAAAAGGAGAAACCGCCT
>Ga0172362_10003174_pt1 | contig 14187 bp, 16 predicted proteins | sample LakKivs1_kivu2a2_FD_114534 | JGI IMG/M metagenome (GOLD analysis project Ga0172362, IMG submission 114534) | Sediment microbial communities from Lake Kivu, Rwanda - Sediment s1_kivu2a2 | ecosystem: Environmental > Aquatic > Freshwater > Lake > Sediment | place: Rwanda: Western Province, Lake...
GTCTGTCATACATTCTCCATGGATAGTAGTTTATTTCCGATTTAAGTAAATACTCTTTACACTCAGGAAAAAATAGAAGATTCGTTTATGATGCCCGGACATAGAGGTTAGCGTATATCTCCTTGCCCTTTGACTTCGGGTGACGCTCCCCAAGGTCGCCGATGTAATGCTTGAATGAGGCGCTCTCACCCGCTATCTCTTTATTGACCCTGTCGATCTCCTTGAAGCCCGGGAGCATGTACTTGACATTTCCAAGGACATAGATATCGCCTTTCACCATCTGCCCGCCGACGCGACCCTGGACGTCGCCCTTTATCACGACTGTCCCCCCTTCTGCATGGGTCGAGACGTGGATGAACGCATTCTTGTCGATGATGATTGTGCCTCCGAGCATAAACGTACCGATATCATTGCCCGCATTCCCGTGTATGTGGATTGTTCCGCCACGCATGCCACGCCAGTCGCCGCGGTATGCGCATCCCACGTAATTCTGGGCGTTTCCATCAACAATGATATCCCCTCCTTCCATGGCTATCCCGCAGAAGGAGTCGACATTTCCTTTGACGTGGATCTTTCCGCCTTTCATCCATCCGCCGACGTACATGTCTGCATTGCCATTGATAGTGATGGACCCTGCGGTCATCTTAGATCCTATGTATTTCACCCGCGAACAGTCGCCTTCTATGAGAATATCCGTTTCGGCTGCCTCCTTTCCGGCCGACCCGGTAACCCCGAAGAAGTCTCCGAGTTTTTGCCGTGTCTTTCCCTCGCGGACTTCCAGTTCGGCGATCTCCGCGGGAGATTTCCCGGCAAATACATCGGGTGAGATATTGGGACATTCGAGGATGAGTTCAGGGGTCTTGAATGGTTTCAGCGTGATCGTCGCCATGTTCAGGCCTCCACGTCTACATCGATGACGAATGGGTTCGGTGCAAGGTAATCGCGGACGGGGTAATTCTGTATTCCGACCGTGTAGTTCTTCAGGAATTTTTCATGGATGTCCCTCGTCACCTGGGTTTTCTCCTTCATTTTTGCATTCACCCATACCGTTCTCTTGTTCCCGTGATTGGTGATCTCCCCGTCTTTGACCACGATCTGCCCGGACTTGATAAACCAGCTGGCGCGCAGCAGGGCTTTTTCGATCTTCTCGGGATCGCTCGGCATGTCCTTTACATTGAGGTCGTATACTGCGACGTTTGCGTCAAGGCCCGGTCCGAGACCGCCATACATGTGGGAGAGACCGAGTGCTTTTGCGGGCCCGGTTCTGGTCATCTGTGCGATCTCGTACAGGGTCCGTTCGGTCTCGATGCCGTGCAGGTTCGTTGCATCGATCACTTTGTCGCTGTACTTGAAGGTTGCGAGGGTGGCTTCCCTTGCCTTCCGGCTCATAAGCCACTTGACGATGCGGGGATACCTAATGAAGGGGCCGGCGTTCGGGTGGTCGGTCGTGATGAAAGTGCGCATGGGATCCTTGGCATAGAGCCCGAGTTCAAGCCCGATAGCCCACTGGATACCGCATACCTTGATGTTCTTATCGTAGACGTATGGCACGACACCGGCTGCGGTCTCGAGTTCGACGTCTACGTTGGCCCACTTCAGGTGGTTCAGGTGGTTCAGGTGGTGCTCAAAAGGTCCGTCTGCGGTCATAGTGGTCGTTTCATCGAGCGTAACACACCCGAGATCCACGGTGATGTTTTTCTGGGTATTGACATAATCCATGACTTCTTTTGCCTTTGATTCAAAATTGGCCCATGAATCGCCGCCATAGGAATGGAACTGTATATGGGTTGAGTGCATGACCGATTCCCGGCCGAACCTGTTCTTTGCCTTTACCCCTTCAGCGAGTTTGAGGGATTCGAGGGTGACCGTGTAGTTGCCCGGCTCTCCCAGGCTGTTCTGGTGAATGTGGATGGAGTGGGGCAGTCCCAGGTACTCGTTGGTCTTGATGAGGCCGGAAATGATCTCGGCCGGTGTGATATCATAATACGGGACCGGATCGTTGATGCCGAGGCAGTTGAGTCCCCACGCCCAGGCCGCGGTACCGCCCGGGTTGACGAGTTTTACCCCGTATCCCTTGGTTGCCGTCAAGAGCCACGCTACGTAGGCCGCGCTGTTCTCGATCTCGTTGTTTTTGAGGTACTCCATTACAAACCAGTTGTTTCCAAAGACGGGGAGGGCACCTTCGTCAATGATCGGGGTATCGTGGATCTCCTCATGCACGTGGGGAGAGTGAAGCGGGGGCATCGCAGCCTCCATCACGAACGCATATCCCATCCTGGCATAATCGTACCCGGTCTTGAATGTGCTCGGGACGGAGAAACCCATCTCCATCCTGTAGTTCTCCTGGGCGTCCGGGCTTTTGAAGAGCTTGTCTTCGGGCCTGAACAGGCGGCCTACATTCACTTTCGGCCCGGCGACATGGGCATGTATATCAACACCCCCGGCCATGACCACCTTTCCCCGGGCATCGATCACCTTTGCACCTGAACCCACCTTCTCGACGATTTTATCGTCTTTAATTGCGATATCCGTCACGTCTCCGTTAATCTTACGCGAGGGATCAATCACAAAACCGTTCTTGATCAGTATTTCTGCCATATCAGTGCTCCGCAGTGGTTGATGCTTTCGCGTGCTCTTTTGCATGTATTCAGATCGGTTCCGTCTGGGTCAGCTCGCACATCCTGGAGTATACCTTGTCAAAGAGTTCTTCATCGCTCGGGACCCCTTCCGGACCGTCGATGACTTTCTTGAACTGGATCGGCACATTGTCCATGCGATAGACGACACCGGGCTCCTCCACGCCGACGACCCGGACAGGGATATGGAGGTCTGCTATCTCGCTTGCCATGCAGATATTCGGGTCCACGGTGATGAACGGGTGTTTCTTCAGGTGCTTCACCGCGGCGATGGGGAAGTGCGCTCCTGCATCCGTGCCGACATTTACGAAGCAGTCAACCTCGTCCCTCATGGCAAGGTCGACGGAACTGGTCTCACCGGGGTTCATATGTGCATGGGTTCCCTTGGAGAGATCGATACAATAGGGGAACCCGAACTGCCATGACCAGACCTGGCCGGGACCTGCGATGTTATAGTGGCCCCTCATGGCCATAATGGAGGCCTTTGTGTGGGTGTTGAGGTCACGTGTGAGGCTGATCGCGATATCGATGTTGTGATTTCTTCCATCGGTATGGGTGCAACCCATTCCGAAGAAGATCATGACGAACCGTGCATTTCTCATCTTCTCTGCTGCTTCAAGGATCATTTCCCTCTTGCATCCCGCGACTTCTGCAGGTATATCGTGACCCCGGAGGACGGTCCGGAATGCATCAAAGAGATCATAATCGTGGCCTTGATTGAGCATGAAATGATAATCGGCCAGTTTAGCGGTGTCGGTCTGCCTGGGATCGATGGAGATGATCGTCCGCTGCATCGCTCCTTTGTTGGTAAAAAAGCCCCTGGGGAATATCGAGTAACGCGAGGTATGCCTCGGGTGGGCATGCATCGGGTTGCACCCCCAGAATACTACCACGTCCGCACGGTTCTTGACCTCACCCAGGGTGCAGCTGGGATAACCGTTATCGAATATGGCCAGAAATGAAGGTCCGTGTCAGATAGAAGCACAGTTGTCAAGGACGGCCCCGGCCTTTTCTGCAACACGGGCGACCGCGCTCATGCCCTCGCAGTTGGTGGAACCGAAACCATAAATGAGGGGTTTTTTTGCCTTCAACAGGGTTTTTGCAGCGAAGTCGACGGCTTCATCATAGGATATCTCCTTCATAGATCCATCGGGCTGTCTCATGCGGGGCTTCTTTGGCCTGTCCGGGTTCGAGACATGGTGGAAGATCTCGTTTCCTATCACGCATGCGTTCCGGGTCTCAAGGATCTTCTTCCCATCGTCAGAGACAAGCACTTCAATATCGTCACAGGACGCTCCACAATACGGGCAGCCGACCTGGGTGATGAGTTTCGGCATTTTAGTTTCCTCCTTTCCAGAGTCCTACCGCCCCCTGAACAAGTTCAAGGGCAGTCTTGATGTTTTCATTCACTGCAGGTTCGATAGTAACCGGGAACCCACTATATTGCGGAACCCCTGTTGACTGGGTTCTTGGAGGGACCACCTGGTTCGCCCATACCCCCTGTCGTATGTGCGCAAGGCCCGGCGGACAGAACTGGGTCGGTTCTATAGCCTTCACGATGACGCTTCCGGCCTCGCTCGTGACCCTGACATTGGTGTTCCTCCAGATACCGAGTCTCTTCATATCTTCGGGGTTCATTTCCACGATTGAGCATGCCCTGAAGTATTCAGGGGTGGTTTTTCCTTTCTCCATCGCCTGGCCCTCTTCGATGGCACGCTGGGTTATCATGTTTAAAATAATTTTTTCAGCCATGGTTGTACCTCATGAAATTCTCTTAAAGTTGAGCAATCGACAATCACCGACCCAATTCAGGTTGCAACCTGCGCCGGGAATTCCCCGCGTCCGCTCAGGGTGATGACCTTGTATGGGCAGGCTTCAACGCACACACCGCACCCTGCGCATAATTCGGTCTTCAGATCAAGACTGATCGATTTCCCATCCCTGACCTGATAGATCTTCTCGTCCGTCACCGGATCGATTGTATAAATCGCCAGTGCATTTACGGGGCAGGCGGCCACACAGTTCCCGCAGCCCGTACACCGTTCCGTGTTCACATGTACACTGAATGCCATGTACAACCCGGGTTTGTTAGCCCTATTAGTTAAACATTTTGAAATTATTAGAATTAATTAAATTAATATCATTAACATAATTTTTTTTCTTTACATCTCATTAACTTTATACGGAAACATACCATCTGCCAGATTCGATAATTCATAGGCTATTCAAAATGAGGAGAACAGTAACTGGTTCATGCCATTACAGGGCTTCAGCAACTGCCTGGTTCTGTGAATTCCTCGCAGATTTTAGTCTGTAACCGGGAGAAGTCCATGGCATCCAGCTGGTCGGTCAGGCTTTTACCGCTATAGGCATTCCGGTAAATCCAGTCCACCACCCGGTTGACAACCTCCACGGCGCTCTCCTCTGAGGATACCCGTATCAATTCACGGCCAAGCTGCGGATGTCGGCCCCTCCTCCCTCCTACTGTGATCAGGTAGTGCGGGACGGTCCCCTGGATGATATGGAACGGGCAGCTGTCTATACACATCCCGCATTCCATGCACCTGTTTTTATCAAGGGTGAAACGGCCGTTGACCATCACTATTGCACTCTCTTTGCAGGTATGCGCACACGTGCCGCATCCGGTACATTTGCCCTCGTTGCGGATTGGCACGCGGAGTCCGGTTATCCCGATCTCGCTCAGGCGTTCGCTGGTACATCCGTTTGGGCAGGCGGAAACCGCAATCCTTACTCGGATGGGCATCCCTTTTCCAAAATGAGCCCGATCCAATTTGTCGAGAATCTCTTTGGTCCCGATATTGGCCAGCCGGCAGCGTTCGGTCCCGGGACAGGTGGTGATATTGACGACTTCGTCATGTTCGGCCCCCAGTCCGACACCGGTTTTCTCAAGTGAACGGAGCAGGGAAGGCACTTTGTCGTGATTGACGTGAGGAATTTCAATAGTCTGGCGGGTGGTGAGGTGAACCGATCCTATTCCCAGCCTTCGGGTGATTCTTCCCACTCCAAGAAGATGTTCAGGAGTTATAGTCCCCCCTGGCAGCCGAAGGCGGATAGTAAAGAGGCGGCTATCCCTTTCACGGATAACCCCGCCGCTTCTTTCTATGCGTTCATGGAGGCGGATCATTTCAGACTTTGATAGCATGCGATTCTCTCACACTTGTGGTTGCCTTTTATATTTAATTCTAGAGAAAAGTATGCATATTTGCTTAATCCTCCGCACTGGAACACTACTTTAAACTCATCTGTCTTTTTCGGATGAAACGGATATGATACCGATCGGTCACATGCCTCCCTGATGAAAACCGCGGATGCGGTTTTCATGCCAAAATGCCCTCGGCATTTTCATTCTGTATGCTCGTGTCTCGATGAGAATCAGGTGATTTTTTTACCATGAGCCCGGCCTGCAGATAAAGCTATATCTCCCAATAATTCAACAGAAGCGAGAGTGCTCACGCTGCTGTATAATTGATTTATAAGCAGCAGGTGTGAGTCCGGGAATATGGAAAGGGTAAGGGAATGCAGTTACCTTTACTCTATTATACAATGAAATCTGATATATGAAGTACATCACATTATACGCTGTTTCTATACACACATGTGATTTGGTGCAGGAAACGACAACAACCAGGGAACAAATAAGGGCATACTATGAGTGACTACCATGTTCTCGACGACCTGCTTTCCAGCCTCCCGGACGATGCTGTGCCGATTCGCTCTGTCCTCATCGGTGCTCACTGGACTGCAGTATGCAGCAGCCATTGCGGCCTTGCCACGACAATAATCGGGGATAAACCCCATGATCACGCAACTGTTGTTCGCAACGTGGGGAACCTGCACCATAAGAGCGCACAGGAACTGGCAGAGTATTCTCTCTCAAATAATCCCCTGGAAGCCAGTATCGGCGTAGCAGCTATCAACTCGCTTCTTGACGTGAATGAACAAAATGCCGTCGAGATGAATGCATCCGAGGTGCTGATAGAAAAGGGAGCCGGAAAAAATGTGGCTCTTGTGGGGCATTTCCCTTTTATACCTCGGGTGCGCAAGTTCGTCGGGAACCTCTGGGTTATCGAGCAGCGCCCCGTCGATGAAGACTATCCTGCCCATTCCGCTGCCGATCTCATCCCTAGGGCTGATATTGTGGCGCTCACTGCAAGCGCACTGATCAACCATACCATGGACAACCTGCTTTCCCTTTGCCGCCCGGAAGCGCTTGTCATTATCATGGGACCAAGCACGCCCCTTTCACCTGTACTTTTCAATTACGGCGCGACCATCATCGCGGGTACACGCGTGATTGACGAAGCCGCAGTGATACGAACTGTCGGGCAGGGTGCTACATTCCAGCAGGTCGAAGGGGTTCGTCTGCTGGCGTTCAACCGCAACGGCGCCTCGCCCGCCAATGGGATATGAACCCTCTGAAAAGGCAGATGAAAAATTGTAATTTTACCGAATCCTTTTTCGTGGGTCTTGACCGCGGGGCACCAGCGCATACTATTCTGGATTGATCGGGATAACATGCACTGCGGTAGCTTTGAATGTTGCATACACCCTGCTTCCCGGTAAAAGATGCAGGTCATAGCAGCTCTCGCGTGTGAGGAGTGCCGTGAGCGGGAACCCCACGTCAATGATAACCCGTACCGTGCTCCCAAATGGAATTATCTCTGATACGGTTCCATACAGGCAGTTGCGGGCGCTGGAGGCAAAGGGTGCCTCTGATACGATCACATCCTCGGCATGGAGAGTAGCGACTACGTCGCCGGACACTTTAGAAGAGGCATAGAATACCGGGCCGGTGGCGGGAGTTATCACGGTAATATACCCTGCTCTTGATGAAGTTCCCCGGATCATGTTGCCGATGCCAAGGAACTCCGCCACAAAGGTATCGGTGGGATGCAGGAATACATCCGAGGTCTCCCCCACCTGTACAATCTGTCCCTCGCGCATGATTGCAATCCTGTCGGCAATCGCGAAGACATCGTCAAAGTGATGGGTGATCTGGACAATCGTCGTCCCGGTAAGTTTCCGGATACGGGAGAGTTCCATCCGCATCCGCTCCCTCGTACGGCTGTCAAGTGCACTCATGGGCTCGTCGAGCAAAAGGACTTCCGGCTTGAGGACAAGAGCCCGGGCAAGTGCAACACGCTGCTGCTCCCCCCCCGATAGCGAACCCGGATACCTCCCGGCGAGGTGGCGGATCTCCAGCAGGGTACAGATCTCTTCCACCATTGTGTGCTGCTCGTTTTTTTGGATTTTTCTCTGTTGCAATCCGAATGCGATATTTTCTTTAACGGTGAGATGTGGGAAGAGCATATAGTCCTGGTAAACCATCCCGATATTCCGCGAACGCGGTTCGATTGAAGTGATTTCCCGGTCGCCGAGAAAGATCTTCCCCGATTCAGGAGCGTGGATGCCTGCAATGGTCTCCAGGAGCACGGTTTTCCCCGCGCCGGTAGGGCCGAGGATTATGAGGTATTCGTTTTGTCGTATCTCAAGCGACACGTCCCGTACAGAGAATTCGCCCAGGGTGACGGAAAGAGATTCTATTCGCAGCACAGGCTTTCTCCTCCTAAAACACGTGCACTCCCCGGTCGAAATATTCCACCGCACACAGGGTCACAAGCGAAATCACAATGAGGATCGTCGCAGCTGCAACTGCAAGGTTCAGGTCACCTGTTGATAGATTAAGGTAGAGGGCTATCGGGAGGGTCTCGGTTCTCATGGTAGTCGCCCCGGCAACCATCAGCACTGCACCGAACTCTCCCATGGATTTTGACCACGTGATGACCGTTCCGGCAAGGAGACCGGAACGGGCCATCGGCAGGGTGACATGGAAGAAAGCCCCGGTGTCCGTGCATCCGAGCGTCTTTGCAACATATTCATACCGTGGATTGATGGTGCAGAAGGCAGACCGAAGGATCCGGATCATATAGGGGATATTCACAAACACTTCTGCCACAATGATGCCGAGCGGGGTAAATATAACCGCAAAACCTGCCTGTTCAAGTGCCTTCCCACAGGAGGTCGTACCAAAGAAAAGGAGGAGGGCTATTCCCGCAACCAATGGAGGAAGGGTGAGGGGAAGCGTAAGGGCAAGGGTTGCAATCTTTTTTCCGAAAAACTCGTAGCGGGCGAGTGCATATGCGACAGGGATTGCGATCGCGATGCAGATGGCCGTCGATGCCAGACTGGTCACGAGACTGAGCAGGATCGCGAACCGGATTTCGGGACTCGCAAAGCTTGCCGCAAGAGCGGGGAGAGGGGAATATAAAGCCAGGCCTATGAGGATGGCGCTGATGCTTAAGAAAACCAGGTAGGTGAGTACAAGTGAGAATCTTTTCATCAGCGATCTCCCGGCCGCTATTGATGATCCATTTTTGTAAGTGAGTCCTGTCCGGCATTTGCACTGATTTCGCGGATCTTCTCGATATGCCGGGCAGATACCCACCCGGTAGAGGCATGAGGGATACTGTCGAATGCTGGAATATAGGGTTTGATATCAAGAATGGGTGTGCCGTCCAGTAGGTCGATACCCCTGACGAAGAGTGTCCCGTCAGTGACCCTGTCCAGTTCAACGTAGGAGATCCCGATAGGGTTCGGGCGGTTGATATGGCGGGTGGCAAAAATTCCATGGGGAGTCTCCCCATCCACCAACGGCGGTTCGGTCAGCGCACGCCGGTCTGCACGATCAAAATGATAGACGATAATGAGGTGCGAGAATCCCTCGATACTCCCCAGGCCTTCCCGGTATTCCGGGAAGATTTCAATGGTACCTTCTGCCTGGGTGAAGGTACTGTGGATAGGGGGAGCCCCGGTCCTCCGGAATGGGGAATGGGCGATGCCGATTGGTGTGAAATCTACCATTATAACCACTCGTTTCTGGTCATTTTTCCTATTGCTTGACACCCGCATACGCGGGGTCCGGGTAATTCGGGAAGCCGTGCTTTACAAAGATTGCTTTTCCCTCATCAGATGCAACGAAATCCACAAACTTTTGTGCCGACTCAGGGGCTTTCGTGAAACTGGTAATGCCGACTGGGACGATCAGCACGACATTATCGCTCACCGGGATTGGAATGGCATCCATTGTATCCTCGTTGATCTGGTCCAGGGTGAGGAGCGCCGCGTCTGCCTGGCCCGTGTTCATGAAGATGGTAAGCTCGTTGATGGTCGGGGTGCGGGTTACAACATTCTTCTCGACTGCTCCAGTGATATTATATTTCACGAACATTTTTGTACCGGCTTTGCCGATAGCTGTCGCATTTGCGTCACCAAGTGCAACTTTCAGGCCGGGCTTTGCGAAATCCCGGATCGTGGTAATATTTTTTGGGTTTCCTTTCTGCACTGCAATTACAGGGACATGGTATGCAACCAGCTGGGACGTATCGACGAGGCCCTGGCTTTTTGCGGTGCTGTATTCGACAGTGGAGCCTGGGATAAAGACGTCTCCTTTCTTGGTCAGGTTCATCTGGGAAATGTGTGTCCCGCTCCCGGCAAAGTTGTACTGGACATCAATGCCGTATTTCTGGGCGAACACCTGCCCGATCTCCTGCATCGGGGCTTTGAGCCCTGCGCCTGCGTATACGAGGATACTCCCTTGTGAAGATGCAGGAACTGATGTCTGTGCCTGGGGAGTGACGCATCCAGGGATTATGGCTCCAAGGAACAGCAGCATGCACACGATGCAGGCGGTGGTTGATAGTGTGATACGAAATTCTCTCTTATTCATGAGTGGAATGTCAGAAAATCAAGCATTATTAATTATATTTTTTAAAAATAAAAATTTATCAATTTACCTCAATTAACTTATAAAAATGTACCTTTGTATAGAAGTACTTAACATCCATACATTTGTAAGAAACGCGCACATATTCCCTTAAGCCCAATGCAGAACTGATGGCCATGTTACCGAAAATACAGTGTTTCCAGACTGATTCCTGTCCATTGCTGATTGAGTACGAAGTCGTTTCCGTTGGCAAGGGCGGAGTGAAGCCGCGCATGGTGCAGGTCTGCCGCGAGGAGCGTGTGCATCTGGAAGTGAATGGGACCCTTATTGCATCGCTGAACATGAGTCCCTGCGAACTCGCGGAGTTTGCGTGCGGCTATTGCATCACGGAGGGTCTCGTCCCTGGAATTTCTGGAATAAGGAAGGTGGACATCAGTGGGGATCATGTGAATGTCTTTGCCCCTGCTCTGGAAGAGGATGCCCTCGCCCGGCCGAGTGAGATTCGGACTTCCGGATGTGTGGGGATCATCCAGGGGAATGATAGTTTCATGACACCCCTTTCCGGAGATACCCGGGTATCCCGCTCGGTCATCTATTCCGCGATGGAACGCCTCAACGATCATGCCGTGCTCTGGCGGGGAACAGGTGGTACTCATTGTACCGTTCTTTATAATTCCAAGGGAAATGCGGTCTCTCACGCCGAGGATATCGGAAGGCACAACTCTGTGGACAAGGCAATCGGGAAAGCTTTGCTCACTGGTATCGATCCTGCAGAGACGTTCATCTGCAGCTCGGGGAGGATGCCCGAAGGAATGGTGAGTAAGATATACCGTGCGAAAATCCCAATTGTCGTCACCAATAATGCCCCTTCGGCAGCAGGCATCGACCTTGCACGGAGAGTAAAGCTGACTCTTGCCGGTTTTGTCCGGCCTCCCAGGATGAATATCTACAGCGTACCGGAGCGGATTATACTGGATTGAAGGTATCATTCATCCGGTTGAATCGATACGGATGGAAAAAAGGTCCTCATTCCTGCAGGCGAGTATGAAGGAAATATCCATTAGCGGCCGGGATATGGAGAAATCAATTCTGCACCCCGGTATGGAAAACGCATAGGCAAGGGCCTGTGCATTTTCTTCCTGATTCGTCCTTGACAATCTTGCGGCCCCCACCCTCGCCCCAGTAATCCCGATAAGAGAGTCCGTGATGCATGGATGCCCCCCTATGAAGAGATGCACTTCCTGGCGACGGAGATCTCCTCCGAGTACGAGGGTGGCACACTCTGCCATTCGGACTGCGATTGCTGCTCCGGGACACCATTCGCCGTGGTAATTCATCGCCTCCCGGGTAAGCATCTGGCGGTATTCGGATGGTCCCATCTTTTGAATTTTCACTGTCCGGTCGTGGTGAGTGGCAGAAAAGACACAATCCCAGCCAGGCTGATAGGGTTTAAGATCTATCACGGGAGTTCCCTCGATGCAGTCGATGCAGTCGACATCGAGTACGCCCTCCGCCGACCGGCCAAGAAGTCTCACTACGCTCATGGAAATGGGATTCGGCCGGGACGGTGACCGGAGAGAGAACACCCCTTTCTCAGGGAGATCCATTGAGACCTTCCTTGCCCTGGCCCGCAGGAGGTCGCGCCGGCCGTGATGCATCCACGCAAGGAGGATCAGGTGGGAACTGGTCTCCACCCCTTCCAGGGCAGGGATGAAAGGGGAAAAAATTTCGATCTGCCCTCTCACCCCCTGGACGGGCATCAGGCTTTTCTCATGGATGGGGGAATGGACCACCCCCACAGGTGTAAGTTCCAGCGAGTCGTTCATTGCGTATCTCCTCCTTTGAGAAATCACGGCACCCCCCTTCACGGGTGAATGGCAAAGGAGGATTATGTCACTTTCTCATAATATGCCATGCTGCCGCACCCGGCACAATGGTTGCCTTCCATCATATCCTCAGGGACCTGCTCTCCGCACAACGGGCAGGTGACGGAGTTCCACTTCTTCTTGTAGGTGACCTTCATGCGAATCCGCTCATGCGAGAACATATCGCATGCGGCACCCAGGATCTCCTCGGCAAGCTGCCGCTTCATTGTCGCAGGCTTGAATGCAGGGCTGTTATCATACCAGGAAGCGAGCGCAGGATAGCGTTTCAGCTTCTCCCTGTCTACATAGATACGGATGCCCTCGGCGAATTCTTTTACCGAGAAGGGGGTGAAGGTCATGGCAAATTTCCCGATGGAAAGAACCCTGAGCCGGTGGTTTCCCGTGGTCGCGTGCATGATTACCTGGGGGGGATCAGGGAGGCATTTATGGGTCTCGCACGTGACAAAAATCTTGTCTTCGGGCTTCCGGTTGAGAATTTTCAGGGCACAATCGACCATGAAAACTCCGATCAACATGCCAGGAGCGGCATAGGTGTGAAAGTCTATGCATTTCCGGAATGATTCGCGAAGGTCTTTTGGGATTCCCATGCCCTCCATCTTTTCAAACAGTTCGCTGGGAGAGTATTCAGATATGGTCTGCATGCGTACCATATTGGTGAAAAATACCATAAATATGCAACATATGATTGATATTAACAATTTTAGTTTTACATAATGTCCGCGCAGGAATCCCAAGGAATTCCACCCGGAATAAAGAAAATTTGTTCAAATATGCTAAAGTTAATGTTAACTGTAAATGAATAAATTTAATTAATTTAACGAATTTTTTGAATTTAGTTGATATAGCTGTCTCTTTTACTATGAAGTGCATATAAATAAAAAATAGTTAATTTTTTCTCTGGTTAAGGTATATCACATGATTGTCAGGGGGGTTTTATACCCTGTCCTGCTTTGTTGTCCGTTTCACCATGGGACGGTTCGATAAAGGGGAAAAGGTATGCACGGGACGGGTCGAATCCGGCATCCTGCGTGCATGACCTGACTTCAAGAACTATTTCAGAGATCATCGGAATGAAACAGGTAATTCATATGAAAATCCTGTCTTTCTTGCGAGGAGAAAAATCTGGAACAGAGGAGGAGACTACTACAATGGCAAAAGCATCTGAACCAGTCATAAAGTATGTTCCCACCACGTGCCCGTACTGCGGTGTTGGGTGCGCTCTGAACCTGGTGGTGAACGAGGGAAAACTCGTAGGGGTCGAACCCAACAAGCGATCCCCGATAAACGAGGGCAAGCTCTGCCCGAAGGGGATGACCTGCTGGGAACACGTCCACAACCCGGACCGGCTGACAAAGCCGAAGATCAAGAAGAACGGAAAGTTCGTGGACGCAACCTGGGACGAGGCCATCGACCTGATTGCAAAGAAGTTCAAGGAAATTTCGGACAAACACGGACCGAAAGCCCTTGGCTTCCAGAGCTCGTGCCGTACCGTGAACGAGGACTGCTACGCGCTGCAAAAGTTTGCACGGTGTGCATTCCTGACTAACAACGTGGACAACTGCGCACGTATCTGCCATGGACCATCGGTCGCAGGGCTCTCGCTCTCTTTCGGGTCCGGTGCGGCTACGAACCCGTTCGAGGATGTCCTGAACTCCGACCTGATCGTCATGTGGGGTTCCAACGCAATCGAGGCCCACCCTCTTGCCGGACGCCGCGTGATTCAGGCCAAGAAGAAAGGAATCCCAATCATTGTCGTCGACCCGAGATACAGTGCAACTGCTCGTCTCGCAGACGAATGGATCCGGTTCAACCCGTCGACCCACATCGCGCTCGCGAACTCCATGATGTACTGGATTATCAAGGAGGGTCTCGAGAACAAGGCGTTCATTGCGGAACGCACCAAGGGATTCGATGACCTCAA
>Ga0172362_10003176_pt1 | contig 14182 bp, 8 predicted proteins | sample LakKivs1_kivu2a2_FD_114534 | JGI IMG/M metagenome (GOLD analysis project Ga0172362, IMG submission 114534) | Sediment microbial communities from Lake Kivu, Rwanda - Sediment s1_kivu2a2 | ecosystem: Environmental > Aquatic > Freshwater > Lake > Sediment | place: Rwanda: Western Province, Lake...
ACCAGCGGCCCGCCGCTGTTGCCGTGGTTGATGGCCGCGTCGGTCTGGAGGAAGTCCTGGTAGCTGGCCGCCCCGCCCGTGGTGCGCCCCTTGGCGGAGATGATGCCCGTGGTGACGGTCGCCGAGAGGCCCTCGGGTGCCCCGATGGCCATCACCAGGTCGCCCACGTCCATCTTGTCGCTGTCGCCGAGCGGCGCCTCGATCAGCCCGTCCGCCTTCACCTTGATGATCGCCAGGTCCGACGGGGCGTCGGTCTTGACCCACTCGGCCTCCAGGCGGCGGTTGTCCGACAGGACGACCTCGACCTTGTCGGCCTGGTGGACGACGTGCCAGTTGGTCAGCACGTAGCCGTTCTTGGCGTCGACGATCACGCCGCTGCCCAGGCCGCGCGCGTAGAACTCGCGCTTGGGCGTCTGGGGCTGGCGCTGCGGGGCTCGCGGCTGCGGGCCCTCGCCGAAGGGCGTCTCGCCCCAGAAGCGCCGCAGGAACTCGTCCATGTCCAGCCCCGGCATCGAGCTGGACTCGACCTTCTGGCGCACGTGCACCATGACCACGGCGGGCTTGACCGTCTGGGCAACGGTGCGGAACAGCGCCGAGAGCTGGTCGCGCCCGCTGAGCTTGGCGAGCTGCTCGCGCGCGGCGCGGTGCTCGGCGGCCGCCACCTGATAGGCCGTCCGGCCCGCCAGCGTCGGGCCATAGGCCATCACAACCACCGACAGGGCAATTGCCGCCAGGAGCGGGACCATCTTCCAGTAACGCATCTGTGTGTTTCTCCTCTTGCTGCCGCCGCTCCTGCCGCACCGCGCGGAAGGCCCCGGCCTTCGCAGCTCCACGAGTGTACAACTATTCTCTAATACGTCGCAGGGGCGCGGCGGTTTTCACTTCTTCGGCGCGATTGTCCGCCCCGGACGCCGCCCCCGACGGCGCAGCGGCCAAGGGCGGCTAATCCGGCCTATTAGCGAAAATAAGTTTACTTATAACGTGCCCATGGCGTATAAGATTCATGTGGGGCGCAGCGACGCCCCCGAAGGTGCACCGTGGAAGCGCGACCCTGCGGCCTGTACGACCCGACGTTCGAGCACGACGCCTGCGGCGTCGGCGCGGTGGCCGACATTGCCGGCCGAGGCCAGCGCCGCGTCGTCGAGCTCGGCCGGCAGGTGCTGGTGAACCTGCGCCACCGCGGCGCCGCGGGAAGCGACGAGATAACAGGAGACGGCGCGGGCATCCTCCTGCGCATTCCCCACGAGCTGCTGGCCGACGAGGCCACCAGGCTCGGCTTCGCCCTGCCCGCCGCGGGCGCCTACGCCGCCGGAATGGTCTTCCTGCCCCGCGACGCCGCCGCGCGCCGGCGATGCGAGGAGGCGCTCGGCGAGGCCCTCGCCTGCCACGAGCTGAACGTGCTCGGCTGGCGCGACGTTCCGGCCGACAACTCCTGCCTCGGCGAGCTGGCGAAGGCGGGCGAGCCGGCGGTGCGGCAGGTGTTCGCCGCCGGGCCGGCCGTGCCCGCCGACGAGCTGGAGCGCCGCTGCTTCCTGGCGCGCAAACGTGCCGAGCGGCTCGTCCGGGAGCGTCTCGGCCCGGCCGGCGAGGACTTCTACGTCTGCTCGCTGTCGGCGCGCACTATGGTCTACAAGGGCATGTTCATGGCCCAGCAGCTCTTCGCCTACTACGGCGACCTGTGCGACGAGCGCCTGGTCAGCCCGCTGGCGGTCGTCCACCAGCGCTACAGCACCAACACGCTGCCGAACTGGCGGCTGGCGCAGCCGTTCCGCTACGTCGCCCACAACGGCGAGATCAACACGCTGCGCGGCAACCGCAACCGGATGCGCGCCCGCGAGATGAATCTGTCCGAGGGCGTCTTCGGCGCCCACGCGGCGGACCTGCGCCCGGTGCTCGACGCGACCGGCAGCGACTCGATGTGCTTCGACAACGCCCTGGAGCTTCTGGTGCGGGCGGGGCGCAGCCTGCCGCACGCGATGATGATGCTCGTGCCCGAGGCGTTTGGCGCGACCTACCACATCAGCACCGACAAGCGGGCGTTCTACGAGTTCCACGCGGCGTTTCAGGAGCCGTGGGACGGCCCGGCCGCCATGGTCTTCACCGACGGCAGGCTCGTCGGCGGGACGCTGGACCGCAACGGCCTGCGCCCCGCGCGATACGTGGTGACCGCCGACGGGCTGGTGGTGCTGGCCAGCGAGGTCGGCGTGGTCGAACTGCCGCCGGAGCAGGTGGCGCAGAAGGGGCGGCTTCAGCCGGGGCGGATGTTCCTGGTCGACATCGCCGAGCGGCGGATCGTCACCGACAGCGAGATCAAGAGCCGCATCGCGCGGCGGCGGCCATATCGCCGCTGGCTGGAGTCCAACCGCATCGAGCTGCGCGGGCTGTTCGCCCCGAGCGAGCCGCGGGCGGCCGACCCGGCCGACCTGACGCGCCGCATGAGGGCGTTCGGCTACAGCCGCGAGGAGCTGGCGATGATCCTGACGCCCATGGCCCGCGACGGGCAGGAGCCGGTGGGCTCGATGGGCAACGACGCGCCGCTGGCGGTGCTGTCGGACCGTCCGCGGCTGCTGTTCGACTACTTCAAGCAGCTCTTCGCGCAGGTGACCAACCCGCCGATCGACCCGCTGCGCGAGGGGCTGGTGATGAGCCTGATGAGCTACGTGGGGCGCGAGCGCAACTGGCTGGAAGAGACGGGCGACCACTGCCGCATGTTGCGCCTGCCGCACCCGATCCTGGCCAACGAGGACATCCAGTGCCTCCGCGCGGCGCGGCGCGAGGACTTCCGCGTCGCCACCGTGCCGGCGCTGTTCGACGCGGCAGGGGAACACCCCGGCGAGGCGCTGCGGCGCGGGCTGGCGGAGCTGATCGACGCCGCCGCCGCCGCCGTCCAGGCCGGCGCCGCGCTGGTCATCCTGTCCGACCGCGACGCATCGCCCGGGCGCGCGGCCATCCCGTCGCTGCTGGCCGTCAGCGCCGTCCACCACGCCCTGCTGGAGCGGAAGCTCCGCGCGGCCGCGGGGCTGGCCGTCGAGAGCGGCGAGCCGCGCGAGGTCATGCACTTCTGCCTCCTGTGCGGCTTCGGGGCCAACGCCGTCAACCCCTACCTGGCCTTCGAGGCCATCGACGAACTGCACCGCCGCGGCGAGCTGGGCGAGGACCTTCAGCCGGGCGACCTGGCCGACAACTACGTCGCCGCCGTCAAGAAGGGCATCCTCAAGACCATAAGCAAGATGGGCATCTCCACGCTTCGCAGCTACCACGCGGCACAGCTCTTCGAGGCCATCGGCCTCGGCCGCGAGCTGATCGACGCCTACATGCCCGGCACCGTCTCGCGGATCGGGGGAGTCGGATTGGAGGAAATCGCACAAGAGACGCTGACGCGCCACAAAGCGGCGTTCCGCGAACCGCAAGCGGACGCCCCTGGCGGGGCGGTTCGGGAACCGCAAGCGGACGCCGAGGCGCCGCACGCCGCGTGCGAGCTGGACTTCGGCGGCGAGTATCACTACCGCACCGACGGCGAGGACCACCTCTGGACGCCGCGAAGCGTCTCGCGACTTCAGCACGCGGTGCGCAACGACGATCCGGCCGCGTGGGCCGACTACGTCCGCGCCATCGACGACCAGGGCCGCCGGCTGCGCACGCTGCGGGGGCTTTTCGAGTTCACGCCGGGTGCGCCCGTGCCGCTGGAGGAGGTCGAGCCAGCCGACCAGATCGTCAGGCGTTTCGTCACCGGCGCCATGTCGCACGGGTCGATCAGCAAGGAGGCGCACGAGGCGCTGGCGGAGGCGATGAACGGCCTGGGGGCGATGAGCAACACCGGCGAGGGCGGCGAGGACCCCGCGCGCTACGTCGGCGGCGCCGCCGCGACGCGCAACTGCGCCATCAAACAGGTCGCCAGCGGGCGGTTCGGCGTGACGGCCGAGTACCTCGCCAACGCCCGCGTGCTGCAGATAAAGATGGCCCAGGGCGCCAAGCCGGGCGAGGGCGGGCAGCTTCCCGGTCACAAGGTGACCGACGAGATCGCCGCCCTGCGCCACTCCACGCCGGGCGTGACGCTGATCAGCCCCCCGCCGCACCACGACATCTACTCCATCGAGGACCTCGCCCAGCTCATCTACGACCTCAAGGCCGCACACGGCGGCGTGGAGGTGTCCGTCAAGCTGGTCAGCGAGGTCGGCGTGGGCACGGTGGCCGCCGGCGTCGCCAAGGGCGGCGCCGACGAGGTCCTCATCAGCGGCCACGACGGCGGCACCGGCGCAAGCCCCTGGTCCAGCATCAAGCACGCCGGCTGCCCGTGGGAGCTTGGCCTGGCCGAGACGCAGCAGGTGCTGCTGGCCAACCGCCTGCGCGACCGCATCCGCGTGCAGGTGGACGGCCAGCTCCGCACCGGGCGCGACGTGGTGATCGCGGCGATGCTGGGTGCCGACTGCTTCGGCTTCGGCACCGTCGCGCTGGTCTGCCTCGGCTGCGTGCTCGTCCGCAAGTGCCACCTCGGCGCCTGCCCCGTCGGCATCGCCACGCAGGACCCGCTGCTCCGCAAGCGCTTCGCCGGGCGGGGCGAGCACGTCCGGCGGTTCATGCTCATGCTCGCCGAGGACGTCCGCCGCATCATGGCCGAGCTGGGCTTCCGCCGCTTCGAGGAGATGATCGGGCGCGTCGAGCGGCTCGACGTGCGCAAGGCCGTGGCGCACTGGAAGGCCCGCGGGCTGGACTTCTCGGCCGTGCTCGCCCGACCGAAAGACGAGCCGTCGTGCGCGCGGCGCTGCGCCCGCCGCCAGGCCGACCGCCACGGCGACCATCCCGACCGGAAGATCGTCGAGCGGATCTGGCCGGACGTCGAGGCCGGGCGCAAGGTGAAGCTGGATCTGCCCATCCGCAACGTGGACCGGACGGTGGGCGCGGCGCTGAGCGGGCGGATCGTCGCCGCACGCGGCGCCGGCGGGCTGGCCGACGGGACGGTCGAGCTGACGTTTCGCGGCTCGGCCGGACAGAGCTTCGGGGCGTTTCTGGCGCCCGGTGTGACGCTGCGGCTGATCGGCGACGCCAACGACTACGTCGGCAAGGGGCTGTCCGGCGGGCGGATCGTCGTGCAGACCCCGCCGCAGTCGCCCTTTGAGCCGCACGAGAACGTCGTGGCGGGCAACGTCATCCTCTACGGCGCCACCGCCGGCGAGGCGTTCCTCAACGGCGTCGTCGGCGAGCGGTTCTGCGTGCGGAACAGCGGCGCCACGGCCGTCGCCGAGGGTGTCGGCGACCACGCCTGCGAGTACATGACCGGCGGCGTGGCGGCCGTGCTGGGCGCCACGGGGCGCAACTTCGCCGCCGGCATGAGCGGCGGGGTCGCCTACGTGCTCGACGAGGCGCAGCTCTTCGACACCTGCTGCAACCTGGACATGGTGGACGTGGAGTACGTCTGGCAGGGCGAGGACCGCGCCCGACTGCACGAGCTTATCCGCCGGCACCTGGAATGGACCGCCAGCCCCCGCGCGCGCCACCTGCTGGACAACTGGCCGCAGATGGTCGGGCGCTTCGTCAAGGTCATGCCCATCGACTACCGCAAGTCGCTCCAGCGCATCCGCCAGCGCGAGCAGCGCTCCGCCGAGCAGACACCCGCCACGGAGGAGGTGTACCGTGGCTAAGACGACGGGATTCATCGAGTACGCCCGCCAGGAGGCGGGCCATCGCCCAGCCGACCGGCGCAGCGGCGACTGGCGGGAGTTCCTCCTGCCGCTGGAGGCGCCGGCCCTGTGCCGCCAGGCCGCTCGCTGCATGGACTGCGGCATCCCGTTCTGCCACGGCACCGGCTGCCCGCTGGCCAACCGCATCCCCGAGTTCAACGACCTGGTCTACCGGGGGCGATGGCGCGACGCGGCCGAAAACCTCCATTCCACCAACAACTTTCCCGAGATCACCGGCAGGATCTGCCCGGCCCCGTGCGAGACGGCCTGCACGCTGAGCATCAACGACGAGCCGGTGCTCATCAAGCACATCGAGTACCAGATCGCCGAGCGGGCCTGGAGCGAAGGCTGGGTCGTGCCGCGTCCGGCCGCACGAAAGACCGGGCGGCGCGTGGCGGTGGTCGGCAGCGGCCCGGCGGGCCTGGCGGCCGCACAGCAGCTCGCCCGCGCCGGGCACGCGGTGGTGGTCTTCGAGGCCGACGAGCGCCCCGGCGGGCTGCTGCGATACGGCATCCCCGACTTCAAGCTCGACAAGGGCGTGCTCGACCGCCGCCTGTACCAGCTCCGCGCCGAGGGCGTGGACTTCCAGTGCCCCGTCCGCGTCGGGCAGGACCTCTCCACCCGCTACCTGCGGCGGTTCTTCGACGCCGTCTGCCTGACCATGGGCGCCGGCGAGCCGCGCGAACTGCCCGTTCCCGGCCGCGGACTGGAGGGCATCCACTTCGCGATGGATTACCTGGCCGCCGCCAACCGCGTCCTGAGCGGCGAGGCGCCCGATCCGATCTCCGCGCGCGACAAGATCGTCGTCGTCATCGGCGGCGGCGACACCGGCAGCGACTGCGTAGGCACGGCCAACCGCCAGCACGCCGCCGAAGTCCACCAGTTCGAGATCCTGCCCCAGCCGCCGCAGCGGCGCCCGCCGGACACGCCCTGGCCCACCTGGCCGCGTATTCTGCGCACCTCCGACAGCCACGAGGAGGGCTGCCGGCGGCGATGGTCGGTGATGACCAAGGCCTTCGCCGGGCGCGGCGTGCGCGTCAGCGAGCTGCACGGCTGCCAGGTCGAGTGGGTGCCGGGCCGGCGCGGCCCCGAGCCGCGGGAGCAGGCCGGCACCGACTTCGCCATGCGCGTGGACCTGGTGCTGCTGGCGATGGGGTTCCTGCACGTTCGCCGCGGGGGGCTGGTGGACGGCCTGGGGCTGAAGCTCGACGAGCGCGGCAACGTGATCGTCGACGCCGATTCGATGACCAGCCAGGAGGGCGTCTTCGCCGCCGGCGACGCCGTGGCCGGGGCGTCGCTGGTCGTCCGCGCCATCGCCGCCGGGCGCAACGCCGCCGCCGACATCGACCGCTGGCTCGCCGAAAACTAGGGACGCACCCTAGTTTTCGCGGGGCGAACCTTCTTTGTGCCCACACCGTCGCGCGGCGAAAACCAGCGCGCCTCCAAGTCTTCCCAGGCCGGTGTCGTGCTCAGGACCGGACGCGAAGCGAACGGGCGAGCATGTCCGGCGAATGCGGAAAGACACGCTCACGCAAACGGCCGTGTGAGCATGACGCCGGGCCGGGAAACGACCGATCGCCCCGCTCCGCTGTGGCTACGCTGGGGCAAGCGATCACGATCGCGATTACGATCACCAGCGGGCCGTAGGATGTGCAGGTTTCGGCCCGCATGGCCGGGTTCTGCACACGCCGCCGCGAGCCGCCCGCGCGCCGGAAACTGGAAAGCTTGCGCAGATTACCAAACTCGGAAAAGTCGGCTTCCCGTGCGCCGGCGCCGCGAAATCGACCAAGAATGCCCCTCGGCCGGTTTGGACGTACCCCGGTACGTCCCAGGTGCCGTTCGAGGCTCCTGCGCCCGGTTCCCGTGCGCCGGCGCCAGGAAGCGGGGCGCCGGTGAGGCGAGCCGGTGGGCGTTTCGGTGCCGAGCCGGGCGCCAGACGGGATTTGGCGGGGCGATCTCCGGCTCGGGGCTGTCCGGGGGCGACCGAGGGGGCGTTCGCCTCTCCTACGCCGAAAAAACGGTAGTAAGCTGCGCGATTCCAGGCGCCGGCCGCGCCGGCGTCGCCCGCCCCCACGCGCGCCGCTGGGCGGTCATCTGCCGAAGCACAGCACGCGCCCGTCGCGGGTGGCGACGAAGAGGCGTCCGGCCGCGGCGGACATGCCGTCGAACGTGGCCACGCCGTCGAACGTCCAGCGAGCCAGCTCGGTGCCGTCGGCCATCGAAAGGGCGACGAGCGCGCTGGACGGCGGCGGCGCGGCGGGCTTGGCGGCGGGGGCTTGCTCGGCGGCCTGGCCGGCGGTCGCGTTCGCCGCCGGCGGCGGGACGGTGCCCGCCAGCCACAGCGTCTCCTTGCCCGCCATCGCGAACGACTGCACGGCGATGGGCAGCGTCCGCGTCGCCCAGAGCCTGGCCCTGGCCGCCACGCGGGCGGGGTACTTGGCGAACTGGCTCGGCGAGCCGATGATCTTCAGTTCGGTGGGCTGGACCCACGGCTCGGGCTCGACCTCGGTGGCGCCGCCCTTGGCCCGCAGGAAGACGCCCGGCCCGCGCTTGTCGGGGAAGAACATGAAGTTGCCCGCCCGCCCGCTGAAGCGCGTGCGCGGGTCCAGCTCCAGCGACTGCTGGAGCGTGTAGGGCACGCCCTGCATGAGGTACTGCAGCGAGACGCGGTCGAAGCCCGCCCACGGCCAGCGGTCCACGGTGTTGGGGTCGCCGGGCGTGATGCGGCCCTGCGGCCAGCCGGGCTGCGGCACGGCCTGGAGCTGGCCCAGCATGTGCCCGTCGGCGGAGCTGAACTCCCAGCCGCCCCCATTCCTCGTACAGGCGGATGCGGCCCTTGTCGGCCACGAGGATGTTGTTCAGCCCCTGCTCCTGGTGGGTGTACCAGAACGTGGGCAGGATGACGGCCTTTTCGCCCTTGATGCCGGCGAAGACGCGCCCGAACCGCACCTTGCCCGTGGCCGCCTCGAGGCCCCAGAACCGCAGCCCGCCGTCGAGGGCGGAGTACTGCCCGGCCATGGCGAACACGGCCCCGTCGCAGGCGAGGACGGACCCGAACACCGGCCAGGGCGACTCGACGCGGTCGTTGACGACGATGCGGCGGTGGGCCGCAGCGGCGTTGAAGCGCCAGGCCAGCGCGCCGTCGCCGGCGCGCAGGCAGTAGAGATACCCGTCATGGCAGCCGAACAGCACCAGGTCGCCGCACAGCGTCGGGGAGCTGTCGATCCGCGAGCCGGCGGCGAAGTCCCACAGCGTCTTGCCGGCCGCGGCGTCGAGGCAGACGACGCGCCCCTCGCCGACCACGGCCGTCACCGCCCGCCCGCCGGCGACGACCGGCTGGGTGCAGCGGGAGCCGACCTGCGCGGTCCACTTGAGCTTGACGCCGCCGGGCGGCAGCTTCAGCGGCGTGCAGCCGGTGCGCAGCGGGTCGTGGCGGAACATCGGCCAGTCCCGGGAACTGTCGACGGGCGGTTGTCGATTGTCGGTCTGTCCGTATGCGGGGCCTTTTTCCAGACGGGCGTCGTCGGCGACGGCAGCGCCCCTGGTGGCCTGGGATGTCTCGTAGGCGACGGCCCCGCGGACCATGGGGTAGCAGCCGATGCACTGATTGGGCGGCGTGTAGAGGCTGTTGTTGCCGAGGATGAAGCCGATGCCGCACTGCCCGCGGATGCCGTGGACGTGCTCCAGGTGCTTGCCGTCCAGGCCGACGATCTCCATCGTCTGCGACAGGATGCAGTTTCGTCCGGCCACGTCGACGTAGCAGCGCCCCGACCAGTTGCGCTCCACGGCCATGTCGAGGGAGGCGACGAACTGCCCGCTGCGCGGATGGATGCCGCCCCACGGGCGCATCAGCGGATAGCCGATGCGCGGGCCGGGCTTGCCCGTCCGCGGGTCGATGCCCCGCCAGCCGATGACCTGCACGTCGCCGGGCGAGGTGGGCGTCTGCTGGTCGCCCCACAGCGTGCCCAGCGAGTCGCGCACCCACAGCAGCCCGCCGGCGCAGGCCAGGCAGCCGAACGCCCGGCGCAGGTCGGCGAACGGCTTGTCCTCGCCCTTGCCCTTGGACTGCGTGCGGACGCGGAGGTACCAGGGCTTCGCCTGGCCGACGACGCTGACGCCGAGATAGCCGCCCTCGTCGAAGCCCAGCAGCACGCCGCCGTCGGGGCAGTCGGCGTACAGGCCGATCCATGCCATCTCGCCGAGGGCCTCGTCCTGGCAGCGCCACACTTCCTTGCCGCCGGCGATATCCAGGCCGACGAATCGCGGCCGCCAGGAGTACACGGGCGTCTTGTTGCCCTTGCGGTCGGTCTGCCCGCCGGTCTGTGTCTTGGTGCCGGTGACGAAGTACACCCGCCCGCCTGCGGCGAACAGGTGCGGCAGGCTGTAGGCCATGGGCTTCCGCTAGCCGAGCGGGGCGACGACCTTCGGATTGGCCGGCGCGGCGAAGTGCCACCGCTGCTCGCCCGTGCGCCCGTCGTAACAGCTCACGGCGTTGGCGTCGCGCAGGAGCAGCGCCGGCCCGGACGGCGACTCGGCGCAGATGAGCTCGATGAGCCGCTCGGGGCGATCGATGGTCCGCAGGACCTCGCCGCTGGCGGCGTCGATGATCGCCACGCCCCCGCCGCTGCCGTGGGCGTACACGCGGTCGCCGACGGCGACGGGGCGGTTGTAGGCCGCGCTGGGCGCGCTGCCCGTGTAGACGTGCTCGTAGGAGCGCTTCCATAGCGACACGCCGTTGTAGGCGTCGCGGGCGCTGATGGTGTTGCGGATGAACACGAACACGCGCCCCCCGGCCGTGCGGATGGCGTGCGACCAGCACCGCAGCTCGTCGCCGGCCCAGCGGAGGCGGTCGGGCACGGTCGTCATGTCGATGCTGTCGCGGCTGACGGGGTTGCAGTCGGGCCCGTGGCGGTGGTGGGTCCACTCGTCCATGCCCGGCGGGCGGGGCTTGGTGAGCTTCTGCCTGGCGCCGCCCGCGCCGGCCGGGAGCAGCACCGCCCCGCCCGGCGCCAGGGCGCGGAGCAGCTCCTCCCTCGGCACGCGACAGGCGTCACTCGACACCGCCAGAAGGTTGGCGAAGTTGTCGGGATAGGGCAGCCTGTCGAGGGTCCAGTGCTCGGCGGTGACGCGCCCGGCCAGGCCGGCCTTGACGGCCGCCCCCCTGACGGCGGCGACGGCGCCGGCGTCGGCGTCCAGCACGTGCACGATGAGGCCCGGCGCTGCCCGGGCCAGCTCCACGGCCAGCGCGGCGCTCGGCGGACCGCCGCCGACCAGCGCGCACAGCCCGGCCCGCACGTTCGCCTCCCGCAGGACCTCCGCCGCTCGCCCTGCCGCCTCGTCGGCCGGGCACGGCCGCCCTGCCACGGCCACCGCAATCATCGCCGCCCCGACCCAGCGCACGCGCGTCACTTCCATGGTCGCACCTTTCCTTCCCGCGGCCGGCATGGTGTCCTGTCGGCCGCCGGCCCTCTCCGCGCCCGATTCTACAATGGGGCCGAAGGCAGGTGTGGGCCGGAGACGTTTCTCGCCGCTTCTCCGGCCGCGGGGGCCGCGGCGGCGCGTTCAGGACGCCGCGAGGACGTTTTCGGCCAGTTTGCGGCCGAGCCGGATGCTCTGTTCGGCGGCCCGGCCGAAGGGGGCGCCCTTGCAGACCACGCTGTCGGCGACCTTGCGGAGCTTCATCGCGGCGGCAAGCTTCTCGATGCTCGCGATCCCTCCGCCGCCTCCGCCGTGGGTCAGGAAGGCGACGTAGGGCTTGGGCGCCACGGGGCGATCCGCCCAGCTTGCGATGCACAGGTCGTCGAAGAACTGCTTCAGTCCGCCGGCCATGTACGTGAAGTAGTCCGGGCTGCCCAGGGCGTAGGCGTCGGCCTTTTTGGCCGCGGCCATGTCCACGCGAGCCTCGTTGGTGTTCACCAGCTCCGCGCGGACGCCGCGGACCTGGCCGATGCCTTCGGCGATCAGTTCGGCCATTCGGCGCGTGTTGCCCTTCTCCTGCGAGTGGTAAACGATCAGGATGTGTTTCACGTTCGCTCCTTCGCGAAGTTGCCGGCGGACCGCCGCCGCCCGCCAGCTTCCCGCGGCATGCCGGGCACGCGCCGCCAGGCGGGCATCCTACCGGGGGCGGCCGGCGATGGCCAGGGGCCGACGGAGCGGCGCAGCCGGCTGCGCCGCGGCAGCGAGCGAAGGTTGATTCCCCGCGCGCGCGGCCCGTATGATGGTTCGTGATGACAGTCGAGGAGACAGTTCGGGGCGTGGACGTCGCGTCGCTGCGGGTGCTGAAGTACCCCGACCCGCACCTGCGCGAGGTCTGCCAGGGCGTCGAGGAGGTGGATGATTCGGTCCGCGCGCTGGCCGAGCGGATGTTCGAGCTGATGTTCGAGGCCCGCGGCGTGGGTCTGGCGGCGCCCCAGGTCGGCGTGCCCATCCGGATGTTCATCGCGTCTCCCACGTTTCAGGACTCCGACCGGCGGGTGTACGTCAACCCGGAGATCGTCGCGGCCGAAGGGACGCAGGACGGCGAGGAGGGGTGCCTGAGCTTCCCGAACGTCACGTGCACGATCAAGCGGAGGAAGGTGGTCACGATCCGCGCGACGGACCTGTCCGGGCGGCGGTTCGAGGAGACCGGCGAGGACCTGGCGGCCAGGATCTTCCAGCACGAGTGCGACCACCTGGACGGCAAGCTGCTGGTGGACCGGATGGGCACGGTGGCGCGCCTGGCCAACCGCCGGACGCTGAAGGACCTGGAGGACCAGTTCACGGGCGAGTGAGGGGGCCGCTCTCGGCGGTCAGCGGTCGGGGACGAGCGAGCTGGCCTTCTCCTTGTGGTCGTAGAACAGCTTGGCGATCTGGTCGGCCGCACTGGCCGCCAACGTGCGCGACAGCTCCTCCCCGTGCGTGGGCGAGGTTTCCACCGAGGCCGGCGTGTCGATGGCGGACATGAGATGACCGGCCAGGCTGTCCTTGGGCCACATGCGGGCCAGCGAATGGTCGGCCCAGCCGTTCTCGATGTCGACCAGCCGGACGCTGACCTGGAGCTGGCCGTGCCAGACGGCCGCGGCCGCCTCGTCGCGGAGAGTGAACCTGTCGATGCGGACGTGCAGGACGATGTCGGCTCCGAGCTCGCGGCCGACCTCGCCGATGCTGAGGGTGTTGAAGTCGCGGCGGGCGGTGATCATGTCGCTGAGAAGCCGGTAGGGGATCGTCGCGCCGGCGACGTGGTTCTTCAGCAGCTCGTCGTTGAGCCTGGCGGTCAGGTCGCTCTTGATCGGCTCGTAGCCGACCGGCTGGAGCACGTCGTCGACGAACACCAGGACCTTCTTTCCGGGCGGGAGCTTGAACTTCGCGGCGACCTTCCTGGGCGGGGCGAACGCCTCGACGGGCCAGGCGATCATCGAGCAGGCCGACAGCCCGGCCGCCGCGAGGGCCGCCAGCAGCGCCGCGCAGAGCGTCTTGCTTCCCGGCAGGGTCATGGATTGGGGACCTTATGCTTGTAGAACTTCTTGGCCACGGTGTCGGCGAAGAGCTGCTGGGCCTTGATGCGGACGTCCCGCTCCGACTCGCCGGGCGCGCCGACAGGGCTTTGCTCGGGGTACGACACGTCGATGTTCTTCTCGGCTCGCCAGACGCGGGCGTCGCGTTCCGGCCGCGACGTGTCGTAAACGCTGACTTCCGCGATGATCCGCCCGCGGTAGACGAACTGGCTGCTCGGCTCGCGCGTGCTGTATTCCACCAGCGTGACGTACAGCACCCGGTCGGCCCCGAAGGACCGCCCCAGCGCCGTCTTGTCGCGCGTGTCCCAGTTGAGGTTCTCGTCCTGGAAGCGGACGATCCGCCGGGCGTCCACGACGCCCTTGACGTGGGCGTTCTTCAGCAGCCCCTGGCCGACCGAAAGGGCCGTGGCCAGCCGCGCGTCGGGATACTCGAAGTCCGTCTGCTGGTCGGAGAAGACGACGACGGCGACTACCTTGTCGGCCAGTCCGTCGTACTCGGCCGGCACCGAGCGCTGCGGCGGGACGAACAGGGAGGCCAGGAAGTCCATGGAGGCGGCGTTGCAGCCGCCGATGCCGCCCGCCAGGAGGCACAGCAGGATGGTCCGCTTCCAGCACATGGCTCTGTCACCTTCGCCGCGGTCAGCGCAGCGGCAGCGTGCCGCCGGCCAGGCCCCAGGCGACCTTCAGCCCCCAGCCGCCGAACAGTCCCGCCGCGGCCGCGACCGCCCACCACCCGCGCGGGCGGATACGCCCCAGGACGTTCCGTCCGCCGGCCAGCTCCGCCGCGCCCGCCAGGGCCACGGCCGCGACGATCAGGAACGCCGCCACGCCGAACGGGTGGGCCTCGAACGCCTTGTCCATGCGCCCGCGGGCCATCCAGGCGAACGACGTCGTCAGCCCGCAGCTCGGGCAGGGGTATCCGGTCCGCGACAGGAACGTGCAGCCGGGCAGGCCCAGCTCAGTGTGCGTGCCGAAGCCGCCGGCGTGGGGACGCAGCGCCGCGGCCAGGGC
>Ga0172362_10003177_pt1 | contig 14178 bp, 14 predicted proteins | sample LakKivs1_kivu2a2_FD_114534 | JGI IMG/M metagenome (GOLD analysis project Ga0172362, IMG submission 114534) | Sediment microbial communities from Lake Kivu, Rwanda - Sediment s1_kivu2a2 | ecosystem: Environmental > Aquatic > Freshwater > Lake > Sediment | place: Rwanda: Western Province, Lake...
GAAAAGTTCGTTAAACCTTGTTGAGTTTTTTATGCTACTAAGCCATGCTACAATTTTTTTGAATGGCATATTGGCGATGCTTTCGTTAATAACCTTCATGATAATGTCAAATTCAGTTGAGTCAAATAAATCGAATCTTGTTCGTTTTCCATTTCCATCTTTTACTTTCATGGCAAAATTCTTGAATTTTATTGGTGAGCAAACGTTATCAGATATTGCTTTAATAATTGGATAAGACATATAAATATGTGCTTCTGGTTCAGAAATTGATTCTGGGGTCCAATTAGAAAAAATTTTACTGATTTTCTCAAGATTTTCTTCATCTTTTTTTGTGCTATATCCAATTCTAATTGGAGTTGCACTGAAACCAATTAAACAGGATTTCCAATTTAGTTTGGCATACATTAAAAAGTTAAAAGATGTAAAGTTAGTTGCGCTATGCATTTCATCGTGCAATATAAGAATTGGAGAATATTCAAGAATTATTTCTTCATATCTCCTTTCTTTTACTAAAAATGTCCTATTAATAAAAATAATAACAGTTTTAGATACATCTGGAGGAGAATGCAATACTTCATTCCAATTCGGATTTTTGTTAGATATAAATTCAAAAACATTAAATTTATCTAAGTCAATTGCTCCAATATCTTTAAGTATAAACTTTTTTTCTTCATCAACAATCCATTCTTTCTTACCATTAATTTCTACATCAGTAAAAATTAAATCTAATAATATATTCTTTCTCTCAGTAAAAATTAATATACTCCTGCTACTAATATTAATATCAGATTCAATTTTATTTAACATATCACTTGCACATTGTAAAAGAACCAACGATTTACCTGACCCAGTAGCCATAGATATAATACCATTTCTAAAATTAGATTCCCTAATACATTGATTTGCAGTTTTTTGTACTGGAGATGGGTAAGATTCTTTTAATTTGTGTAATTTTTCAAGTCCACTTGATGACAGATTAATAGTTGTATCAATTTCTCCTTCAGAAGATAATACAAAATCAATAATTCCATTTATTTCTTGATTGTCAGATACCTTTATTTCCTCACATATTTCTTCAATTGATAGTTTTTTTACTACAAATAGTTCCTCAATTTCTTTTTCAATATAATTTAATTGAATAGGGGTAATATCTATATCAGGAATATCTTCAGATATATCCTCTCTATCTAACTTCTTAAAAGTAATATCTCTAAGAAGTTCAAACTTTCTTCGTATGAATTCCATTTTTTTAATAATAAAAAAATAAGCTTATTTTCTTTCATTTTTTATTATAACAATAATAATTATGCCAACTCAAATAATCACTCATTCCCAACGATATTTCTATTTTTTGACCAACATATGGGTCTATAGTCGATTTTTTTTCATCAATTTTAACTATCTTTCCATCATTACTCATTATTGTCCATGACCCCTTATCAAAACTACTATGTAATGATTTTGACAATAACATCCCATTATCTGTATCATATGTGCCACCTAATTCAACTGGATATATATGACAAGCATCACACTCATATTCATCAACACATGTAATTGCACATTGATGATTCCAATAATTAGAAACATTTTCTCTAAATTTTTTTTGTTTTTTTCTGATACTCTCTTCTCTTGTTTGAATAGTATCAAATAAAGATAGATAATCTATAGCAGTATCAGATAAACCTCTTTCCTTACATATTTTTATCCAATCTTTATTACCTTCTTTTATTAATTGATATCCAAACTTTAACATTTTTTATAATACGTAAAAATCTTTTAAATTATAATTATTCAAGAATAATATTCATTAAAAGCCGCAGTTTTTCTTTCTAAATACTCTACGATACGATTAATATCATCTGGATTTGTGGGTATAGGTAGCTCTATATTCTCAATTGTTGTTTTTGAAACATGTTGTAAACCACCTCCTTTTTTTGTTACTTTAAATAAGTTTTGAAAACTTTTTAGAAGAAAAAATATAAAATCATTACTCAAAACTCCTTTTGTTTTTAATGAAAAACAATCACAATTTGTGCAAATCTTCTCATTTTTCCTACTTACAAATCCAGCATCTCCTCCTCTACTCATTAAGCATATATTTGGTTCAGTATTAAATTCTGAATAATATCCAAGATATTTTTTTCCACCACCTAAAACAGGATATTTATTTTTACTATCTTTCTGTTTCACAACCTTAGAATTTATATTCTTGCCAAGATTTATTTCACAAAACTCAATAATTTTTTTAGGTTTCATCTCAATATCCTTAGTAATTAAATTCCATTGTTTAATAATAAATAAATCATAAATTTTATCAGGGTTCTTTTTATATTCCTTATTAATTTCATTAATCTTAATTTTCAATGGAATATCAGGTAAATATGAGATGTAATGAGCTAATTTAACTTCATCAACAAACTCTATATATCGTTCATTCAATAAATATCTATATAAATCATCTGCATGTTTTACTGCTATGTCAATCTGATAATTTTGTCTTTCAATATCAAATGTAATAAAATCTGGTTTAACATCAGATTCTCCAAAAATATAATCACAAAATTTGACTATTCTTTCTTGTTCTTCCATATTAATTGGTATTGTAATTTTAGTCAAATCAACTGAATAATTTGACAAATGTTTTAAGCCTCCTCCATGTTTTTTATTTCTAAATTTTTTTTCAAACAATTTAACAATATAAAATAGATAATTATTATCCAGAGTTGAAACCTTAGACTTTAAAGAAAAACAATCTGAATTAATGTAAATTTTCTCATTTCTCCTTAAAACTCTTCCAGCTTCTCCTCCGTTATGTATTAGACAAACATTTGATTCTGTATTATATTCTTTGTAATATCCTAAATATTTTAATCCACCACCCATAACAGGATACTTATTCGTTTCATCTTTTATTGACTTTGTTTCGGATGTCACCGAGATACCTCTTCCAATATCACATACTTTTTCAATTTCTATCCACTCACAAGGTATTACAAATTGTTCTTCTTCCGTGCTTTCTTCCTGACCGAAATAATCTTTTGGATCCAAAGAATACTTCTTATTTTCAATCTGCTCTCTTGTTATAGTTCCTAATGACTTTACATACATAGGCTTATTTCCCTTACCCTTATCCTCCATCTTAAAATATCCCTCAACAAACTCTACACTTGCAGTTGGAATACCTTTTTTAAAGAAAATAATTGCTGTATCAAAAGATGTTGTCTCAAAAATTCCTTTTGGTAATAATACTATCTTCCATATATGCGAAAGATTCATAAATTCAAATCTAAAATCTCTCTCCCAACTATTTTTTTTAGGATTATTTCCATTAATCAATATACCTCTATCAATAACTAAACCACATCTACCCTGATTTTTTAAAGCTCTTAAATATAGCATCATAAACTGTGCAGTTGAATTTTTAACAATACCAGCTTTTCCTTTATCTAAAGAACCCCAATAAGATTCAAGTATAACATTCTTTGATTGATAATCTTGCATTTCTTTTAAACCTACAACATTTCCATCAGGTGTAATAAATGCTCTAACTACTTCAGTTTTAGCACCATAGGGTGGATTTCCTCCACCTACATCAATAGCATTCAAACGTAAATTAATATTTGGATTATTATCTTCATCAGTATTTAAAATACTTAATGAGTTTTTCTTCTCAAATTTTAATAACATATCTGAACAACGTGCCTGAATCAAAATGTTTAAACATAAAAGCTTATAGGTTTTTGAATCTAATTCTATACCTCTCATCTTAGTAGAAGAATATTCTTTTAATATTTTTTGACATTCCTCTCTTGTAATTTCTCCTTTTTCAATCATCTCAGAAATTCCTTTTCTCTGATATTCCATATTAGTATAGAAAAACCCTCCTGTTCCACAAGATAAGTCTGCAAATACCTCATTTAACTCCGGTTTTAATTCATCAATAATAAACTTACAAATATCTCTCCGAGTGAAAAATTCTCCATTCTTTTTTCTATCAGCATCTCCAGTGTCTTTTAACATATCTTCATATGCTTTTCCAAAACCATCAAAGTTAGTTGATAACTCAAAAATAGATTTTCTGTTGTCCTCAGGACCATCATAAAGGACTAAATCAATTTTTTCCATTAACCTAAATAAAACCTTACCAAAATTAATAGAATAAGAATCAGAAACATTATTATCAAGAATATGAAATTTAGTAATACTCTCAATCGGAACAATACTATTTAAATTTTTACTTCCATTAAGAGTTGTAGAAATCATAGTCCATAAATAAGGATGCTTAGCTATTTTAGTAAAAGTACAAGGTGATAAACCATTTAAATCAATTTCAGTAACATTATTTGTTTTCTTCTCCCGAATATGTCTTTTGTAACCATAAATTTTTGACCAAAGCTCAGAATAAATATCTTTTACTTTGTTTTTAGCTAATTCATCATTACCAACAATTGCTTTTTCTAAAGCTTTATTAGCTTCTATTAAAGCCTTCTTTGTCTCATAAAAAATAACTGAAAATTTATCACTATTCCCAAATTTAAAAATAGGAATTTTAACAGACTCATTGTAATACTCTAATTTATCTTCCAAATTACTTAATACCATAAGGTTAATAATTTCAAATAAAGCATCTTTTCCTGTAATGTTATAGCTTGAATCTCTTAAAATATCATATAACCCCTTAAATAAAGAGGACCAAGATGATTGTGTAGAAGCCATTCTAATATTATCTCTAATATTTTCTTCAAACTGATTTTTCTCAACCTCAGGATTCTCAATAACTGCATCTCTTACAATATCTCCAATTGGTATAACTAATTCTTGTTCAAAATCTGATTTTCTTTCAGGCTCACTGACAAAATTTCCAGTAAATATAATTAATTCTTCATTAATATCTGAATTTTTCTTAGAATTTTTTTTAACAGTTTTTTTAACCCTCTTAAATAAAAGGTCTGTTAAAGTATCATCTGATAAAGACATTTTAATTATTTTGTAATTAATAAAAAAATTAATCAATTTTTATAAATCATAAATCCCTCTTTAAATTAATTTTTCCAGTTCCTACCTTACATTGATATCCCTCTGGACATCTATAATATGTAATCATACCCTCCTCCGGACAATAAGCCTCATAAGGACATACAACAGGATTAATTAATCTTTCATTGGGACAATAATATCCAATTGGACATTTTTTAGGCTCACTTAGCCCTCTAATACAATAACTTCCCATTGGACAAGGTATTGGGTCAATCATTTTTTCCTCCGGACAATAATATCCAATTTTACAAAGTATTGGTTCTGTTAAACCATAATCAGGGCAATAAGTTCCCTTTGGACAATTTTCTGAATGAGATAATCCTTTCTTAGGACAATAGAATCCTTTTGAACATTTTATCCAATAATTCATTCCTTCATGTGGACAATATGAACCAATCGGACATTCAATTGGTTCATCAATATTTTTTAAATTACAATAATGTCCTTTTGGACACAATTTTTTATAGCCTTTCTTAAGATAAAAACCTGGTGAAACTTCATCGCTATAAAACCAAATCAAATAAATATTAATTAGACATAATATTGATATTATTGTCAATGTAAAGTTCATTTTATTATTAAAAATTATGCTATATTTTTATTCAATTTTTATATTAAAAAAAAGATGAATAGTATTATAGAAAAATGGGTGGTATATGTTCAAATATGAATAATAATTTATATGAACAAGAAAAATTTGTTCGTAGAAATATTATGAAATATAATGATAGATTGGGATATAAATATTCAAAAGAACAAATTGAGTGTAAATTAAGACAGGTATATAATGGGAGTGTTTGTAAGAAGAGTGGGACATTTATATCTGATAGAGATTGGAGAAATGTTAAGAAAAATTGATAAATTAATTTATATAAATTAACAGAGAGAAAATGAATAAATTAAATAAAATTGGATTTATCGTGATGATGATATGGGGGGTTTATCCAATATCAACATATTATCAAAATATTATAGAAATTCAAGATTGTAACAAATTTTTAAATGATAAAGTAAAATACGACATGCCTGTTCTTTTACATTTCTCCGTTTATTCAACATTATTTTCATCATTTTTAATAACATATGATTTATACAAAAATAGAATTAATAAAATCTTAGGGATGATGATATCTGGGACTGTTACAACAAATGTACTTACTGGATTTATTCTATTTTATTCAATAATGATCCCAGAATCAATAGTAAAAGGATGTTCAAAAAATGTTATTTTTACTGTATTAGTAACATCATTAATTACTGAATTAATTTTATTAGGTCTTGTTTTATTAAGTTTAATTGGGGTTTTTATCTTACTTGAGGGTATATTTCATCTTGTAAAACATTTAATTATACTACCAATTATACAAAAAAATTTAAGACAAATATTTATGCTATTTTTGACTGCTTGGTTGGGATTATTAATATGGAGTATTATTGTATTTGAGAAAAATAGTGCAATATTATCTCTTGGGATAATTCAAATATTTTTTGTTTCTATGTCAATGTATTTTTTAGATAAAAATTATACCACAAGTTTCAGAAAATATTTTAGAATAGTTACTATACTTGGTATAGCAATATTTATTATGGATATTATTTTAAATAGATTAACCATTTTTGGAATAATATCTTTCTTATCTGTTCCATTTTATATAACATATTTTGGAATGAAAAAAACAGTAAAAATATATGAAAGATATTTGGTAAATAAAATGACTGAAATGCAAGATATTCCAACTGAACCACCAGCAATCTACGCAAGTGGTCAAGTTTATAATAGTTGTTTTTATGATACTAAGTATCATAAAAAATTGATAATAAAATTTTAGCTAAAAGTTTATTAGTCGTTTTTTTATGATAAGTATCATAAAAAAATTGATGGTTCAAAACATTAGTTGTATTAATATAATTAAGGTTACTATGTTCAATAATTTGAGAAAATTTATTCGCAGAAATGCAGACGAACTTGACTACTTTTACCTTATCGGCACCACAAAATACAATTCAGGTGAAGATAATATCAACGCCATTACCCGTATAAAATACAGGTATTACAATGGTGAATTTGACAAACTTGATGAGAAATTGATTAAGTTGTTTGATGAACTTGACAAATATCCAAAAAATAAAAATCTTGTCAAGATGAGGAGAATGTTATCTGATGAGATCACTCAGCCAGATGATTCTATCACTGAATACTTGAAGATTCTTGTTGAAAATCAAAATGTTCTAACTATTGTGAATGTCTTGAAACATTTAAAAATATTGATGATACCTCAAGTTCTTCGCTTCATTATTATCCACGTTGCTTCACGATACAAAAATGACTACGCGGATTTCTTTATGAAAAGAAGACCAGAAATCATCAAAACATTCTTCAAGATTTTCTTCAAGTATCTCTACGACACCAACTTCAAAGACCAACAATATTTCTTTGATACAATCAAAGATTGTTTGGCTATTGTTTTAAGAAACAATTCTATTGAAATTGTTCATTATATTTTGACATTGTTAGGTTACAAGAGATTGCAAACGCAAGTGGATTTTGAAATAATTTCTGCAGCTTCAACTGGTTATCACAATCACAATTATGAAATATGTCAATGGTTTAAGTTGTATGTGAACTGGAAAAGTGAAAAACTGGAGAAAACTCCTGAATATTTTATTCATGAATTTTTTACAGATAAAAAGAGACTTGTCAAAAACCCTATGAAAAATTATCATTTAGATGATACTTCCTTCCCAATCTACAAAAATGTAAAATGGTATAGTAGCAGTTACATACCTGTTTTTATTGAAAACAGTTCATTGGAACTGCACACTGAATATACCTACGATTATATTCGTGAGAAAGTGGTTAACAATTATTTAATGCGGCTTCAAAACCAAGTGTTGGGGATTCAATCGGAATTTCAGGAGGAAAGTCAAAATGTATAGGGCTAAATTTTTCGTTATAAGAATGTGGGAAAAATGGGTCCATTATTATTATTCTAATATATTTTTTATAAATAAATATAATTATGAAACATTGTTTAATTTCTCTTTTATGTAATGAACTACCTTATCTAAAACAAAAATTAAATTTCTTATACCATTACTTTAATCAAATTATATTTATTGACTATGATATCTTAAATAAATGCAATTCTAAAGATGGAAGCATCCAATTTATCAATGATTTTGATGATTACCAGAATAAAATTACTTTAATTACAGACTTTAACCCTGAAGATATAGAAGAATATAATGGATATTCTATAGTTGAAAAACAAAAAATGTTTGCTTATGCTTCAAGATTTATTGAAGATGATAATGAAATAATATGGGCAACAGATTTAGATGAATTCTTTGAGAAAAATTTAATAGATAGAGTTGAAGAATGTTATAATGAAGATGAAGAATTGGTAAGCATTGATGTTCCACATATTAACTTTGTTTATAATCAATATAATCTATTTTATTATCCACATTTATTTTACATAGTACCAAGGATAACTCGACATGTTATTGGTAAAATATATGGTCATTGTAATTTTGTAACTTATGGAAAAACAAAAAAAATTAGTGATATTTTTCTTTATCATTTTGCTTATGTTGGATATAAAAGATGTAAGCATAAATTGGAATTATTCAATAAAAATAATAATAAGCATCAGCAAGAAGAATGGTTGGAAAAGTATATGAATTGTTTGGAAAAAGGTGACAAATATATTGAAATTAATCATCCTGGAAAAATTGGGATAATGAGTGTAAAATATGAAGGAAATTACCCTGATTATATTGATATTAATACTATGATAAATGAATTAAATTATTATGAAGAAAAAGAAAAAATATTTGAAAATGATATGTATCTACTTTTTAATGAAAAAGATAAAGACTTATTTAAAAAATATATTGAAAATTCAACCACATATTTTGAATTCGGAAGCGGCGGTTCAACTTTTTACGCGAATTGTTGTGAAAATATAAAAAAAATATATTCAGTTGAAAGCGACAATGATTGGATAAATAAAATAAAGAAGAATATTAATGTCGATAAAATAAATTTTATATATGTTGATATTGATTCTAAGCCAAATACATATGGAAGACCTGGGAATACTCCTCCAGCTGGTGAGATTGAACCAGTTAAACCATCTGATGATATTGAAGCTAAAAAGTGGAATTATTATAGTGAATCTTTTAAGAAGCTTACTATATTTGAGTTTGAGGAGATTGATTTATTTTTGGTTGATGGTAGATTCCGTGTAGCTTGTTTATTAAAAATGTTTGAGTATTTGAAGGAAAATCAATTAATATTATTCGATGATTTTAAGTCAAGATATTGGTTCCATGAGGTTAAAAATTATTTTGATATAATTGATGAAGTTGAAGGAGGACAGATGGTTGTTTTAAAGAAGAAAGAGGTTGAAAGACCTACAACTGAAATTATAAAAAAATATGAAATAGATTATAGATAAAAATTGGTTTAAAAAAAACTTAATTATAATAATTATAAAATGAAGTATTCATTACTTATTTCTCTTGTTTTTTACGTAGCAACAACATCTGCGATTACGGCAGATATTTATTCAAATGCTCAATGCTCCGGAACTCCCCAGATGTCAATGACTTATACATTAAATGTTTGTAAGGATGTATCTCAAGGAGGTTTTGCAGCATCAATGAAGCCAACGGTATGTAACGCTACATGGGCTGCAGTTAATAGCTATACAGGAACAGCTACATGTTCTGGAAGTGCATCTTCTGTTCAGACAGGTGTTCCAGGAACTTGTATTAATGATGGAAGTGGTTCATATGTAAAGATTGATTGTGCCGATCCTTCTCCTCAACCGATTAAGTCAGGTGTTTCAGAGATTTCTTTGGGTCTTGGAGCATTATTTGTAGTAATTGGAGCATTATTACTTTAATTTTTTTATTAGAATAATTTTTATTCTAATAATTAAAGAATAATACCAGATAGGTTTATTTTTCCATCTGGTAGTAAGTAAGTTGCAGATATATTTTCGTTATAAATTACACCATATATAATATATTTCATCATAGTTCCAGCAAATTGATTTTTATATCTAACAACATCTGTTATTGTTTGATAGGGAGCATCTTTAATTTCTTCGAATAAGACTATAATATCCATGTAATTTATTGTAAAATATGTTTTAATATCTTATTTATGAACATTGTGTCTTCTTTATTTATTCCTCCACCTGAAAAATGTCCCCAAACACCAGGTATAATAACTAACTTAGAATTATCTATCAATTTAATCTCATCACAATTATCATCCTTAGGAAAATATAAATCATTATCAGGTGATATTATTATTGTCTTAGCCTTTATTGCCTTCATAGCCGCATTAAAATCTCCCTTATAAACAGGATTATCACTTACATCCCCATGTTGCCACGTCCAAATATGTGCCAATAAATTTTGTTTATTTCTCTTCAAGAAAAACGTTTCCCAGAATCCAATCAAAAAATCTTCCAATGATTTATACCCCAATACTTCCCACTTTCTCTGCTTATAAAATTCTTGAGTTAAACCCCAACCTGCATATACCCTCGCAAAAGACTTTATCAATTTTTCATCACTATCTGCTAAATGCAATATATTTCTCAATCCCTCCAAAAATACAAAATTATGCGGCGAAGTTCTTGCTGAACCACAAAATGGAACAATACTCTCTACCATATCTGGAAAAAGAGTAGCCCATTGATAAGTCTGCTGCGCACCCATCGACCAACCTGTTACTAATTTTATTTTATTTATATTAAAAACCTCTGTTACTAAGCGATGTTGAGCGATTACATTGTCATATAAAGTAATATTTAATCCATTAGATGAACATGATTGTCCATTATTAATCATAGCGATGATAATAATGAAATATTTAGTAGGATTTAGGGTCATATCTTCACTTATTAGCCATTCATTGTCAGATATAAAGCCAGAATACCATGTAGGATAAATGATAACGTTATCTTTATTATCATTTAGATTGCCAAATGTTTTGTAGGCTATTTCTGCGTTTAAAATGGTTTTACCTGATTGTAATTTTATCTCATCAAAAGTATGAGTTAAATAGGACATATTATTTTAAATAATTATTTAATTATTTTGTGACGAAAAAATATATGATAAAATAATGGATGGAAAAACAATTGAAGAACTCAAACGTTTTTTGAAAAAGAATAATGCATCAGGTTATTCTAAAATGAACAAGGAAGAGCTTGTTAAATATGCTAAAAAAGTTCAAAGAGGTAGTGCTAATAACAATATGAATGTTAATATTTCTTTGAAGGAACAATTAAAAAATACTCCTTACAAAAACTTGCAGAGAGAATATATAAAAATTAAGACAATTAAAAATACTATTCATGGTGCTCCAACTATTACAAGATCTATGAGTGTAATGGATTCTACACCACAAAATGCAAGAAATGAGCAGCATCGTGCGATTATGATTGATGAGATTAGTAGATTTTATGACCAATATAAAACTAATAAAAATTATAGAAATAAGGTAAATAAACTTTTGAATGAAAATTCAAATGAAGTTATGTTAAATGCAAGTAATAATATGTCATAAAAAATTGATAGTTAAACAACCTTAATGCTCATAATATTAAGATATCATGAGTATCAAAAGTCCTAAACAATTTATCGGTGACGAAAATTTTACAAATTTTATTACTACTAAAAAAATAGACAGTCTCAAATTCTCAATTAATTGTTGTCAATTTGATATGACAGACTCTCTAAAAAGATTAGGTGGCTCTTCCTGCATGATTCGTCTTGAAGGAAGAAGCTATTTATTTTTCAATTCAAATACCACTTTTTTCTCCAATGAACCACTCAAATCAACTGATAATATTATCATTGAATATGAAGAGGAATATAGCAAGATTATCACAAAACTTGAAAAAAATCATCCTGAACTTAGCAAACTTGAAGTATTAAATAAATATATTCAATGTGGAACTTTTACTACAATTTTACTCAATGAGAAAAATGGTATGTATTATACTACAGAGAAAGATTACAAGTATCGGGTTTTGATTGATATTACCGTTTTTAATAAGATTGCATTGATGCCTCAATATGTATTGAGAGAAACACCGTGTGGTGATTTTAAGTTATTATATCCTTATGTTTCTTATTCTGCAACTATGAAAGAATTTTATCCCAATTTATGGGAAAAAATCGAATATTGTCAGATTAATCATGTCATTACTTATGACTTATTTCTTGAAATAATATCAAAATGTGTTGCAAATTCTCTTCAAACAATCATATTTCCTTATGAAAGAATCTTCAAAGATGCACGTCAATACACTTCTTATTTATATTTAATGATTGAAAATTTTGAAAATAAAAAGAAGGTTAAGCACTTGCATTATGATTTTAATGTAAAAGTAAATGAAAGTGAATGTGAAATGATTATTAAAGATGCTAAAACAAATCCAGATATTATTGTTACATTAATTCGTTATATGAACTACGATTATGTCAAAAATAACTATTACCTGTTTGATATCCTTACTAAAGAAAAAATAAAAACTTCACCAAAGATAAAAGAGAAGAAAGAAATCATTCCTTCTCCAATTTCTGTCGAAGAAGCGAATAAAAACGCTCAAGAATTAATTGATGAAGAAGAACGCATACAAAAGAAAAAACAAAAAAAGAAAAAAACTAAAAAATCACCAAAAGAACAACCTGATTTATCAGATAAAATAAAAGAAAGTTTATTGGATGAATCTAAGGAAAGTATCCAATTACCAGATTTTTTTGGGACAGTTAAGGATGAGTTATTATGTGAATTGGATGGATTGGAAGAAGAATTGGAAGAAAGAAATTGTTTTTCTCCAATTGAAGAAGAATTATTGGAATCAACAAATTCTTCTCCAATTGAAGAAGAATTATTAAATGAATTGGAAAAAAAAGTTTTAGACCCAATGGTGAATGACTTACTTCAATATTCTGATGTTGATATTCTAACAGACAATTCTTATTGTCAAGTTGGAAGTGAAGAACATCTACGTAGAATGCAAGAATGGGATTTAACAAAAATTATTCCTAACTTGTATTGTCTGCCGAAAGAGTATTTGATTTCAATGTTTTCTCAGAGGAGGTATCAGCCAGCTTGGTCTTTTGACTTTAATTATAAATCATAGTTTTAATGTTACAGAGAATTCAAATACTCCTTTTTTTTCTAATTTTAGTTTGGATATAAATTCATAATTATATTTTCTATCTTCTTTCAGGAATTTTTTTATTTTATTCTCGCACCAATATTTTTTCCCAATTTCTTCAAAAGTATTCGGTATATTTTTTACATAAACAGATTTGTTTTCAATAATATTTGTAACAAAACCCTCTTTTACGTCTCTTATATCCAGACTAAGAAACATTTCATTTTCTCCGAATAAATGTTTTACACCTTTTAACATTTCAAACGCCGATTTTTATATAGTGAAAAATATATAAAAATAATTTATTATATTACCTTAATGAATAACGAAGAACTTATTAAGGAAATAAACATACTAAAAGTGGAATTGGAAAAAACTAAAAATGAATTAGTTGAAACCAAAGAACATTTAAAAAAATATACTGCCCCATCAAATATGAAAAAATACTACCAAAATCATAAAGAAGAAATTATAAAAAAGGTAAAAGAATATAAAGAAAAAAATAATTATAAACCGAATATAGATAAGGAAAAAAGAAAAGAATATAATAAAATAGCATATCAAAAACGAAAAGAGAAAATGGAAAAAGAGAAAATTGAAAAGGAAAATATTTAGAAATTAATAAATTAATTATATAAAAAATTACTTAAAAATATTTTCTTTAGTATATTTATATAATGGTTAAAAAGAAAAAACCAAAGGAAACATTCCAACAATTTAGGAATAATGAAAAACCTACCTATAAAACTTTAAAAATACCACTCAAAACTATTTTACTTAATCGTGATATTATACAACCAGTTATAAATAATTTAGTTTTTGAAATGAATGATTTAGTTATTCATACTTATCAATTTATTCGATTGTATATTTTGAATTGTTATACAAACAACAAACCATTACCAACAATAGACGAAACATTTATTTTGTATTGTATCAAAAC
>Ga0172362_10003178_pt1 | contig 14178 bp, 13 predicted proteins | sample LakKivs1_kivu2a2_FD_114534 | JGI IMG/M metagenome (GOLD analysis project Ga0172362, IMG submission 114534) | Sediment microbial communities from Lake Kivu, Rwanda - Sediment s1_kivu2a2 | ecosystem: Environmental > Aquatic > Freshwater > Lake > Sediment | place: Rwanda: Western Province, Lake...
AAAATTCCTTTTAAAAACGTTTATTTGCATGGCTTGGTCAGAGATAAAGACAGACAAAAAATGTCCAAATCAAAAGGCAATGTGATTGATCCTTTGGCAGTGGTTAAAATCTATGGAGCTGATGCTTTAAGAATGGCTTTAATTATTGGAAATACGGCAGGCAATGATACCGCTATTTCTGAGGAAAAAATTAAAGGATATCGAAATTTTGCCAATAAAATTTGGAATGCTTCCCGTTTTGTTATCAGTAATTTAAATGATTATGACGGGAAAAAACCAAAACTGAAGACAAAAGACAAAAAAATACTGACGGACCTTAAAAAAATCAAACAAAAAATAACAAAAAATCTGGAATCTTTTAAATTCTCTTTAGCCGGAGAAACTCTCTATCATTATTTTTGGCATATTTTTGCTGATAAAATTATTGAGGAAATGAAAATAAGAATTAAAGAAAATCAGGATAAAAAACAGGCCCAATATATTCTTGATACTATTTTGAAAGACTGCCTGAAAATGCTTCATCCTTTTATGCCTTTTGTCACTGAAGCTGTTTGGCAAAAAATCCCGCATTATGAAAACAAAAAAAATAATCTCTTAATAATCGCTCAATGGCCTCTATGAGTTTAATTTTTATTTTGGCGAGCTTTATCGGACTCCTACCCATCATTCTCTGGTTGCTGTTTTTTTTATGGCAGGACATAAAAAAACCTGAACCTCTTCGTTGGATCGTTATTCTTTTTCTATTGGGTATTGCCATTACTCCCTTTGTTTGGATTTTGGAAAATTATCTTCTTAAATTGTTAAAAATTAATGCCTCAGATGCACTACCGCTTATTGTTGCTATTTTTGTTTATTTAATGATTGCCGCAATTGAAGAATTGGCAAAATTTTTTACCGCTATCGTGGCTTTGAGAGGAAATAAACATTTTGATGAAGCAATTGATGCAATGATTTACTTAATTGTTTTAGCTTTAGGCTTCGGGGCAATAGAAAATATTTTAGTTGCCTACCAAGAAATCGCTTGGGGAGCGAGTTTTTTGCCAACTTTTCAAATAATAAGCCTGCGTTTTGTTGGCGCCAATTTGCTTCATGCCTTAAGCTCGGGTATTATAGGCTTTTTCTGGGCTTTAAAATTGGTAACCGGTAAAAAGAAATATTTAGGAATTGGATTATCATTAGGAATTCTGTTGCATTGGTTCTTTAATATTGCTATTATAAAATTAGGCGGCGATGCTGTGTTTATAATAAGCCTTGTTCTATTCTTAACTTGTATTTTTCTCCTTTGGGCATTTGATATTTTAAAACAAATCAAAAAACCGATAAAAATTCACGGGTAATTATCTATAGGTGATGCTGATATACTATAATGCGATGCTAATATACGAATGCATACTAATAATACGAATAACAAATTATACTTTTGGATTTTGACTTTTAGTTTTGACTTTTGCCTTTTGCCTTTTGAATTTTAATAATATATAAAATAATTTAATCAATTAATAATTTAATAATATTATGGCAGAAAAAATTGTTTCCAAAAAAATTAATAGAGAAGAAAATGTTTGGCCCGCCTCAGAAGAAGAAGGCGAATTAGCGATTGACCTTTATGAAAATAAAGACGAGCTCATTCTTCAAGCAGCCATTGGCGGTGTCGCCATTAATGATTTAGATATTTCTATAACAAATGATATGATTACCATTAGAGGCAGAAGAAATCGAGAAGATAAAAAGAAAATTGACAAATTTTATTATAATGAATGTTTCTGGGGTCCTTTTTCCCGATCTTTAATCTTACCTCAAGAGATAAACGCCGATAAAGCAAAAGCAACGGTTAAAAATGGATTGCTTAGCATTTATCTGCCAAAATTAGTCAAAACCAAAAAGAAAACTTTAAAAATTGAAGAAGAATAGGATGTGCCGCGGTGGCGGAACTGGCAGACGCAATAGGTTTAGGACCTATTAGGGTTTTCCCTGTGGGAGTTCAAATCTCCCCCGCGGCACCCTAAAATAAATATTTTAATTAAAAACTCCGTTTTAAACGGAGTTTTTAATTAATTATTATGGCCTATCCCATAATAAAAAACTTCGTTTATATTTTAAATGTCCCTGTTGCTACCCAGCTAACTACAAAGTTAACTAATGCTTTAGCAAGTATTGCAATTGCAATGCCTACTAATGCATAAATAATATTTTGTAATGCAGCCTGAACTTTAGTAGTTTCTCCTCCTGAGGTCATATATTTATACCCTGCAAACAGTATATAGATAAGACCTAAAACAATTATGATGTTAAAAGTCCAGTTCAATATTTTCATAAATAACCCTTGCTCACCAATAACATCACCGATCGTCAAATCTGGTATTTTACCATATGGATATTCTTCAGCAGCAAAAACAGGAGCAGCTAAAAATATAGCTACAATCAGAATAGGTATCGCAGGTAAAATATATTTTTTCATTTTTTTAAATTAAAATTAATTACGATCGACCTTTACCTACCCAAATTTTGGAAAACAAAACTTGGGCAGGTAAATTATAACAAACTATAACTAAATTCTCAACCAAAAAATTATATTTCATTATGCTCCATAAAGAGGAGGCAATGTATTAGTAGTGGTTGTTGTAGTTCCATAGAGAACATCCTTGATTATTCCGGGTACAGCACTCGCTATTAAGACAATACCAAACCCTACTAAAGCCCAGATTAAAGCTCTATGAGCAGTTCTAACTTTTTGTTCATTCCCGCCAGAAGACATATAAAGATAGCCTGCGTAAATAATTAAAGCCATTGCAACAAGAGGAGCTACTTTAAAAATCAAAAAATTAATTATATTATTGAATAAACTAACAACGTCCTGTGGGCCTTCTTCTCCAAAAGGATTAGGAAATGTCACACCAAAAACAGGAACAGCTATTAAAGCAATCAATGTAAGGGATAAAATAAAAATTAAATATTTCCTCATTTGATTAAAAATTCATTTATTATTTTTTATTTTGGGCACTCTATATTATACCACGTTCCAGTGTAATATTCAGGATCAACCCCAACTTGGGCGACAAACCAAAATGCAGTATTCACTATTAACCAAGCGCATAAGATAATAATTAATCCTACTATAGCATTTGTTATAATTCGTTGCCCTTCTCTAATATTTTCTTCTTTGCCCACAGAAAAGATCCAGCGGAAACCTCCATAAACAATAAGAACAACAACTACTAAGAAAGCCATTAGCATAGCAAAATGCAATACTCTTTGAGCAAGTTCTAATAAATCACAAAAAGTGCAATCAGGTTGAGGAGGGCCACCCCCACATTGAACTAATGGCCACCATGATGAATCAGCCTGCGCCATAAAAGGCACTAATAACAAAAAAAATAGAAAAGAAAAAATAATTAATTCTTTTATTATTTTATTATCTAATTTTATATGTTTCATGTTTCACGTTTTATGTTCCACGTTCCATGTTTATTGTTTTTTACCCCAAAAAAATTCAATCCTTTCTTTCCCTGTATTAATGGCTTTTGTAGAGGTTTCGCCTTTTAAGATAACTGCCGAAATCATTTCTCTAAAAATGGTTTTAATTTCCTGAAAATCATATTGATGCCAATGACGACTTGTTAAAATTTGTCTAATAAAAATTCCGCTATCTAAATCATTTAAATGCTTTTGAATTAAATCCAAACGAGTGGGCGGGTTTTTGGTTTGATTAAAATAATGGTCGGCAATACTTTTTTGACTCAGAAATTTTAAAAAATTCCAACTTTCCTCCGGATTTTTAGAGGTTTGGAGTACTGCTAAAGCCATTGTATAACCATAATTTATTCTGGAAGAGCTATCGGCAAATTGAGGCAAAGAAGCGATGCCATAATTTAAATTAGGTCCGTATTCTTTTATTATTTTTTTTGCTTGATTATAACCTATGATCATTACCGTCTCTCCCCGGCTAAAAGCAATGGCTGAATTATTAAAATTGTCATTCCAAGTATAATATCGAGAATAAGGATCATTGAATTGAGTATAGAATTTTAAGGCCTCTTCTCCTGGAACAATCCTTCTTCCATCCTTATCAACGCTAAAATTAAAAATCGCTTTTTTTCCGACAATATCAACTATTTCGCTTCCATACTGCATCATTAAAGCCGAAAGAATATCAGTCTCCCATTCAATATTAGAAGCCGAACCTAAAGCAATGGCCGCTCGAGTAATTTGCCCTTGAGGATTCACCCGTCTTAAGGTAGAAATTAGATTAAGAACTTCTTCCCAAGTTTTTGGAGGTAGAACTATATTATAATAATTAAAAACATCTTTATTGTAATAAAGCGCCAGAACATCGGTATAAAGCGGCAAACCGAGTAAATGATTGTCTTCAATTATTCCGCTTAAAGATATTGGGGAATAATTCTGTTCTAAATCCAAAAGATTAAAATATTTATCTTTATTTAAATCCAAAGGATAAATTTTATCTTTATAATAAGGGAGCCAATTATCTTGGAGCATTAAAATATCGGGAGCTCTATTATCTGCCAAAGCTCTTAAAAGTTCGTCATAATAAGTTTTCTCATCTTTTAAAGTATAATTAATCTTAATATGGGGATATGTTTTTTTAAATTCTTGAATTAGAGGTGTAAAGACTGCGGGCTCATCTCCTATTCCCCAGAATTCCAAAGTGACTGGAGCTGGACGAACTTTTCGAAAGAAAGCACCCGCAAAAATAATTAAAAAAATAACGACAAAGGCGACTAAAATAATTTTCTTCTGATGAGAGGTTAAAGACATAATTTTTTGTCTTTTTTACGTTCTTGTTTTTGGTAATCTTGCCAAAAATCCATAATGGGTAATCCCTAAAGGCAATTCTCTTTCTATTTGAAAGCCTAATTTTTCAATTAAATTTAACGCGTCTTCTTTTGAAAAGGGCAACAATTGTTTCTGCGCCGGTAATTTATCAGGATACCACTCAATAACTACAATATACCCATCTGGTTTTAGGACCCGTTTGGCTTCTAGAATCATTTTTTCTTTGTTTTCTACTTCAAAAAGAATATTAGCAACTAAAACTAAATCACAAGAACCATTGGGCAAGTTGCTGCCTCTTTCTTCTTCCAAATTAACCCATCGTGTTTCAATAATATTTAAAAGACCTTCTGTTTTAGCTCTAAATTCCAAAGCTTCTAAGGAAGGCTTCCAGATATCAAGAGAGATAACTTTTCCTGAAGGTTTAATAGATTTGGCTATTGCAAGACTAAAATATCCTGAGCCGCTGCCAAAATCAGCCACAGTCATTCCTTCTTTTAAAGGCAAGGTTTTAACAATTTCTTCTGGATTAAGGAAAGAGTTCATATAATAGATTGCTAAATTGTTGAATTGTTAAATTGTCGTCTATTCACAGTATAACAGATTTTCTACAATAGAGTAATCCCGGCAATTTTATCTTCTTTTCCTAATTTCATAATTCTCACGCCCTGAGTGGAGCGTCGTAAAACCGGAATGCTTTGAAGAGGGGCCTTAATAACTTGGCCTTTTTGAGAAACCGCCACTAAGAATTCCTCATCCAAGGCCAAACATGATTTTACTAAACTACCTGTTTTTGAAGTAATTTTCATTGTTTTAATCCCCTGACCGCCTCTTTTCTGCTTGCGATATTCTCCTAAATTAGTTCTTTTGCCAAAACCATTTTCGCTGACGACAATAACTTGCTGTTTATTTTTTTGCTCGCCGGTTTTTACGGCAATTAAACTAACTACTTTGTCATCCGTTGGAATTTTCATTCCAATGACTCCGCTTGCCGAACGCCCCATTGACCTCGTGTCGCTCTCGGAAAATCTAATTGATTGCCCGGCATTGGAAGTTAAAATTATTTCACCTCCTTTAGAAATTAACACAGCGCCAATCAGTCTATCGTTTTTTGAAAGTTTCAAAGCTATAATTCCTCCGCGACGAATATTTTGATATTCTTTTAGCAAACTTTTCTTTATTATTCCTCTTTCGGTCGCCATGAATAAATAAGATGAGCTCTGGTTCTTAATCTCTGAAGGATAATTTAATAAAACGACGACCTGCTCTTGAGGACCTAAATTGATGTAATTTTGAATTGTCTTTCCTCTTGAAGCGCGCGATCCTTCGGCAATTTCAAAAGCACGTAAAGTAAATAGTCTCCCGTGATCGGTGAAAAATAAAATTTGATCTCTGGTATTGCAAGATACCAAATGAATTAAAACATCCTCTTCGTTTTTCGCCTCATAAGCAATAACTCCTTTGCCGCCTCTTTTTTGGCCCTTTAAAGAGGAAGGATTAATTCTCTTGATATATCCGTTTTTAGAAAGAGCAATTAAAGTTTCCTGGGAAGGAATAAGTTCCTCATCGGCAATTGCTTCCGGAAGCTGAACTTGTATTTGAGTGCGCCTCTCATCTCCAAATTTTTCTTTTAATTCCTTTGCTTCTTGTTTAATAATTCCTATAATTTTCTTTGGTCCTTTTAAAATAAGGGTGTACTCTTTCATTAATTTATTTTTCTCCGACAATTCTTCTTCTATTTTTTTTCTTTCTAACTTCGCCAGATTCTGTAATTTCATTTCCAAAATGGCATTTGCTTGCGGTTCACTGAAACGATATTTGGCAATCAATTTTTTTTGAGCATCTCCCCTGTCCGCCGAAGATTTTATGAGCTTAATTATTTCATCAATATGGCTTAGAGCTTTAGCCAGGCCTTCTAAAATATGGGCCCTTTCTCTGGCTTTTTTAAAAAGATATTCAATGCGTCGACGAATAATAATTTTTCGGTGATTCACGTATTCTTCCAATATATCTTTTATTGAAAGAACTTGAGGCTGTAATCCATCCTCTGTCAGCGCAAGCATATTAAGATGAAAGTTTCTCTCCAAAGCCGTAAATTTAAATAATTGATTAAGAATACTTTTAGGAATAGCCTCATTCTTTAATTCAATGACGATTCTTAACCCTTCTTTATCCGATTCATCTCTTAAATCTTTTATTCCTTCTATTTTTTTCTCCTCAACCAAATTAGCTATTTGGGCGATTAATTCCGCTTTATTTACCAAATAAGGAATCTCGTGAATAATAATTTTTTTCCCTTTTTCTTCAACTATTTCAGCTTTAGCGCGGCAAACAATTGTCCCTTTGCCGTTAGCATAAGCTTCTAAAATGTTTTGTTTGCCGAAAATAATGCCGCCGGTTGGAAAATCCGGCCCTTGAACAAATTGCATTAAATCCTCAACAGAGGCCCGAGGATGATCTACCAAATACGCAAGAGCATCTCCTACTTCTTTTAGATTATGAGGAGGAATGTTGGTTGCCATCCCTACGGCAATACCCATAGTTCCATTCAGGATAAGTTGGGGTATTTTTGCCGGTAAATATTTAGGCTCTGTTCTTGTTCCATCATAATTGGGTATAAAATCCACAGTTTCTTTTTCCAAATCCTCTAATATCTCCTCGGCTAAAGGAGTTAATTTTACTTCGGTATATCTTTGTGCGGCAGGAGCGTCGCCATCTACGCTGCCAAAATTTCCTTGACCTTTCACCAAAGGATAACGAAGCGAAAAATCCTGAGCCATTCTTACTAAAGCATCATAAACCGCAATATCTCCATGAGGATGATATTTGCCAAGACAATTATGAGAAATCATTCCATTGGCAGTAAATTCATGCTTATTTTCTACTTCAAAATCATAAGTTTTTTCCGGAGCAACTTTTCTTATTGAAGACACTTTCAGAAAGTAAATCTTATTCTCAATAATATAATCTAAAAATTCAAAAAGAGGTGAACCAATTCTCCCTAATTTAGTTTTTATTTTCCATTCTATAATTTGGGTTTTTCTCAACGGTTTCTCCAGCAGGTCAAGAGAATATCTTATTTTACAACCCGTTGGATATTTTATTCCCATTCTGAATTTACTTCCGTTTACATCTTGATACCAACCACTCCCAATGTGATTATTGCTAAGTTCTTGAAATAATATTCTCCCTGCATAAGGAATAATGTCATATGTATTTAGCCCTTTTCTGTTGTGATTGACAAATCTTTTTCTATTTAATCTCAAAACTCGCCTATTTTTATCTTTGTCTGCCAAATTAATGTCTAATGATAACTTTATTGCATTTTCTCCCTTGATTTCAAGGCAATAAAATGGGTACCGTTTATTGACTTTGTGTTTTCCTATATAATGACTTCCTAAAGAAATATCGCAGTATTTATTGGCAAATATTGTCTGATGTAATAGAAGAATTTGCAATTGATTAATTAATTTTTCGGAAATAGATCCATAATGAATTGCGTTTCTATTTTTATGAATTGAACCATCACCATCGATTAATCCGGAAATAAAGGAAAAAATGACACTTTTTGGCGAATGAAAAATCTGATAGGGTATTTCTTTAGTTAATGCCCATTTATTCTCTAAATCAAAATTTGATACAAAAAATTCATTAATATTTTTTCTGTTGATTCTTATCGTATAGCTTTTATGGTTCAAAACTTTTCCATTTGCGCTTATGAGTTTATAGTTTTTGACTTCAATAGTCGGTCTATAATCAAATTCCTGTTGTAGAATATTAGCTATTTTCTTTATAATGTCCTTGTTCGTATTCGTCATAGTAATTCTTGGAAGTTTTTTCTTACAATAATCATTTGAAATTGAACCCTCAGAAATAAACAGTCCTAACAAATAAGCGATATTTTCATTTAGATAATTTGGCTGATTTTTTTCAATTTTGTTTAGTTGTACTAAATTGTTAACTTTTGGATAAATTGCCTTCATTACTAAATAGTCCTCTTTGTTTAAATCTTTTACTTCTTTCCACTCAAATCTCCAATCTGGAGTTAGAACCTTAACTTTCTGAGATGGGGTAGTGATATTTGAAATTCCGTTTTCCAAAGTGATTTTCAATAATGGCCTTGATGGCGTTTCATAAAGCCGAGTGACTTTTTGTAAACTTTCTTGTGTATAAACTCTATCCCCGACTTTAATTTTTTGAATCGGAAATAATCCTTCCTCGGTAAGAATCAAAGTATCTTTAACAAAACATTCGCCAACTACTCGTGCTGATTTTACAGATTTAGCGCCAGAAGTTACTCCCATATCCCACATTGACCATAAAATTCTCCGATGGACCGGTTTAAGTCCATCCCGAGCATCAGGCAAAGCGCGGGAAACAATAATTGACATCGCATAATCTAAATATGAGTCCTTTAATTCTTCCCCAATATCTCTGGGCTGAACTGATTGATGATTATTTTTTTCTAATGCTTTTTTTTCTTTTTCTTTCATAAATTCCCTAGTTATTGTTTGTTAAGAACTATTAACTTTGTCTCTTCGGGCAAATTATTTTTTCTGATAATTAATTTATCAACTATTTCTGGTTTTTTGCCAATAGCTTTTATAAATTTGTCAAGCGATTCAAGTTTAATTTTTAAATGAGGCAAAGCATAATGCATTGGAATAACTATTTTGGGTCCAATTTGATCAATAAGAGAAATTGCTTCTTCATAATCAATTGTATAATTTCCGCCAACGGGAATTAAAAGAATATCGGCTTCACCAACTTTTTCTAAAGTTTCTTCTCTTAATTGCGGTTCTCCTAAGTCTCCTAAATGACAAACGGTAATCTCTTCAGATTCTATCAGAAAAATTGTGTTCTCTCCTCTGTTTTGTCCTTTTTTTTTGTCATGAAAACTTTGCAATCCGTCTATAAAAATACCTCCCATTTCCAATTCTCCCGACCCTTCTAAAACAAAAGGTTCCCCCATAATAATACTTTTATTACTATGGTCTTCATGCTGGTGAGTGATTAAAAGAATATCAGCCTTGAAACGAGAAGGTTTTAAACCTGTTGCTTCTTCAGAATAAGGATCAATGGCTATAATTTTACCTTTAGTTTCAAGGCGGAAAAAAGAATGACCAAACCACTGAATAATCATATATTTTATATTATCATTTTAAAATTATTATTTCTAATAAATTGATTTATTAAAAACTCGCGTACTAAGAAAAGTGATTAGAAGATTAAACCCCAAAAGAACAACGACGCATAAAAATAAAGAATGTGAAGTTATCAAAGATATCTCCTCTTTTAATAAAGATTCGGAAAGAATTACCCAACGCAAAGCATCAATCCCGTAATTTAAGGGGTTATAAAAAGCCATTTTAGCCATCCAAGCCGGAGCATTGTTTAAAGGGAAAAAGGCGCCTGAAAGAAAAGCCATCGGAGCAAAAATAAGCTGTGAGATAATAGAAAAACTTTCCATTTTTTTAAGGCGCGAAACCAATAAAATTCCCAAAGCAGCCACACCATAGCTAATTAAAAAAATAATTAACATCGCTTTTATAAAAAGAAACTTACTAAAATCAATGCCCAAATAAGGAATAATTAAGAGAATCAAGGCACCTTGAATTAGAGCCGTTGTTGTTGCTCCTAAAATTTTTCCTAAAATAATAGAGGAACGACTAATCGGTGAAACCAAAATTTCCTTTAAAAATCCAAATTCTCTATCCCAAACAATAGACATTGTTGAGGAAATAGCCATAATGCTAATACTCAAACCTAAAATACCGGGGAAAAAGAATTGAACAAAATCACAATTTAAAATAGAAACGGGAAACATTGTTTTTAAGCCGGCTCCAAAAAAAACCAAAATAAGTATCGGTAAAAAAATTGAAGTAAAAAATTTTACAGAATTACGCAAATAAATAAGAACTTCTCGGTACCAAATTATATAAAGTGTCTTTAATTTTTTATTCATTATTTTTTAAAAGCGAGAGCAAAGAATGAAAATTAAGTGTTTCTTCTTCTGATTCCTTATTATTAATTATTATCTCTAATTTTTCTACCTGTAATTTCCAAAAAAACATCCTCTAAAGTCGGTCTTCTTAATTCTATAGAAATAATGCGCGGCGTAATCGCTTTTACCAAAATGGGCAAAAATTTATCGCCATTATCCACTTTGACCCTCAGTTCCTTACCAATCCACTTTATTGAATAATTGGGAAATTTAGCTTGAAATTCCCTTTCGGCTACTTGATTATCGTCGGTCTTTAAGAAAATGATATCTTCTCCAATGACCTTTTTTAAATTTTCCGGACTATCAAGAGCGACAATAATTCCCTGATTCAAAATAGCTATTCGGTCACAATTTTCTGCTTCGCTAAGATACTGAGTTGTTAAAAAAATTGTAATATTTTTCTTTTTTCTTAAAGTAAAAATATAATCCCAGATTTTTCTTCGCGTCTGCGGGTCTAAACCAATAGTCGGCTCGTCTAAAAACAAAATCTGCGGCCAATGAATCAAAGCTCTAATAAGTTCTAACCTTCTTTTCATACCCCCGGAAAATGTTTCTACTCTAACCTTTCTTTTATCCCAAAGTTCACAAAATTTTAAAAGCTCCCTTTTGCGTTGGAGATATTCTTTTCGGGAAACGCCGTAAAGCATGGCGTGGAGATATAAATTCTCCTCTGCTGTTAAATGATTATCCAAAATAGTCTCTTGAAAAACCAAACCTATAGAATTTCTGACTGCATTTGACTGATGAATAACATTATAACCGTTAACATAAGCCACTCCTGAATTTGGTTGCGAAAGAGTACAAAGAATATTAATTGTTGTTGTTTTTCCCGCTCCATTAGGCCCTAAAAGGCCAAAAACTTCTCCTTTTTTTACCGAAAAAGACACTCCGTCAAGAGCAATAATACGTTTATATCTTTTTTTTAGATTTTCTACCTGGATAACCTCTAAAATATTGTTTTGATTTTCCTCTATCTGTTCGCCTTTTACCGATAAATCGCTCATATGAAATAAAATCACTTTATTTTTTATTTTTTACCAATCCCATTTTTTCTTTGACCTCCTGAATAGTTTGTTTGGCAATATGAGAAGCATATTTTCTACCTTGCTCTAAAATTTTATTAACTAATTGGGGCTGTTTTTCATAAAATTTTCTTTTTTCTTGAATTGGCTTCAACTCTTTGTACATTGCTGTCGCTAATTCCTCTTTTAATAATTTATAGCGGATTCCTTTTGTGCTAAGATAAAGTTTTTCATAATTGAATCTTTTTTCTCTTCCTTCAAATAATTCCACTAAAGTCAATAGAGTAAAAACCCCTCCTTTGTTGGGCACCCTTTTGCCTTTGCCTATATCGGTTGGCACTTTAGCCAATTTATCTTTAATAATATCCAAACTATCAATAAGATTAATATAACTGTCTTTTTTTGATTTTGACATTTTACCTTCTCCGCTTAAAGAAGGAATATAGGCCAGGGGCATAAAATACGCTTCTGGCTCGGGAAAAGTTTGTCCAAAACGACGATTAAAAATTCTGGCAATTTCTCTGGTCACTTCTAAATGCGGGGCTTGATCTTTGCCAACAGGGACAAACTGGGTTTTATAAAGCAAAATATCAGCGGCCATTAAAATGGGGTAATAAAAAAGACCTACATTTATATATTGCGGCTGTTCTTGTTTTTTTTCTTTATAAGTCGGCAATTGCTCCAAACGAGAAACAGGATAAATAGTCCCTAAGAGATAAGCTAATTCAATGTGTTCTGGTATTTGTGATTGAATTAAAAAATGGCATTTTTTTGGATCTAAACCGCAGGCTAAATATTCTAAAACCACTTCATAAATTTGATCTTGATAATTCTTTGGTTCATAAGGAGAAGTTATTCCGTGAAGATCAACAACTGCATAAATACAATCATAATCTTTCTTATTTTGAAGCTCTAAGTACCCTTTCAAACCGCCTAAATAATTACCTAAATGAAGAAATCCGGTTGGCCGGGAACCGGAAAAAACTCTAATTTTCTGGTTATTTTTTTTATTCATTATCTTTTTAAATTTTGAAAAACTGAAATAAATCAGGAGCGGGTAACGGGACTCGAACCCGTGCCTGAACCTTGGAAGGGTTCCATACTGCCACTATACTATACCCGCAAAAAAGAAGATCTTTAACAGATCTCTTTTGTATTTTAACTCTTATTTTTTAAAAAATCAATCAGAAAAATATTCATAAAATAAATATCATAAATTATCTATTTTTATTTTTTTTGTTTTCTTTCATCAATTTGGTCTCTTTATTTTATTTTTTATTGACAATTATTACCTAAAGTGATATTGTTTATTTATCTCAACATTATAAGTATATTATTTAAAAACACCCCGCTGTTGACAATTAACATATTATGTGATACTATTTTAACAGCCTTGCCAAAAGTGAAAACTCAACGAAAATTAAAAATATAAAAACTAAATAAAATCATGAGATTATTTCATTTTGTAAAAACACAAAAAAATCCAATTTTAAGCCTAATATTAGGTGGGTTTTTGTTATTTGGATTATTGGCACCAACTTTTACCAAAGCTGCTATCTTGGTTACTGGTGGCAGTTATGGTTATGTTAATGAAGAACAAAATGATAATTGGGGAATAATTGTTACGGGTGCAGGCGTTGTTAGTACAACAACTACAAAACCTTATTCTTCCAGCTCTGTTTCTGAAACCAGTCATCCTCTTTGTCACAGTAATATATGCTACGTATCTACCACAACAACCACAACACACCCTCTTTGTCATACTACCTATAATTGTAACACTTCCACTTGGCAGTGTGTTGTGGCTCCTTGCGGAACTGGACAATATACTTCTTTAGCCACTTGTCAGGCCAATTGTATTCCTCCGACCACAACAACTACAAAACCTCCTACATATAACTGTAATACTTCTACCTGGCAATGTGTTAAAGCTCCCTGCGGAACTGGGCAATATGCTTCCTTAGCTAATTGCCAAGCTAATTGTCTGCCTCCAGTAAAATATTCTTGTAATACCAATACTTGGCAATGTTATCAGGATCCTTATGGACCATATACTTCATTAAGTACTTGTCAGACTAATTGTCAGGCTCCGATTACCCGCTATTCTTGTAACATAAGCACCTGGCAGTGTATTATTGATAGTTCTGGACCATATACTTCATTAAGCAGTTGCCAGGCCAATTGCCAGCCACCCATTACTCGCTATTCTTGTAATACCAATACTTGGCAGTGTTATCAAGATAATTATGGCCCATACACTTCATTTGACAGTTGTTTAAACGCTTGCCAACCTTCAACTCCTTCGCTTTATGCTTCTTGTTATGCTTCGCCAAGTTCAGCTCAAATCAATCAAACAATTAC